>ENA-UONS01000184-UONS01000184.1-human-gut-metagenome-genome-assembly--contig:-CS19-NODE-184-length-79203-cov-138.013178_pt1 | contig 79203 bp, 61 predicted proteins | sample MGYA00242458_ERZ724005 | MGnify/ENA metagenome assembly ERZ724005
ATAGATTATCAGTTCAGAAGTTCGAATTTTAAAGGAGGATATCTTTAACGCTTACAACAATTCCATGTTTAATTTCAAGAAAAAAGGACTCACTATTTCTAGTGAATCCTCTTTGTTTATCAGCCTTTCTTGCTTCTATCAGGAAGCTGGGCTGCTATTACGAACCCCCACCTATAGGCGGTAAGTGTTCGTATTGTACGCTGATGGCGGAGCAATAGAGATTCGAACTCTAGCAGGGATTGCTCCCTCTACGTCCTTAGCAGGGACGCCCCTTGAGCCAGCTTGGGTATTGCTCCAATGCTTTTAAAGCTTATCAATTATGAACCATTATGAAATCTATTTCAAGTAAAAAATAAACATATGGTAAAAAACCACATACAAGATAAATAAATTAACTGAATAAAAAGGAGTATATATCTTTATCCAATAATAATTTATAGTATGTTTATGATTTAAGAAAGACATTATTAATTAAAGGGATAGAGATTATTCCATGCAGAAATATCTTTGAGATGCTAAATAAATTCATGAAGGAGTTGATGGTGTTTTTATCGAATTGATTTTTAAGTCTTTTAAAGACTTTGAATATAAAGAAACGAATTTGCTTTTCAACTATCAATAGAATCAAATCTTTAAAAATAATGCTTGACATTTAATTTTAAGATGATAAAATGACTTTCCTGCTTTGAAGACGACACACTGACTGAGTTAGTGATAACCGAAACTTCCAATATTCCAGGCAAAACTTATTAGAAGTTTTTAGCACCTTCAAAACAGGGTAAAGTTAAATACTAGCCAATACTAGAAGAGGAGGTAAGATATGAGAAGATTCATTAAGTTTATTGAAAGACTCGTCTCTTTGGATTTTGCAAACATTGCTTCAACATTTGCAAATCTTCCAAACAGATTGATGTAACAAGTTCTAGTCGATAAAATCTAAAAAAGATAGTAGATATAGTATCTATTGTAATATTCAGAATTCGATTGACTATTAAAAACTGCTCCCTATGTATGTAGGAGCAGCTTTTTATTTTTTTCTTAGCTATTTAGTCCGAAATAGATATAGTTAGAATGATCATACTGACTTTGTTCGCCAAATCTTATTCTTATCTTTCCTTTCACTAAGTCGCTAAATGTTTTAATCTTTTAGTTTAGTTTGTACAACAAATTTTTAATGTTAAATTTAGAAAAATAAAATTAGATAACCTTTGTCAAGCTCTTTTTTGAAGGAATCCCACCAAAAAAAATCCGTACACAAAAACTCGACTTTAAACTTCCTTGAATTTTTTGCATGCTTTTAGGCTACAATATCCGCGTTGAATTCAACGTAGTTTTCGTGGTGTGTCAGCATGCTGTAAATGATTCTGGCAAGCTTCGCTGAGCCTGCCACGACGGCCTGTTTGTAGGACAGGCCGTTTTTTGCTTTCGCAGCAACGAATCTTGCCACCTTGGTGTCCGGATAAAGCATGACCATCAGTTTCACCGCAAGGAAAAGCGTGGATCTGAGAATGCAGTCTCCTTTCTTGGTTATCGTCCTGTGCTCGCCTGTCATCTTTCCGGACTGGTATACCCTTGGGTCAAGCCCGCAGTATGCCACGAGTGCCTCGGCATTCCTGAATCTTGATATGTCACCTACCCTTGCCATGATCTTGAGGGCTGTTGTCTTGGCGACGGCAGGTATTGTGAGAAGCCTGGCAAATTCATCCTTGTTCCTGGCCTCCTCCGCCATCCTGTCGATGAGCTCAGACTTCTTCTTGGCCATGGCTTTCAGCTCAATCGCCATCCTCTTCAGCAGTTCGACATAGGAAGAATCTTTGCTTACCGCAGACAGATGTGTATGGCAGTAATCGAACAGGTCTTGTGCTATCTTGTCCTTCCTGCCGGCGGTGCCCATCTCTGACTTCCTGATGACGGAAAGCACACCTTTGACAGTCTTGATGTTCTCAGGATGCCCGAACGCGATTATGAAGTCCAGCATGAACCGGCTTGAATAGTCGCTGACCTCATCAAGGCAAGGCCAGACCTTGTCCAGAAGCCTCAGAAACTGGCATTTCATCGGCCTTATCCTCCTGTTCATCATGTCCAGTTCGTAGGACATCTCCCTGAGTCTCTCTGCCTTTTTGTCATTTTCGGAGCACTTTCTCAGATCATCCTTTGAGTAGAACACCTTGGCTATGGACAGTGTGTCCAATGAGTCATTCTTTGCAGGTCTAACGCCCTCTTTCCTCATGCTTGCGGAAAGCAGAGGCGATATGACATATACGTCAAATCCTTTGTCCGTGAAGTACTTCTCCACCACGTCGGAATAGACACCCGTCGATTCAAAGATTACCGATGGTTTAATCCGCAGTCTCTCCTCCATCTTCTCTGCTTCGTCCCTTATCGAATCGAATCCCTGGATGTCATGCCTTATGACACCCTTCTTCCCCTTCCTATCGGTCCCATTTTCAAAAAAAGCGATAGTTGCTTTTACCCTTTGAGACGTCCAGGCTTATCAGCGGTCCTTCCATAGGTTGCCTCTTTTCTGGATATTACCTCCCACGTCCGGGCCATCCTCCCTCTTTCGGCAATCCTTGTTTCTAGCGTTGATGCGGGATCAAATATATATGCGAACTGCCCCAATTAGATGTAAGCAGGCTCAGTCGAAGAAAGGGGAATGAGAAATTTTTAATTGCGAGCTCTTTAGGCTCAAAAAGCGCCACTTCTTCATTCCCGGGCCTCTCCTTTGCATGCCTGCAAAGAAAAAGCCAGGAGACTCTTTCCGTCTCCCACATAGGAGGCACGAATATTTTAATTTTTTCGTGCCACAACCCCTCGGGGTTGTTCCTATGTGTGAGAGTGGAAGGAATATCCTAGCTAAGCATAAGAAAAAAGCCAAACGAATTGGCTTTTTTCTCGTGTTTTAATGTTGGTACGATAAGAGTCTTATTTCTTCATTTGTGGCTTTATCTGACTTTAATGTTATCTCCGCCATCTCATGACCAAACTCAACTGCCTCTTTTAAGGAGCATCCTTCAGTAAATTTATCAATGACTCCGGCAAATAAGGAATCCCCACTGCCGGTAGTGTTCTTTATGTTTATTGCCGGTTCTACTTCAACTCTTTCAATCACTTTATTGTTCTCACCAATATAAATATCTTGAGGTCCATGAGTGATTACCACATTCTTTATTCCTTTCTTGAATAAAGATTTGATCAATTCTTCTCCTTCTAGATTTCCATCAGACAACGATTGCCCTTCATGGAAGTTCCCTTTTAGTAAAGTTATTTGATTGAGATATGGTTTAAGTCTTTGGGCTTTGGCAGGAGAAATGCATTCGCATAAAATCTTCTTATGCTTAAAAGTTTTGAATATATAGTCTATTGTTTCTTGAATTAGATTTGTGTCTATAGCTATATATTCATATCCTTCTATTATCGGCTTTAAAGATTCTAGGTATTCAGGACTTAAATCGGAGATGATTCTGTTATCGCATAAGGCTAAAGCCATATCGTGATTTGAATCGTTTATAGCTATATACGTAGAAGTTGGTAAGTTAGATTTAGGGCAATAGACATTCATTCCTAAATTTGCTAAACCTTTCTTCATCTTGATTCCTAAATCATCTTCACCTATAGCTGTTATAAAAGGGCAGTAATTTCCTAAGAAAGCTAAGTTCTCAGCAACATTTCTCATGACTCCACCGAATGAAACAGCTAAAGTTCCTATGTTTGAAACACCAGGAATAAGTTTATCTCTAGAATCTCCGATATAATCGATATTTGATCCACCGATCAATATGAGTTTCTTGTTAGACATGAGAAATTACTTAAGCTTTGAATATTCAGCTGCTATTTGAGCACCGAGCTTAGCGTTGTTCAAAACTAAATGAATGTTGGCTTCCAAAGATTCACCACCAGTCAATTCGACAATTCTCTTGAGCAAGAAAGGAGTCTCATCCTTTCCATGGATTCCTAAGGCTTCCATTTCTTGTTGAGCCTTATCTATAGCTTTGTCTATAATTTTTTCATCCATAGAATACTCTTCTGGAATAGGATTGCAAATCAAAGCTCCACCATCTAGTTTGTATTCTCTCTTAGCCTTTACTATTTTTGCTATTTCCAAAGGTGATTGAGCATTGTAATCAGGCTTGTATGTGCTAGTTCTTGTATAGAAGCGAGGCAATGTTTCGCTTTGATAAGAGATTACAGGAACACCTTTTGTTTCCAAATATTCCAAAGTTAAAGGCAAGTCCAATATAGCTTTAGGTCCAGCACAAATGACTGTGACATTTGTCTTTCCTAATTCATCTAAGTCAGCACTTATATCAAAAGTCTTTGTTGCACCTCTTTGACATCCACCTATTCCACCTGTGACAAAGAAATTGATTCCAGCCAAATTTGCAAAAATCATAGTAGCAGAAACGGTGGTTGCACCCCATAATTTCATAGCGGTGACGATAGGAATATCTCTTCTAGAGACTTTGATAATTCCTTTCTTCTTTCCAAATTCTTCGATTTCATCAGGTGTCATACCGATGATAGGTTCACCTTCAATGATTCCTATAGTGGCGGGAACTGCACCATTATCTCTTACAGTTTTTTCTACAGCCAAAGCACATTCGACATTTCTTGGATATGGCATTCCATGAGAAATGATAGTAGATTCTAAAGCGACAACAGGTTTTCCTTCTTGGATAGCCTTCAAAACCTCAGGGTTGATTTTCATTTTAAAGCCTCTCTTTTTTTCAAAAGAGAATTATAGATAAAAGAAAGTATTTATTCTATATAAGAATAGATTTTGAAAGTCTTTTCTAAAAATACAAACTAATTATTATTCTTCTTAACCAAACAATCAGCACATGTACAATAAAGAACAGTTCTTTTGTAGTCGAGTTCACAACCGTGTTCTTGTTGAACATGATCATAGAATGTTTCTAGTTGTGTGCATTTTAAAGGAATTATCTTTCCACACTCCAAACAGACCATTCTTCCGTTTGAATATCCAACTTCATCTAAAACGATATAACGAAACAAGGATTTCTTTCCGTCAGATGATGATATTCTTGCTACTTTTCCTTCTTCTGCTAATTTGTCTAAGAATCTATATACCGTGGGGTATGAGATATGAATGTCTAGTTTTTCTAAATCACTTATCAAATCACTGACTGATTGGAATTCGTTCTTTTTACTTTTGAGGACTTCTAATAATAGTCTTTTTTGCTTTGTAGTATATGAAGCCATAATAGTCCTCCTTTCTTTTCTCTTATTATACGAAAATTTATATCAAGCGTTAAACATTATAATAAATGAAAGACAAAAATGAATGGAAAATTAGTCTTTTATAAGTGATATACAATTTGCAAAAAACATAGATAACCACTATATTTTTCTTGCATTTATTTTTAATAATTGCTATTCTAACAATAGAGGTGAAAAGAAAATGGTCACAAAAGATTTAATCGATGATGTAGCTTCAAAAGCTCGTCTTTCTAAAAAAGAAGCTGAAGCAGCTATTAATGCTGTATTTGCCGGTATTACTGATGGACTTATCAACGATCCTGAACATAAGGTTCTTGTCTCTGGATTTGGAATTTTTGAAGTAAAAGAGACCAAAGCCAGAAAAGGCGTTAATCCTGCAACTCAAGAAGCGATTGAGATTCCTTCATCCAAGAGAGTTTCTTTCCGTGTCTCTAAGACTCTCAAAGAAGCAGTTAAGTAATTTAAGTAAAATAAAAAAGAGCCATTTGGCTCTTTTTTAGTCTTGTTTTTATTTGTTTTCTAATTTCATTTGCTGCTCGTCATGTTTCTTTTGATACATATAAAGAGCAAATGAGATAGCAAATCCAACAATCAATAAGCCGATTCCTAAGGATAAATCAATAGGCATAGAGACAGCGTTTGGATAATTTGTACTTTTGTCTACTACACCAGCCCAAATCTGATAAACCTCATATACATCGCTGTTGAAGAAGATCGATACGATTGCTCCAGCAGACAAACCTACAATAGCGAAGAAAGTTGTTTTTCTAGATTTTTCAAATAATTTATTTAAAAATTTTGAAGTTAAGAATAACCCAACTAAGAATCCAACAATCAATGCTGCATATATTCCAAAGATTTTAGGATTTTGTTTCCAATACTCTAGATGGAATGAACCCATTAAAGCATTAAAGTATCCTATCATCATCAAGAAAGCTGAGGCTGATAGTCCAGGGACTACTTGAGTTATACTAACGACAAATCCTATGACTAAGAATACTATATACTCCCACCATTCTATTGTAGCAAAGGCGGTTCCATCATTTCCATTTCCAGTCAATAGTGTCACACAGACTGATAACACGATAGGAATTAGGAATCCAATTATCAACAATGAGATTCTAAGAGGTGTTTTCTTCTCGCCTTTTATTTCATCGTTGACAGCAGGAAAAGCACCTATCATCAAACCGGCAAACAAGCAAATGATAGCAAAAGGAATGTAATTCAATGCTGCTTGTACTCCAAAAAATCCACCGATGAATCCTATGATTGCTCCTATGACAACAGGAAGCAAATACAAGCAGCAAGTCTTAAATTTTTTGAATAGATTCGATACAGCATTCAACAACTTGTCGTAAATTTTAAAGATAATTGTTATTGTGGCGCCGGATATTCCAGGAACAATAACAGCTAATCCAACAAAGAATCCAACCAAACAGTTTTTTAACCACTCCTTGGTATTTTTGGGAGGGGCAATCTGAGTTTCAACTTCAGATGTCTGATCTTCTGGCTTTTTTTTATTTTCCATACAATTCATTGACCTCTTTTTTGAACAACAAAGTAGTTTATATAATTCTTATAAAGACTTTTCAACTATAATTAACTATATTCATTCATAACCAAGGAGGCATTTATGGAACTAAATTTTAAAGATTTGAACTGGAGATCCATATTTTTGAAGAGATATAAAGGACTTGGACTCACAGAAAGTGATGCCATGGTTATTTTGATGGCTGATGAAGTGATGCAGATGGATGGGGAAATACCAGTTACGGCTGATGCATTATCACAGTATATGTCTTTATCCAAAGAAACTATTGATGATTGTTTATTGAGATTGATGGACAAGAAGTATGTCGCATATAGCCCTAAAGGAGATTTAACTTTACAGCCTCTTTTTAGTAAATTGTTCGATGATTTCAAAAAAGATATAGTCTTATCTTCTGACTCTCGTTCTCAAAAGAAAATTGATGATGCTTATGCCTTCTTCCAAAAAGAGATGGGAAGACCATTGACACCATTGGAAGTCGATAAGATAAATGGATGGTTAGGTGAAGGTGCTACTGTATCTATGATGCAGGAAGCATATGCAAATATTCAATCTAAGCAAAAAAGAGTTACTTTCCCTAGATTAGAAAAAGAAATTTTGCGTTTAGAAAAAGAAAAAGATATTAATAAAGAAGGTTATACTGCAAGGGATGATGCGCATAGATCTAATGAGTTACCTAAGATTATCTCTCACGATTGGTTGAACGATGACTAGACAAGAAAAAGCAGATCAGGTAAAGAATTTCTTAGATGATAGATTTGGTCTTGTCGATTGCTTTTTAAAGCATAAGACAGATCAGGAGTTTTTGATTGCAGTTATTCTTTCTGCTCAGTCTAACGACAAGTCAGTTAATAAAGTGACTCCAATATTATTTGATAAGTATAAAGACTTAGCTGCTTTATCTAAAGCCAACGTCGATGATGTCATCAGTATTATCAAACCGGTAGGATTAGCAAAAGCCAAAGCTAGTCACATAATTGAAGCATCTAAAATTCTTGTCGATAAATATGATTGTCAAATTCCAAAAGATAGAGAAGTTTTGATGACACTTCCCGGTGTTGGATTTAAAACATCGGGAGTGGTCTTAGGCGAGTTATATAATTTTCCTTATCTACCAGTGGATACACATGTAGAAAGAGTATCTAAGTTTTTAGGCCTTGTCGATAAAGATTTAAGACCAGAACAAATAGAATTAAAATTAGAAAAGTTATTTAAAAATAGCTGTCTAATCAATACTCATAGACAGTTAATAATGTTAGGTAGAACGATATTGACAGCTAAGAATCCAAAGTTAGATGAACTACCTTTTCCTTGGATTAAGAAGGGTTAGAGTTTTGGATTATCAGGATCTAATTGAGAATTAAAATAAGCTTTATCTATAGCATCCAATATATAAAGTCTAGGTGTAAAACCTTGTTTGATTAGAATTCCGTTTTCTATAAAGAAATCTCTTTTAAATCCTTGATGGGATTTTTCTTTTAATATTCTATCTACTATGAAATGCGCATCTAACAAATAAACTTCGTTTCTTTGAGTGAATGATACGACAAAGAAGCCTATTCCACCTAGTTTTAAGACTAAATCTAGATGAGTCACTTGTTGAGGTCTTATGTTTTGAAAGTGAAGAGTGTCTTCCTTAGTCTCTTTGCATTCGAAATCGATGTATTTAGATCGATAAACTCCAACAAAATCAGTTGTTGATTTTTGGTCAAAATGAGCCTCGATAATCTTGTTTGGATTAGATTTGTCAACTTTATATACTCTAATAGGAGTTGGTCTTTTATAAATAGAAGCTATTCCAAGATTTCTATAATAGTCACAGGATTTGATTACATCGTTTTCCAAATGCATTCCCATGTTGGCTCTATCAGCTAGACCATTTCTTTTTCTTTTGATGATTCCCTCTTTTTTCTCATCTTTTACAACTTCTTCATAAGTCTTTCCGTTAGGATACTTGATCGTCATGATAAGTAATCCTCAATGGCTTTGTTGAAATCTTTAGAGGATACATCTTTTCCATTACACAAATCATCTATAAATGGCTTGGATATAATGAAGAAATCTTTTGAAGTTAGAAGATTCTTTTTGAATTCGCGTAATGTTATATCAGGTCTTTTTATCACTTGAATGAATAGATTCATTAAGTTTTCAGCATCATACAAAGGATCGTGTGCGTGCTGTAAATTCTTGGCTTCATAAATTTCTAGAAGCTTAGGTTGTGAGAATGTCATATGTCTTTCGTCATGAACGAATCTAGAGACGAATGCCTGCATGTCGAACCAGTTTCTTTTTATATGGTCATAAAAGTCTTGACATAATTGATCGTTGGCTCTTATCTTGGATTGATAGAGCATATTTAAGTCTTGGTTTCCGAAAGTAATATATACTTTCTTTCCAGTGCATTTAGTGAATGTCATCAGTTCGACTAAAGCTTTATGGAAGGTGATACCTTCTGTCTTCAATCTATCGTCAGTTATACCGGTCAGAATAGTGACAACACCACCTACAGGACTTTGAGGTTTTATCAATCTCTTGAAAACCTGAATCTTTTTTCCTGGCAAAGGCAGTAAATCGGGTCCACAAAAATACTTGCATGCTCCTATTGCAATAGTTTCATGTGATAATTGAGTTCCTTCTAAATCTAGAAAGACTAATTCTCTGGGTTCTCCGATTTCTTCTTTTAAAAGGCGCATAAAAATCCTTAAGATAATTTCCAAATATCTTCTATTTTGTCTTCTTCAACTTTTGGTGGCTCGTATTGTTTTGCTATTTCATCAGTCTTTTTCAATATGCTCATCAAATGCATACCTTCGGAAGGTCCTAATGACTTAAGCCACATTGTGAATACTTCTACAATAGCATCTGTTTCCTTTTTGTATTTTTCCAATCCAGCGGGTGTAATCTTTACGAAAACTTGTCTTCTATTAGTTTTATCAGTCTCTCTAGTAATCAATCCTTCCTTCTCCATATTTCTAAGGTTTGCTGCTACATTAGGTCTGGATAAATTCAATTCACTAGAGATGTCTGAAGGATGACATAACCCTCCTGAATTGACTAGAAGCAATAGTATTCTTCCATCTGATTTGATGAAATTAATAAGAGAATTGAACATTCCATGATTGTAGATGTCTAAGAGGTAAGAAAAGAATGCAAATATATCCTTATCTACTCCATCAAGTCTTTTTAAAGCGGGAGAATTTTCGATGGATTTTTCTTTTTTGTTGTCCATTTTGTTTTATCCTTTCCTGTCGTTTATCAAAAGACATAGATTTTTATTTTAATAATAATTCAAAGATTGAATTATTTCAACTTTTGAGGTTGGTTATGGCTATAAAAATACTTTCAAAATGTGTGTTTTCTATAAAATATTAATATTTAATCTTATTTATATATTGTATTTTTTGCTATTTTATGGTATTTTCACCAAGCATGTCCAAAGCTACATGCAATGCACACGAATATGGATTTTGCCGACTAGTCCTTAAAATGCAGGACTTATACGAATCTTATAAGTCTGTTACACAAACATTCTAGACCTTACATAGAAACTGTATTAATGCGTTTTCTGGGTTGGCAGTACGGAAGTATTCGGAGGTATAACAAAAAATGGAGGGTTTTTAAAAACCATGAGTGAAGAAGTTAAAGTAGAAGCTCCAGTCGAGTCTGCACCCGCTGCTGAGCAACCCAAAGCTGATTTGATGTCAAAGACTATCCACAAGGATAGTGATCCTGTTGTTTCTGTTAAGGAACTCATTGCCGTCGGTGCCCATTATGGTCACCAAGCACGTCGCTGGAATCCTAACATGAAGCCTTACATCTATGGTAAGAAGAACAACTTGCACATCATCGATTTGAACAAGTCCGTTGATTTGATTCAAAAGGCTTATGTGGCTCTTAAGAAGATTGTTGAACAAGGTGGAAAGGTTCTCTTCGTTGGAACTAAGCCTGTCGCCAAGGAAACTGTCTTGAATGAGGCTACTCGTTCCGGCTGCTTCTATGTCAACAATCGTTGGTTGGGTGGAACCTTGACTAACTTCGATACCATATACAAACGCATCAAGCTCTTGAAGGAACTCGATGAAGCTACTGAGAGTGGACAACTCGACAAGCTTTCTAAGAAGGATGCTATTGCCAAGGGCAAGGAACGTGATCGCTTGAACTCACTTCTCGGTGGTATCAAGGAAATGAGAAAGAGACCTGACGCTATCGTCGTGGTCGATTCTAACTGGGAGCACAACGCTGTCCATGAAGCCAAGTTGCTCCACATTCACACCTTTGGACTCATCGATACTAACTGTGAGCCTTCAGATGTAGAATTCCCTATTCCTGTGAACGTTGATGGACCTGAGTCTGTCAAGCTCATCATTGGATTGCTCGCCGATGCCGTTGTCGCTGCTAAGGGTGGAGAAGCTGCTTATGCTTACCAAGCCGATGCTGCTGATGCCGGAAATATGGAGAGCTTCATCCCTGAGGATTTGAGCAAGTATCAATTCAGCCAGGACGATTTGAAGGTTGTCCACGCTAAGATTCGTGAAGATATCTTCGCTGCTAAGCGTAAGGGCAAGAAGCGTCGTAAGAAAGCTAGCAAGAAGTTTGTAAAGCGTCCTAATGGTGGAAATCATGGACCTAAGGATGAAAATCGTGGAGAGAAGGCTCAAGAGGCTCCTAAGGCCACTGAAGCTGCTCCTAGCGAGAAGACTGAAGCTAAGCCTGCAACTGAGGAGACTAAATAACCGTGTCATCTGCACAAATCGAATTAATTAAGCAGCTCAGAGACCGCACTGGTGCCGGACTCATGGACTGCAAAAAGGCTATTGTCGCTTGCGAGAATGATGTCGAGAAGGCTATTGTCTGGCTTCGTGAGAAGGGCTTGAGCAAGGTTGCTAAGAAGGCCAACCGTGTTGCAGCCGAAGGAAAGAGCTGGATTGAAGAGTCTGGTGATGATGCCGTTATCTTCGAAGTCAACTCCGAGACTGACTTTGTCTCTGAATCACCTGCTTTCGGTGATTTGGTCAAAGAAATTGGAAAAGTTTTGATTGAAAAGAAACCCGCCACTTTGGAAGAAGCCACTGAAATGGTTTCTAGCATTTGTGCTGACGGAACCATGCGTATGGGTGAGAAGATAGTTCTCCGCCGCTTGAAGTGGATTCACAAGAGTGCCGGTGAGAACATCGGAACCTACATCCATATGAAGGGTAAGATTGCAGTTGCTGTTGTATTGAAGGGTGGCGATAAAGCTTTTGCTGATGATATCGCTGTTTCTCTTTGCTCCAGTCTTCCTACCTACATTTTCGAGTCAGAGATTCCTGCCGAAGTTGTAAAGAAGGAAACTGAAATTGAAATCGAAGCCTCCAAAGCTGATCCTAAGTTTGCTAGCAAACCTCAAGCAATCCAAGAGAAGATTGTCGAGGGACGTGTTAGAAAGAACCTCAACTCTCAAGTCTTCGTCGATCAAGAATTCATCTTGGATACTTCCAAGGTTGTAGGACAAGTCTTGAAAGAGCATGGAGCTGAAATCGTCTCTACAGTTCGTTTCACCACTGGTGAAGGAATTGAAAAGGCTCAATCCGACTTTGCTGCCGAAGTTGCTGCACAACTCAACAACAAGTAATTTATTGAATTTGTAACAAGGCACGCATATGTGTGCCTTGTTTTTTGAAAGAGGGTTATATGGAAATAAAATATAAACGTGTATTGCTTAAAATCTCAGGCGAAGCTTTGGAAGACAGCGAGAATCATTCGATATTCTCAAAAGAAAAGATGGTAGGAATAGCTGAACAAGTTAAAATTCTTCACTCTGCTGGGGTTCAGGTCTGCCTTGTTGTTGGGGCTGGAAATATCTGGAGAGGAAAATTGGCCGGATTATTAGGCTTAAATCCAGCTCAAGCAGATGATATGGGAATGATGGGTACAGTCATTAATGGATTAGGACTTAAGGGTGTATTAGAAAACAATGGATTGAAAGCACATGTTTTCTCTTCTATCCAAGTCGACAAATTTTGTGACTATTTTACACAAAGAGATGCTTTGAGAGCTTTGGACAATGGTGAAGTATGTATCTTTGTGGGTGGAACAGGAAATCCTTTCTTCACAACTGATTCATGTGCAGCTTTGAGAGCTTTAGAGACTAGTTGTGACGTCATCTTGATGGCAAAGAATGGTGTTGATGGAGTCTACACTGCTGATCCTAAGACTGATAAGTCGGCTAAGTTGATCAAGACTATAACTTATCATGAGATTCTTGATAAGAAATTGAAGGTCATGGATGCTACTGCTGCTGGATTATTGGAGGATTCCAATATTCAAATCAGGGTGTTCGAAATGAAACCGGAGAATTTCTTAAAGGTCATCACTGGTGATTCTATGGGAACATTGATCACAAAATAAGCAATTTAATTGCTTTTATTTGTGCTAATAATAGATACCTTTGTATCACTTATAAGTTTTTATTATATATTTCTATAGTAAGGAGAAATAATTATGGAAGAAAAAGAAGTATTAGATTCAGTTAAAACTGAAATGAATGAAGCTATCAATAAGCTTAAAGGATCTTTGGCTACCTTGAGAGCAGGTGCAGTCAATCCTAATGTTTTAGACAAGATCCGTGTCGATTATTATGGAGAAATGACTCCTATCAAGACTTTGGCAGCAGTTAGAGTTGAAGGTGGAACAGCCTTGGTTTTAAAGGTTTTTGATCCTTCTTCAATAAAGTCTATCGAAGCTGCAATAGGAACATCAAACTTGGGTGTGAATCCTAATGTCAAAGGAAATGAGATTCGTCTTAATTTCCCACCACTCTCTGGTGATCGTCGTAAGGAAATCATCAAGGAAGCTAAAGGATATTGTGACGATAATAAAGTCACAATCCGTGCTATTAGAAAGAATTGGATTGATAAGGTAAAGAAATCCGAAGAGTTCTCTGAGGATTTAGAGAAGCGTATCGATGCTGCTATTCAAAAGGAACACGATGCTGCTATCAAGACTATCGACTCCTTATACAAGGGTAAGGAACAGGAGCTCTCTAATATCTAGTGTCTGACAAAGATACAAAAAGTTTGAAGCATATTCTTTTTATTATGGATGGAAATGGCCGTTGGGCCAAGAAGAGATTGTTGCCTCGAACTGCAGGACATTTGGCAGGAGTAAAACGCATCAAAGAAATAGTTGATGAGTGTTTTTTGACCTATCAAATTCCATATGTTTCATTGTTTTGCTTCTCTAGTGAGAACTGGAATAGACCTGAAACTGAAGTTTCCACTCTATTTAAATTATTAAAAGAATTCTTTTCTTCAAACATTGAAGATTTTAAATCTAAGGGTGTGAAGATTAGAGTTGTTGGAGACCTGGCCGATAAAAGAATACCGACTGATATTCTCAATACTATCAATGAAGCTATGAAAGAGACAAAAGAATTGAATAAGTACAACTTCACTGTCTTATTCAATTATGGTGGAAGACAAGATGTGGTTCAAGCTACTAAGAGATTTGCTTCTCTATATAAAGAAGGAAAAGTAGAATTGGATTCTTTGAATGTTAAATCGTTCGAAGATTATCTTTGGACTAAAGATTTGCCAGATGTCGATTTAATGGTTAGAACCTCTGGCGAGTTGAGAGTATCTAATTGTTATTTATATCAATTAGCTTATGCTGAAATGGAATTTCCAAAGACTTATTGGCCTGATTATTCGGTGAAATCATTGAAGGAATCCTTGGATGATTTCTACGGAAGAAATAGACGTTTCGGAGCAATAAAAGAATGAAAAAGTTATCGAAAAATACTGAACATTCAATGATTGTGAGAATAATCACTGGATTGATTTTAGGTTTAGTCTTGGGACCGGCTGGAATATTTGGTGGATGGTATCTGTTGGCAGTATCATTTGTTTTAGTTTTCTTTGCCGCCTATGAGATATTAGCTTTGCCTGGAAAAAAGCATTATAGTAAGTTCATATGGGTTTGGACTTATGTTTGGATGTATGCAATGATTTATTGGATCTTCTTTAAAGAAGAAAATATAAGGAATGAATTATTTGCTGGCAACTTTTTCTCGCTGAATAAAATTTATATCAGTATTTTCTCACTAGTTATTTATTTAATAGGCTTGTTTTGCTTCTCATTCTTATATGAAACGTTTAGACTGGATGATGTTTTCTACTTGTTTACTATGGTCTTCATAGTATCGCTAGGATTCTATTCGATTATGTATTTAAGATATTATCCAACTGCTTTCTTAGATAAGACGGATCCTGCTGATATCACATTGACTTATAACTGGTCTATATCTTCTTCTATGTTGCTGTGGTTTTGTTTGTTTGGCGTTTGGTGTAGCGATATAGGAGCTTACTTTGTCGGTGTTTTATTCGGTAAGCATCCAATGAATCCTAGAGTATCTCCCCATAAAACATGGGAAGGATTCTTTGGTGGAGTTGCTTTTTCAATGATATTCACTTTGAGTTTCTCAGCGATATCGTGGTACTGTTTCAAAACTCCTTTGATTAAAACTGGTGGAGAAGCTCCTTTGGATGGATTGAGCTTTGAAAGCCAAAGTGGTTGGGGTTGGGGCTACATCTTACTCTTGTCTGTAATTATTCCTATTATGGATAACATAGGTGGATTTATCTTCTCGGCAGTTAAAAGACATTTCAATGTTAAAGATTGGGGCTTTATTTTACCTGGTCATGGTGGCATAATTGATAGGTTTGATTCCATATTCGTCACCTGTTCTGTAGTAGCTATCTTGATATCATTTATTACTAATGGTTGGACATTCTTACAGCATTAATAACTGAATATAGGATTATTTAAAACTTAAAGGAAAAGAAAATTAAAGTATGGCAAAAAAGATTGTTTTATTAGGAGCGACTGGTTCTATAGGAACTCAGGCTTTGAGCTTGTTGAAAGATAATAGTGAATATGAGCTCGTAGGAATTACAGCCAACAAGAATGTTGATAAGTTGGTGGAGATAGTCAAAGAATTTCCAACTATAAAATTTGTTGGAATTGTTGCTGATTCTAAAGCTAAAGCTTTGAAAGAAGCTTTACCTGAAGTTGAAGTTTTGTCTGGCAAATCTATAAACTTAACTATAATTGATAAGGCTAATCCTGATGTTGTCTTGAATTCAATTTTAGGATTTGATGGATTCTTACCTTCACTTCATGCTTTGAAGAAGGATAAGATTCTTTTGTTAGCTAACAAAGAAACTTTGGTCGTGGGTGGAAACTTTATCAATGAGGTATTGGCTCAAGGTCATGGAAAGTTGATTCCTATCGATTCTGAGCATGTAGCAGTTGCTAAATGTTTAGCTGAAGTTCCTCAAGACAAGAAAGTCAAAGAATTGTTTATCACAGCTTCTGGCGGTGCTTTGAGAGACTATCCTACTAAGGCTATCGGAACAGCTCCTATTCAAGCGGTGTTAGCTCATCCTACATGGAAGATGGGACCTAAGATCACTGTAGATAGTGCTACTATGGTGAATAAAGCCTATGAAGTCATCGAAGCTTCTATGTTGTTCCATTATCCTTTGAAGGATATCAAGGCTGTCATCAATAGAGAATCTTTGATTCATGGTGGTGTTGTTTTAGAAGACGGAACTTCTATTTATGAATATTCTCCTAATACTATGCTCACACCTATCAAATATGCTTTGAGTCTTGGAACTGAGAAACGTCATGAATTGACTGACGAAGATAAAGAAGCAGTCAAGAATTTAAAGACTGAGGATATTGATAAGAACAGATATCCTATGTTCACATTCATTCTATCATTGGTCGGAAAATATCCTTCTCGTGCAGCAATTGTTGTAAATGCTGTGGATGAAGAAGCTGTAAATGCTTATTTAAACGGAGAGATTCGTTTCGGCGATGTCGAGACAATATTGAGAAAAGTTTCTTCTAGTGTCACTAGAGATAGCGATAACCCCAAGGAATTGAAAGATGTCTTGGATTTGGATGAAAAAGCTAGAGATGCAGCAGATAAGATTATCACTCTTTACGCTAATGCTTTGAAAGCTGGAAACAATCCTTCCGATATAGTAGCTAAACCTATTCGTGATGCTAATAGAAAACACGAAGAAGAAATCAAGGATGAGGTCGAGAAGAGAAAGGCCAAAAAGGCTTCTCGTTGGAGAAACGATCCTAAGAAAAAAGCCTTGCTCAAAGAACATGAAGATGAGAAAGCTAAGAAAGAAAAGCAAGGATATCCTAGAAATGCCAAGGATGCGGTCAAGGAAAAGAAAGTCTATGTTAAGAAAGAGGACAAGAAGATTGATGATCGTAAGAAGGATGTTCAATCTTTCGGAGACTACATGGACAAGAAGAAGGATGATCATCAAGACTTCGGTAGAAGTGGAATCCGTGGAAAGAGACCTTATCGTAACACTCATGAAGTGAATACTTTCCATAAGAAGAGTGATCATTATGATCACGAGAAGAAATTCAATGGTGATCATAAGGATAGAGATGATAGACATTCGAAATTTGGTGGACACTCATTCCATAAGTCTAATGGAGGATTCCATTCAAGATCTAATGACTCTTATAAACCCAGTGGTGAATTCCATAAATCTTATAGGACTCATTCAGAAGGTGACAACAAGGAAAAGAAATCTTATTCATCTAAGAAACCATCATTTGGCCATTCATCCTTCAAAGGTGGGGAAAGACATTCATCATTTAGAGGAAAGTCTTCATTCGGTGGAGACAAGAAGTCCTCTTATCGTGGTGGACACTTCGGCAAAGCTCGTCAAGATAAACCACAAGGAGCTACCAAGAAGAGAACATTCCATACTGGAAGAAAGAACTTCAACCGCGGTAGATAATAAGTCAATTATTTGTATGAGATAAAAAGGAGGCAATTATGCAAATATTCATTAGTATCATAGTTTTCGTACTCGGGCTATGCTTTGTCATTTGCCTTCATGAGCTTGGCCATCTTTCGATGGCTAAGCTTTTTAAAGTTTATTGTGAAGAATATTCTATAGGATTTGGACCTAAAATCGTATCTATAAATCCCAAAGACAAGACTACAGGAAAACCACTATGGGAAACCACGGTCAATATTCGCTGTATTCCTTTAGGAGGATATGTTGCAATGGTCGGAGAAAACGATGATGCTGCTTTGACTGAAGCTGGTATTCCACCAGTTCCAAAGGAAAGAACCTTCAGTGGTGTGAATCATGGAAAACAAGCGATTATCATGATTGCTGGAATCGTGATGAATGTCATCCTTTCTTTCTTCCTTTGCTTCATAGCTGATGCCTTTTGCCCACAACAGGATGTTTATACAAATAGAATTACTGTCGCCTCTGGCTCACATTTAGCTGATAGCGGTCTAACTACAGGTACTAGGATCGTATCGATAAAGAAAGCATATCCTGATGATGTTCTCATCTATGACGGATTGGGAAATCAATGGACTGATGAAAAGATATTTAACCTTCCAGACAAAGATAAAGCAGCTATCGAACAGTCAAAGAATAGAACTTTCAATATTGTAGATACATACTTTGATATTTCTAATGCGATGTTAGATGAAGTCTATTATAGAAATGAATCTGGCACGTATTATGAGCCTGTTGTATCAGTCGGTGATTCTCAAACTCATTTGTATTTATATCCTAGTAAGGATAGTAAAGAATTGACAGTGACTATTACTTATGCCGATATGTATTCGACTAAGAATGATAATGGGTCATACGATGGTTTTAAGGTTATTGAAGTGAAAGTGAAGCCTGAGTTGAGCGATGCGACCAAAGGTTTGTACCATTATGAAGCTTTGGGTATATCGCCTTATATGTCTTATTCACCTAAGCCATATAACAGAAATAGTTTCATAGATGGAGAAGGAACTCCAACTATAACTGGTCAGTCATTTGCTAGAGCTTTAGGTCAAGCCTTTTATGATCAAGGCAATGGAATAGTTCAAACATTCCAAGCTATAGGTGGATTATTTACTCCATCAGGATGGCAGAATGTCGGTGGAATTGTTTCTATGTTTAGAACTACAGAGCAAGCTGTGTCTATTGGCCCTTTCTATGTATTCTACCTATGGGGTTTGATTTCAGTCAATATTGCGATTATGAACTTGATTCCATTTCCAGGTTTGGATGGATGGCAGTTACTATTGTGTATCATTGAATCTATTACTAAGAAACCAGCAAATAAGAAATTTAAGTCTTATGCTTCGATGATTGGATTAGGCGTTTTATTAGTCCTTGGAGTTGTGCTGATCGTCTTAGATATAATTAGATGGGTTGGATAACAAGTGTTGAATAAAAAAAGACTAGTCTTGAAAAAAAAGACTAGTCTTTTTGATTCTTATTTTATTTTTTTAAGAAAATTATAAATTTAGGAATAAGAAGTATGATTTATGGAAAAATTTCGATAGCTGAATGTAATTTTATATAGTTTTTGAATTGTTTATTTATGATTATTTGTTTTTATTAGAAGGATTTATTCTCTCTGTATGTTTACAGTATGGATAATTATGACAACCATAGAATTTATAATTATAAGAGTAACGATAAACCATATAGTCACCACATATTGGACATATATGTTTTTTTCTTAAAGCTTCTTTATCTCGGATTGTATAATCACAATATGGGTAATTGGAACATTTCCAACAACTATTTCCATCCGGATAAGATATTTCTGATAAGTTCCCAGTTTTACATCTTGGACAATAAATAATATCTTGTTCTTTTATTTGTTCTTTCTTGTTCATGATAGAGCATTTTTGGAGTATTTCAGTTAAGAAAGGGGATGTATGTGTATTATTGGCTATTATGTATGTACAAAGTTTTGCTCTTGTTAAAGCAACATACCAAAGTCTTCTTTCTTCCGAGAATGGATAATTTTCTTTAGAACTTAAAACTAAATTTAGAATAGGATCGTCATCCATTCTATTTGGAAATCCTATAAGTCCATCATCAGCGTTTATTAGGACAACATAGTCTTCCTCAAGACCTTTTGATTTATGTACAGTGCTATATTTTATATTTAAATATGGATACTCTTTTACTATGATTCTATAACTATCATCATTCTCCTTGTCTCGTTTTAGCAATATTTTATTTGTCTCCTTAATTGTATCTATATCATTGTTATTTCTACCTAAGACCAATATATTTGCTCTATTTGAAATTGAAGAAATTTCTTTAATTATATTTAAGAAAGCAGTTCTTTTATTTGTTGAATAATACATAACTTTTATAGGAGTGTTTGTATGGATATTAGATTTCATATGTTTATCGATTTGAGAATGGTTTTTACATATGAAGTCATGCATGATATCTTGAAGTTCTTGGGAATTTCGATGCGTCATAGTAACAAATGATATTTGACTATCATCAAAATAAGATTTAAAGTTAGTAAAGATATTAATATCGGATCCTGTGAATCTATATATAGATTGCCAGTCATCCCCTGCAGCAAACAATTGAGAATTGCCATGATCGATTAGCTTTTTCAAAAACTGCATTCTACTCCATGATATGTCTTGGAATTCATCGACAATTATGTATGAATATTTGAAATTGGTTGTCGAATTTAATAATTTGGTTGATTGTAGAATCATATCATCAAAATCAATTTTATTATTTTTTCTGATCCAGTTTATATAATAACAATAAACTGATTTAGCTATCTTTAAAAATCGTAAAGATCTATTCTTTTCAAAGAAATTTGTTGAACTTAAATTGAACTTATCGAACTGAGATTCATCGGTGTATCTAGCTTTATATAAATTGATAAATGACTTAATTAATCTAATAAAACCTGCAAATTTTCTTCCGTGATAAACTGAATTTAAAGCATTTTTAATTTCAATAATAGAAATGGGATGTGTTTGAATTCCATATTTTTTGAGGTTTTCTTTTAATTTTTCAAAGATTGTACCATCACTAAATTCATATGAATATGTTTCAAAGTATTTAGTTTTATATAGAGAATGTACTTTTCTTTTCCATTTTATTCCTTCTACATATTCCTTAGCTCTTTCTTTACTATATTGTGTAGCTTCAAAGTTTTTATTTATTCCATAATGCTCGTGATAAATACTATATTTCTTTAGAAAAAAGTCAGGCTTATATTGTCTATGGCCATTTGTTGCTAAATTGACTGCATATGGTTCCTCATAAACATAATCTATACCATTGATGAAGTACCAATTAGCAATGACATATTCTTCATAGCTTTTTACTTTTTCTTTCTTTAACGTTTCATATGAATAGCTGTTTTTGGCATTTAAATTAAGTTCTGATTTTAAGGTTGTAAAGTCTTCTATTTTCAAATCTGAATACAAATCTCCATCATTTTCATATTTTTTATCTTTGTAATTGTCGTGCACTAAAAATAAAGCATAATATTCAAAGACCAATTTTAGCATTTTGAAATCCTTGGGTAGTTCATCCCTGAAATATGACTCGATTATTGCATTGAACTGATCTTCCACTATAAAATTCTTCTTTGTTATTGATGTTAATATTTGAAGACCAATTTTATGAAATGTTCCGACCGTTATGTTTGGATTGATATTTGATATTTTTTCTGCAGATCATCAGCTGATTTTTTCGAATATGAGAGAAGTAATATGTCATTTGGTGATAAATTTTTTCTTTCTAATAGATATTTAACTTTTCCACATATAGTTAATGTTTTCCCTGCACCTGCACCTGCAATTATTAAATTAGATTTTTCATCTTTTAATATAGCTGTTCTTTGTTCTTTATCTAAGGATTTGCCATTTACATTATCGAATATTGAATCTTTTATTTCGGCTTTAATCCAATCATTATTATTTTTTTCGATGATGTCATGTATTTTTGTATTTAGATCAAAAGTATAGTAAAGGTGATTGAATTCTTTTGTTTTGTTATATAGAGATTCTAGTTCTTCTGTTAATTCCTTTTCTTTGACTTTACTTATATATCCTGAATATATATGATTTTTAATTTCTATAGATTTGTTGTAAAGCAAGTATTGCTCTTGAATTGTTTTATAATCGGATACAATTGTCGATAATTGCTTTTCCCAAACGACATTTCCTTTTGATTTATGTTTATATTGATTGAGAATAGAAATGTTTTTGCTATAAATTTCAATTATATCCGCTGTTATAGATGTTGGATTTTTAATGATATTGTCAAACGAAAAATTATCAAATTCAGAATGTAAATAATTTAAATCTTTATTGTGTTTTTCAATTTCTGACAATAGTGAATTCCACTCATTCGCTTGGCAGGATACTTTTAATCTATTTAAAATATCTCTTTGTTTATCGCTTAATTGTATTTCTATTATTGAATCTCTTTGTAATTCCTTTTTTAAACTCCATATGTATGGCTTTAAATAATATTTAAATTTTAATTTGTAAAAAAATATGAATTTCATTTTTTAAAGAGATAATGTTCTTTATTATTATAAGAAAAAAAGATTGAAATAAAAATGCCAAGCTCAATCTTGGCATAATGTTATCTTATTATGTATTCTATTTCAAATTGATAGTCATAGAATATAACAACACAGCATATTTGCTATGACCTGTCACTTTGAAAAATGAAAATCCTTCAGGAATTGTATATGTATATGTTGTTTTATCAGTTATCACAGGCTTTATTTCAGCTCCATTGTTATTGGCTGATAGAATCGAAGATGAGGCATATAAAGAAGGATAACCTACAAAATCACCTTTTGTAGTTACATCGACATTTAATACTACTGTAGATAAGTTCATCGCAGTCGAATTGAATAAGTAGGAATTGCTCTTTGATAAATTTCTAAATTGAATTCCACCATTATTATTCATTATATAGTCATATTTGAATGTGTACCCACTAATAGTCAAATCCGATTCGAATCCGGGATACTTTGCCTCAAAATTATTTGCGCCGATTGTAATTGTCTTTATTGTTGTGTCTGGAGTTGATGGAGTGTCGGGATCAGTAGTGCTCGATTCATACTTCATTATATCGAGGAAGAACACTGAATTATCACATCCGAAGCTGAGGAGGAATCCTTTTTCTTCACTTTCGGCATAAGGATAATATCCATCTTGAACTGTGACTGTATATCCTAAAGCTTTCAAAGCATTGGAATAATTAGTATCCATTTGACTATCAGTTATAGAAGAATTTATTGTTCCATAAACGACAAACTCACTTGATGATTCGCTTTTGGAAGTATATCCGTAATAAGATTCATCGCTCGCTATATCGAATGATGGAATTTGATTATTTGTAACTGATGTCAAATTAAAGAATGTTGCTATATCAGCATAAGGGAATGAAGAATATTCTGTCACGTTGCTATCAGAATTGGATTCGACCCAAGAATATATTTCAAAGCCATAGTCAGCTGAATAACCTATTTGCAATACTATAAGATTTGTATCATCGTAACTGTATGCATAGAGATCATATCCATCTTGTGTCGAATCACATGTATATTCTTCATTTTCCACCTTACTTTTATATGCACTTGTTAAATTGCCACAATCCATATCATGAGTGTAGAAGAAATTTCCAGAGTCATCCTTTTCGAGTGAGGATTCACGATTGTCAGTTAGACCATCAGCGAAAGGAATGGCGAAATCAAACCCGAATGCTTGTTTCATTATTTCTTTTTCTGATGCGTACCAATCTGAACTTGCATCATCTTTTTTATTAGATGATGTTGCAGTGTCTTTCTTGTCAGTATTGACCGATGGGACTGAAGGTGTAGTAGGATTAGAAGTAGAATCACCACAAGATGTCAAGAAAAAAGTGGTAGATAATAGAACTAAGGTTAGTAATTTGAATTTTGATTGCATTGATAATTTCTCCCGTATATATAATTTTAAAATGTTTGTTAGAAATAAAAAATAGATAATCGTATTATTGATAGCGATTATCTATTAGGCAAGTTTTATTTCTTCTTTTTGCTGTTATTTTTCTTCTTAGTGTTATTGTTTTTGCTGGATGGTTTCTTGGATGATTTCTTCTTCTTTCCTTTTTTAGCAAATACAATAGAAAGAACGATTATTAATACTAAGACGATAACTATAGCAATTATTATTCCGATAGTAATTCCTATGTTTTCAGAATTAAAGTAGACTGATGGAGTTACTTCAATTTTGAATTCACCTAATTTCTTGCTAGATTTATCTACTAACACTGAGATTGTTGTAGTTCCAAATCCTACTGCTTCTATAGTGTTGTCGTTTGAGATTTTAGCGATGTTATCATCACCAGATTTTAGTACGATTTTTTCTTCAGGGAATAGATTGTCAACCTTAATATCTAATTTGTATGAAGTGGAATTTCCTATTACTGGAGCTAATTGAATATTTTTTGGTAAATCAGTTTTTAATACAGCATCATTCCAAATTATTATCTTAGTTTTGAAGTGATTTATAATTCCGTCTTCAGTAGTTTCATCTATTTTTATAGGAGTTCCTTCTTTACATTCTTTTAATGCCTTGAATGTCTTATTGTCATCAGACATAGATAAGTAATTGGAATCAAAACTGACATTGATAGTCGATTTAGATGAATATGTAACTGGTAATGTTAAAGTGTCATTTGTATGCAAATTATATGAATCTTTGAGGCTAGGGTATGCTCTTCTGGCCCATTCAGGATGATCTATGAATGGATTTCTGTTGTTTTGAACATTGTTATAGATAAGATTGTTTCTATGTATTTCATAATTACTTACAGGATCTAATTCATTCCATTTAAGAAAATCAGATAAATGTTGATGAACTCCATGGAAATGATCGTTGTCATCTTTTTGTGTTTTGTCATCTGTCAATAAGAGGTAAGGCTCACTTCTAGTGTTAGTCTCTTGTTTATTAGAGTATCTAACGCCCATATAAAGTAAAGCCCTAGCTATATCGCCTTTATATTGATCAGTTGGTTCGAATGTATCATCACCATCTTTATCTTTTCCAGACCATCCACTTAAATCAGTAGTACCATCAGCGTAATAACAATAGACTTCGCTATATGGTTTAGCTCTGTCTATGTATCCGTAGTAGTTATTATTGTGGATGTTATTTGTATGATGATCAGCTGCTAACAAATGATGAAGGTCTGTTCCAGCTCCAGCTTCAGGATCTCCGCTAGGTGAGAAACCATGGCTTTTGGCCCATATATGTTCTTTATCTTCTTGAATATTTTTATTTGGCTTTTTCTTATTGTCAAAATCGATATGATCTAATGAAGCATCGATAGTCCAGGAGTTTCCGTTGACTAGATTGTTTATCTGCTTGTTCTTTGTTTCATTATCTTTGAAGTAAAGCAAAGTAAAATAGTAATTATTTGTTGTTGAGAATTTAAAAGTATCCGGATCAATAGGTTGGGATAATTCCCAATTCCTATCTGTTATTTGATACCACTTGTTTACATCAGCATATTTAACAAAGTGATTGTCCTTTGATATTACAGTATATAGCTCATTTATAAAACTAGAACCTGTTGAAGTGTTATCTACTGCAGAATAATATTTGTCTATATTTTCTTTACTTGTATCAGTAAAGTTCATCTTCAAAGACGAATCATAAAAACGTCCATCAAATGCCTTGGGGGCATTTAATACAGGTGCGTTAGACATCAACAAAAAAGTTAGTGGCAATAAAGCCCATAGGTTCTTATGTATATGATGAATATTTCCTTGGAGTAATTTGTTTCCAATGAATAATATAGATAAAAAAGTAGATAGTTGCTATATGAAATTTCTTACATCTAAGGTTTAGCATAAAATATTTACATTATTAGGTTGATTAGTTTTCTTTTACTATGTTTTTAGAACTTTTAAAATTTAGAGATAAGTTCTAACAAACTGATAAGCTTTAGTATGGAAGATAACCTTTGATTCTTGGAAAGACTTATTTCAACTCACTTAGTTTATAAAATACAAAGAAAACTAAGAGTGTAATACATTTATAAAAATTGTATAATTACCATTTGTGGAGTGATACCCAAGGGGTTTAAGGGACTGGTTTCGAAAACCAGCAGTGGATGAAAGTCCAGCCAGAGTTCAAATCTCTGTCACTCCGCCACGTTAGTTTCATCATATTGATACAATTAAGGGTATTCAATATTAGATATAGAAGTGTCGAGAAATCGGCGCTTTTTTTCTTTTAAATCGTTTAACTAGTTCGAATATATCGAACTTTATAGGCTACTAGATAAACAATAGGATACTCGTTAAACGATTACCTATCTTTGATTAATTATTATTGTAAAATATAAAAGAAGGAGAGATGGAACAATTCATGATAGAGGGCGTGGTAGACCAAATCCTTCAAGAAAAGTGTGGGACTGGTTGCATAGAAATGGATGGTGTCAAAATGGAATCAAATAAAAATATAGATTTTTCAAATAAGAGCTTATTAATTCCTCTTTTTGATGCTTTACACGATTCATCAGTACAGTTTAAGGTTGTTGATGATTACAATATTGAGTTAAATATTCAATGCATAAATGAATCAATGTCGGAAAAGATTAACCTTTATTTTTCTGATCCTGTTTTAGATTCATTTACAATTTATGGGTTTTCAAATGAAGACGGAAAATTTATTGGTAAAATTGTTGACAATGGTGAATCAAAAGACTTAGAAAAACTAAAGGTTGAATTAATTGATACCTTCTTTACAAATACTGATATAGTTTTTTATTCTGTTGATATAAGTTCTAAAATATATGGCAGTAAATTCTTTATTAAATTTTTGAATATAAAAAGCATTTCATTTAATTAAAGGTTTCCCAATCCGATTAACTTTCCAACCCCAGCCGTGACAAAAGATCCAGGTCTTTTTTGCTCATGGAGCAAAGCTTCCATATCGACGCGTTTTCATCCTCGCTAGTCTTGATGCAGTCGTCGAGACGCGTCATTACATCCTGGAAGGTGAAATCCTTGAACAGTCCCTTTTCCTGTATTCTGTTCTTCATCCTGCAGACCATGATTTCCGAAAGGTAGTTGATTCGATATCTCTCAGAGTCATTTTCTTAAGAGAGAAGGCGAGAACGATGAACGCAAACATCCGATAGGGGTCGTAGGGCTTCTTGCCTACGTTGGGCCCATCTCCGAAGACCGAAGAGGCGATGATGGGACCGACCCCGGATGATTCCAGGACGGTGAGGAAAACGTCCAATTTCCTCTGTTCCTTCACATCCATCGGAAAAGAATAAAAAATCGAACATTGCTTTATGGTAAAATAAGCCATGGTGATACCTCGTGAACAAAGGTATTCTACCAAAAATGGCTCAGGGTTAGATTCCCTGGGCCATTTTTTGGCTTTTTTACTTCTTTTTGCTTCTAATAGATGCTGTTTCCGAAGAGTTGATTTCGTAACAGCCTCTTTTTAGCTTAACTATGAATATATTCTCTAATATTTGAATCTAAATCCTTAAGTTCTTTACGTATGTCCTTATTAGAACTATTCAAGATTCCCTTCTTAAGGAAGATCTTGCCATTATCTATTTCTATAAAATCATTGGAATTTGCTCTTATATAAAGCACTGTCTCTCTAGAGAATCCTATCCTCTGAAGGAAGATTATCATTCGCCTACTGCAAGAACAATCCTATCAACCTCTCCGATGAGGGTGGAAACTGGCCTTCCTGGGCTACTAAGCTTTGTATCGGATTAGCGATTATTGCCATATGCGCTATTGCGGTTGTGGCTACTGGTGGATTTGGTGCTTCTTGTATCGCTACTTCCATGTTGGTCGGAGCCGTTAAGGGTGCTGTTATCGGTGCCGTGACTGGTGCCGTTACCGGAGTTATCCAAGGTGCCATTACTGAAGGCATCAAGACAGGATCTTGGGAAGGTGCCTTAAAAGGCGCTTTGTCCGGAGCCATCGACGGGGCAGCCGACGGATTCATGTTCGGAGCCATCGGAGGTGCTATCTCTGGCGCTCTCAATCCGTCCTACTGCTTCATCGCTGGAACGATGGTAATGACTGCTGTTGGATTAAGGAGAATCGAGGAGATCAAGAAGGGCGATATGGTTCTTGCCTACGACGACAATACTGGTAGATACGAGGAGATGCCTGTCACCGATACCTATATCAATGAAACTGAAGAATTGATAGAAATTAAAGTAGGGGACGAGATTATCGCCTGTACTCCTGGACATAGTTTCTTGACTACAAAAGGTTGGAAGAAAGCCAGTGATCTTAATGATAGAGATATTCTCAAAACTTTAGTAAATGATAAAAATATTACTGAAGTAATTAAGAAAAAATTAACTTCCAAGATTAAAGTTTATAACTTCAATGTTATGAGTTGTCATACCTATGCGATTGGAAATGTTGGGGTGATTGTTCACAATAGTTGTATTAATCCAGCTAAACGGACAGCTACGAAGGAGGTTTCATACAAATATAGAGGAAAATTACAAAAAGCCTATAATAAAAATGGAAAGGATATATTCTATGCTTTAGATAGAAGTAAACATGGTGGATCAACATATAAGGGCTTTAAACTAATAAGCCATAACAAACAATTACAGTGGTGTGGTGACTATGATGCGAATTTCAATTTGATAATTTGCAAACATAAATCACCAGAGACTATAATATTCGATGTGATAAAAATCTTGCCATTATAGTGAGGTGATAAAAAATGTTCCTTTATCCAGCATCAATTAAATATTTAGAAAACCATTCTATTAATATTGATAAGTTATATGAAGAACTTTGTGAGGATAAGATTTATTGGGTTAAAGAAAAAGTTAGACATTTAACTAAAGAAGAAAAAGAAGATGAAGCTAAGGATTTTCGTGTAGAAGGATATAAAGAGGATGAAATTATCAAAAAGGTAAATCATATGCGAGTTTTATTAGATACTAGTGTAGTTTTAGTGAAAAAAGGAGAAAAGCCGAAAAGTACAGATAGAATTGAATATACAAAAACTATACCATACCCATTTTTGATTAGCTACATTGAACAGCATATAATCCGTGGAAAGAAATGGAAGCTTTTGTATAACAACCCAGTTTATGATATTGAATTCAATAATGTAATATTAAATTTTAACAAAAAAAAGTTTTATACAATAGAGGAAGTAATCACAGCATTTCTTTGCTATTTAAAAGTAAATAATCTGTTAAAATAAAATAGTCAAAAATAGTTGATATATTGGACTACACTTGGTTCTAAGTTAATGTGATGTGTAGTCCTTTTTGCTTTTTTAAAAGGTTATTTTAAAAAATGAAGACAAATTGCGTTTTCAATTTATTTTATTCCGCTTTAAATTTTAATTGAACCTTCCAGTCTTTAGGTATGCCTAGATAATAGGGAACGCCTCGAAAATGCCCAGACCATCGGCAAAATCAGGCAAATTCCCTCTTTTCTTTTGGCCAAAAATAGCATACTATATTAGTATGCTTATAGGAGGGCAGTATGGCAATACCTGAATGGGCGAAAAGACTGAAGGGAAAGAAGCAGCTGATCAAGGACGTCGGAGGAAGGTTCTACCTCTACGAGGCCAAGTATGTCTATTCTTCAGAGAGGAAGAGGACCATGACAAAGCCGGGAAAGTATCTAGGGCGTCTGGACGAGGAGAAGGGGCTGATCAAGGCCGACATCAGAATGAATGCCGATGACCTCAAATCAATATCCGCTCCCCTCGAATACAAGGCAACCGCCCTTCTCGAGGAACTCGGTTCCGACATAAGAGAGAACCTGAGAGAGTGCTTCGGAACCGAAGACGGCGATGCGATAATGGCCATAGGGAAACTCGGCCTGACGGACAAGCAGCCGGAGAAGAGGATAAGGAACGCATATGAATGTTCGTATGAGAGTATAGCCCATCCGGGCCTTGCCCTTTCGAAGTCGTCGATATCGCTCCTGTCGGAGAGGATAGGGAAGAACAGGGACGCACAGCTCAAGTTCATGCACAAGTATATCGACGATTCCTCGCACATCATCTTCGACGGAACAAGACTCGTATGCTATTCCAAAGGCATATCAGAGGCAAGGATAGGATACAACCACAATCAGATCTGGGATCCCCAGGTGAACCTCATGTACTGTTTCTCCCTAAAACCTGTGAAGTCTCCCGTCTATTATTTTCCTTTTCCCGGAAACAGCCCCGATCTGTCGAACATAGGATACTGCATAAAGGAGGCAGGAATAAAAAACGTCGTCCTCATCGCCGACAAAGGCTTCAGGGACGATGCCAATTCCATGTTGATGAAAGAGAACGGAATCATTTTCCTTGCCCCTCTGAAGAGGAACGACTCCTCGATCGACTACGGATTCATGGGAGAACAGGCTGGTACCGCGGTTCCGTTCGGCGCCAATGTATTCACCTATCATGGAAGAGCCATCTGTTTCAGGACCATACAGGAATACGAATACAAGGACGTAAGGAAGAAGAGAGCTTCGCGCGGCAGGCCCAAGGCAGACGAAAAGCCGGAATGCGAAGAGATAAGGCAGGACAAGATCGTCCTGTTCCTTGATACGGAACTGAAGAACGAGGAAGAGAGCACTTATTGCCAGAACATGGCAAACGGAGTCAAGGGATACACACCCGAAGGACTGAAGGAATCATCTAAATACTTCGGGACCATCGCATTGGCGATGAACTCCGACATCTCTCCGAAAGAGATGTTCGAGATGTACAAGGAAAGGGAACTCATCGAGGACGGCAACAAGGCTTACAAGCATGTGCTCGGAAAATTCGCATCGAACAAAACGAACAGCTTCACCTATTCGGGATGGCTCTTCTTCAACCACATCTCGCTGATGCTCTACTATCGCATCCTTGCGAAGATAAAGGAGAAGAACCTCCAGTCCAACTGTTCGGTCGAGGACGTAATCGATGTCACAAGAAGGATAACGCGGATGAAGGTCGGTGACGAATGGATTGAGAAGACGCCGGCATTGAGCGACATGAAGCCGTATAAGGAGATCTTCGACTAGGCATACCTCAGGATTGGAAGTTTCGGATTAAATATAAATATTTTTAAGCAAACTTGGAGATGATGAAATAATAAAATTGGCTTTGGCGTGTGACTTGTTAAAAAATTTTCCATCGACTGAAATGGAACAGAACGGAATGTATGTTTTAAGATTTGATAGGCTAATTATAGTTATATCAAAAAAATGAAGGGAAAACAGGGCAGGCATCTTATGAATGCTCAATGCCTTCTTTTAATGATCATGAAATTTTGAGAAGTGATTTGGCGAACAAAGGCACCAAAATAACGCCACAACAAAATTTGAATGAAAATGACATTGATTATTTAAAAGGGATAATTAAAAATGAAATGTTGCATACTTTGGGATTCAAGGATATTTATTACAAGTCATTTTAGGATCGCACAATTATGTTTTTTGATTGCGAAAAGGGTCCACAATACATTCACCACCTTTTTATTTTACTTGTTTATGAGCTCTCAAGGCCCATAAAATAGAAATCAAATCTATTCCTTCCTGACATATAGCACCTATGATGGCGGGAAGTACTCCAAACGCTGCAACTATCATTAATATTATGCAAGTTGTTATTCCTATTAAAACAGCTTGCCTTCCTATTTTTAAAGTATTTATTGATATTTTCTTAGCTAATACAATGCTATCTATCGAATCATTTAAAATGATGATATCGCTGACCTCACTGATAGCACCATCATTTCCGCTTTGCATTGCTATTCCTATGTCTGCATTTGCTAAGCAAGGTGTATCGTTTATTCCATCTCCTACCATTGCTATAGGTCTATCGTCATCACTTGCAGAAGTTATTATATTTAATTTGTCCTGAGGCGATAAAGATGAATAGTATTTATCAATTCCAGCTTCTTTTGCGATTCTAGAAGCAGTTTTCTCGTTATCACCGGTAAGCATGATGATCTTATTGACATTCATATCTCTTAATGAAGATAAAGCTTCTTTTGTATCTTTTTTAAGTTTATCTCTAAAGATGATATATCCGACAGGATTATCATTCACTGATAACCCTACTAATGTTTCACCTTTTTCTATATTATCATCTAAAGATACAAAAGATCTGTTTCCTACTTTATATTTAACTCCGTCTATAAACCCTTCAACTCCTTTTCCTGGATATTCTTTGATATCAGACGCTTTTAATAGATTTGTTTGATTTGATGATTCTATTATAGATTTAGCAAAGATGTGATTGGAATTAATTTCAAGACTAGCCATATATAAGAGCAAATCATCTTTTGAATAATCATCTATAGTTTCTATTTTTGAAATCGATGGTTTTCCATTGGTTAGAGTTCCTGTTTTGTCGAAAGCAAAAGTCTTAGTATTTGCTAGTTTTTCAAATGCGATAGGATCTTTTATTAAGATGTTCTTTTTATAGGCTTGCGATATTCCTGAAATCATTGCAATCGGAGCTGCTAATAATAAAGGGCAAGGAGAAGCGACTACCAATACTTCGACAAATCTAGTAAAGCCATCCATCAATGAGATTGATGGATTTGTAATATAAGCAATAAGCCAACCTAATCCTGCTAGTAGATAAGAAACAATAGTGAATGGAATTGCTAATTTATCAGTCATTTTTACAAATTTAGATGGCTTTTTATCCACTTCTTTAGCTAATTTAACGATAGTTTGATACTGAGAATCAGCATCTTTTTTATCGACTTTAGCAATAATAGGAGAATCACCATTTATAAATCCTGATAGTATTTTGTCTCCTGCTTTTTTTGATTCTGGAAGACTTTCTCCTGTTAGAGAAGACATGTTGAATGGTGAGTTTCCATCGATTATAGTCGAATCCAATGGAACTGTTTCATTAGGCTTTATCAAAAACAAATCACCTATTTTTGCTTCTTTTATGTCTATATCCATACAATACCCGCTATCGGTCAATAGATGAACAACTTTAGGTGTCTTATTTATGAGCTCAGTCAATTCTTTATTTGCTTTTCTTGAAGAAAAAGACTCTAAGGCCTGACCAGAAGCCATCATAATCATTATCATAAGACAAGCCCAATAACCTTCGATAGTAATTCCGTTTATGGTGTCATTGACAAATAGAGTAGAAATAATAGAAGTCAAAGCCAAAATATCTAATCCTACATGTCCTTTTATTAAATCTTTTATCATACTTACGACAGTAATAACTACAAAAATTGCAGCACATGAATGGATGAGGATAAGAGAGGCTAGATTCAACTGGAATCCAAATTGAAATATTAAAGCTAATATTCCAACAACAATCGTCAAAATAATTAAGTAATAATTAGATAAGAACTTTTTCATTGTAAATCACCGGTCCTTTCAAGAGTTCTATCTTTAAATAGTTTGTCGCCTGAAAAGGATTGCTCCTTTTCTGCCGTCGTCACCTTATATAAGGTCTAACGGAATCTTGTAAGTCACCTGTGGATTTACCACTACACACCCTTTCGGGATAGCACTTTTAATATAATGGTTTGATAAATGGAAATCAATATCCAAATAAAAATAAAAAGCCTTAGGATTGGCTAAGACTTTTACATATATATTTAATCTGATAGCAACTCTTTTAATTGTATGGAATTGATTCCTATGTTTTTCTGCATGAAATCAGCTATTTTAATTATTTGTTTCTTTTCTTTCTTTAATTGTTTATATACTTTGTTGAATTTGCTTTTTAAATACTTCCTTTTAATTCTTTCGTATTTAAATTTCAACAAATACGATATTTCTTCAGAGTGGGCATAATGGCATGATGGATCCAAAATAGATCCACGGCATAGCAAGGTGTCGATTAGTTTTAATGCGTTAGTCAAATCGTTACTACCCCCTACATCATACTTGCCAAAGATTAATTTTTCACTGGCAATTCCAGCTAGACTTGTGTCGATACTTTCTTCTAATGTTTCTCTGTCTAATCTCTCGGTAGAGAATTTATCAGAAGATAGAGTTTCTGCATTGATGTTATCTATTATTCTAGTTCTCAAAAAAGATATCCTTTTACAATGAGATTGTAGGTAAAGTGCATGACCTGCTTCGTGTATTGCGGTCATCCTTTCGATATTGTCAGGATCTTCATGGTTATGGTCTAATAAATCCATTTCATCTAATATTTTCAAAATATCATTCAGCTTTGTTTTTTCACCGTATTTTATACTTGCTTGACTAAATATGGATTCTATTTTAGCAATGTTTATTTTCTTGAACTCATATTTTAATTCTTCTTTTTCATCGGCAGTTACAGGAACATTGTATTTCTTGCTGAATCCATCTATTAAATCTTCAACTATAGATGAACTGCTCATACAATATTTCTTTTCCAATCTTCCAACTCTAACTAATGACTCAGGCCAATCTTGAGGAGATGAGTTTGATGTTGCAAGTGTGATTACAGAAGTGTTCTTATCAAATCCATCCATTTGAGATTGAAAAGCTCTAAGGAATTTAGGATCTACTTCACCCCAACAATTTAGTCCTAACAAATTGTCAATTTCATCGACTATTACTATTGATAATTTGTTCTTTCTAGCTTTAGTATATGCATCGACTATTTCTTTGTTTATATTATCTAGGTCACATTGAAGATTGATAACTGGGCAGTTAAAAATCTTTGAGAATTCTCTACATATCAAAGTTTTACCATTTCCAGGCTCTCCATAGAAAACAAATCCTTTGGGTAGATCGGAGATATCCTTTCCATCTTTTAATCTATCCATATACTGGTCATAAACTTCTTTTAGTTGTTTTTTGATAGTGTCGTATCCAAACACATTAGGCAAGAAATCTTTGATTTTGTTTTCCATTTTTGTTTCCTCTCTTTCAAAGTTTCACCATTTTCTCATAGATTAGATTCAAATAATGGATAAAATGAATGATATTAAGACAAATGTGTATAAAAATACACATTTGTTATTCTTAATGAATTCATTTTAGATAAAAAAGATGATAAAAATGTTTTTAGATTTAGAATATAAGGTTTCATCGATTTTGATTGTGGAGAGTCAAATATAAATGTTTGTACTATTAAATTAGATAATCTTATGCTCACATTAAATTGTCTGCTTCAACTACAAAAAATAAATATCAAAAAAATATTTTTGATTGTTTATGAATACTATTATCCATATAAGAAAATATTTGATTGGATTGAATTTGCCTTTGCTCTTTTATATGAATGCCTTATCAGTTTTTATTTCATAAAGAAGTTTGATGAGGACATAAAGGAAATGAATGAAAAAGATAAGAAATAAAGCTCTTTTATATTGTATTTTATCTTTGTGAGTGCTATTGTTCTTTTGCCTTAAGCAAGGCCAGGTTACTCAGTTGGACATGGACTTTCGCCGGCTATTGAAGGAGACTTCTTTAGACGGTCAGCATCCCTTAATCGAAGCCAAGGTATGGGATAGAAAAGTTCTAATACCACTGAGAGCGTAAGCTCAAGCGTCATAAGGTTTACTCACGAGTAAATTATCCTTATGGCATTTGACTTGCCATAAGTTTTTTTATTGAAAGGAGGGTAAACCCATGGGTCTCAAAGATTGGAAAGAAGCCAAGGCTAATAAAAAAATAGTCAAGGAAGAAAATTTGATTAACAAGGCTAATGCTCAAAAAATAGCAAAGACTGGAGTTGTTCAAAGTAAAGAAGATCGAGATAGACTTTTGAGAGCTAGTAGTTTGTCTATAGCTGATTTTTTCAAGGATATCGGTGTGGATGAGAAGACTGGCTTAAATGACGAAACTGTTGAAGCCAATAGAGAAAAATATGGTGCAAACACAGTTACTAAGATCAAAAGTAATGGTGTTTTTCATAGACTTTTCAAAGCATTTACTTCTCCTTTTTCATTAATTTTGCTAGTTGTAGCTATCATATCAGCTATTGTTGCTTGGCTTCCTGGAGGTACTGCTGAAGATAAAGCTACTTGGTGGGTTACTCCTTTGATAATAATCATAATGGTTCTTCTCTCCGGAACTGTAAGTTTTGTGGAAGAGACTAAATCTCTTCGCTCAGCTGCTTCATTGAAATCCATGACAGAGAATACTTCGACAGTCATCAGAAATGGAAAGGTAATCGAGCTTCCTAACGATCAATTGGTTGTTGGAGATATAGTTAGAATTGGTGCTGGTGATATGCTGCCAGCAGATGTTAGAGTTGTAGCTGCTAAAGATTTATTCGTTTCACAATCTGCTTTGACTGGTGAACAACAACCTGTTGAAAAGAATACTAATTCATATAATGGAAATTTAGCAAAAGCAAATCCTTTCGATGTCTCTTCTTTAGCTTTTGAAGGATCTAATGTTGTGTCTGGAAGAGGCGAGGTTTGTATAGTCAATGTTGGAAATAAAACAGTTTTTGGTGCTTTGAGAGAAAAAGTAGTAGAGAAAAAAGGAAAGACTGCTTTTGAAAAGGGTGTTGATTCAGTCGCTAAGATGCTCATGAGTTTCTTGGTGGTTATGGTTCCTCTTATCTTTATCATCGATGGTTTTGGTATTCATATAGCATCAGAAGGGTTGGTAATTTCAGGATATAACGATTATAAGCAATGGATTCAAGCTCTGATGTTTGCTATGTCAGTAGCTGTTGGACTCACTCCCGCACTTCTTCCTATGCAAGTTGCAGCTAATCTAGCTAAAGGTGCAGTCAAGATGTCTGGAAAGAAAGTTATAGTAAAGGATATCAACTCTATTCAAAACTTCGGAGCCATGGATGTTCTTTGTACGGATAAAACTGGAACACTTACTGAAAATAGCTCGACATTAGCTGAGTATTTTAACTTTGATGGTGTTTCATCTCCACGTGTTCTTCGCCTCGCTTTCTTAAATTCGTATTCTCAAACTGGAATTAAGTCTGTTATAGATAAATCGATTGTGGCATATGCTGAATCAGATAGATCATTTTATGAATCGTTGACTGAAGGATTAGTAAAGCTTGATGAAATTCCTTTCGACTTTGATAGAAAGAGATTAACTGTTTTATTAAAGGATCACACCGGTGCTAAATTTATGGTTGTGAAAGGTGCTACTGATTCTATGATAAAGACATTGGGCTTTATCAAAACAACACAAGGAAAAAGACCTATTACTGATGATGACATAGCTAAGATTAAGATCACTGCCGATAAAGAATCTTTGAAAGGTAGAAGAACAATATTGATGGCTACTAAGGATACAGATAAAGATACGATAACAGTATCGGATGAATCTGACTTGGTCTTTGCTGGATATATATGTTTTGAAGACACGCCTAAAGCCTCGGCTAAGGAAGCTTTGGATGGCCTTAGAAACTTTGGTGTTACAGTTAAAGTTTTAACCGGAGATAATGAGCCGGCTGCCAGAGCTGTTTGTAGAGCTACCGGGTTTGATGATATTAAAGTGTTGTCTGGTGATGAGATTAGAGAGATGAGCGATGATGAATTGACTAAAAAGGTTGAGGAATGTAATTTGTTCGTTAAGTTGTCACCCGATGACAAGAGCAGAATTGTTACAAGTCTTCAAAGAAATAAACATACTGTCGGATTCATGGGTGATGGAATCAATGATGCAGCTGCTTTACATGCTGCTGATGTCGGAATTTCATTCAAGGATGCGACTGATATAGCTAAGGAATCAGCCGATATCATCATGTTGGAGAATGATTTGAATGTTTTGAGAGATGGAATTATCGAAGGAAGAAAATCATATGTAAATATGATGAAGTATTTGAAAGGTCAGACTTCTTCAAACTTCGGAAATATGATTTCTCAAATGATCGGAGCTATTTGGATTCCATTTATTCCGATGCAAGCTTTACAAATCATCTTGTTGGATATCATCACTGATGTTTCTTGTTCTATGATTCCTTTCGATTCGGTAGATGAGAGAAATATAATGCAGCCTTTGGATTTCTCAGTCAAACAAATACGATCGTTTATGTTTGCATTCGGGCCGTTATCTTCTTGCATCGATATGATCACATTTGCTTTCTTGATGTACTTCATCTCTCCATTAATGGTTGCGAATATGAATTCAACTGGTGACACTATCAACTGGGCTTTCCAAAGTGGAATGTTCAACTGGAACTGGGCTGAGACATCCGATGAATATATAACTTTTATGATGACTTTCCAAACCGGATTCTTCTTAGAATCACTGATAACGCAGAATGTCGTCTATGCTTTCTTGAGAACTGATAGAATTCCTTTGATCCAGTCTTGGCCTAACGTCACATTGTCTTTAGGAATAGTCGTATCATGTCTATTGGGATTCTTTGTAGTTTATGTTCCTAATGTCAATGCTACTTTCGATATGGTTTCTATTAATCCAATATTCCTCGTCATTCTATTTGGACAAGTGCTGCTGTATGGATTATTGACTCAACCTGTGAAGTATTTCTATAAAAAGCATTACGGAAGATTGCTATAATGTTTATTTGATAAGCATGATTGTTGACGCTTTTTATATAAGTTATTCTTCATATAAAAAAACTATCTGGGTGCAGTACATTGCCCAGATAGTTTTTAGCTTGGAAATATAAATTACTTAGTTAAAGCTTTTTCGATTTTAGCACCGACGATATCGTCATAATGCTCGATTCCAGAGTAGACACCCTTCTTTACAAGCTCGTTGTAAGAAACAGGTCTAACTTTGGCTATATGTTTCATATCTTCTTTGTCGAAAGCAATTTTAGTTCCGTTCTTATCGTTGTAAAGATTCTTGTGAGTGTTCTTCCAAGCGATTGCACTCTTGATCATGGTCTCCAAGTCATACTTAGGAGTCCAGCCTAATATTTTCTTTGCTCTTTCATTAGATGCAACAATAGCGGCAGGGTCTCCGGCTCTTCTGGGACCGAACTTCCACTTTACACCCTCAGACAAGTGCTCTTCTTTTAAGACCTTATCGACAGTAGTAAGAATTTCCTTGTTGGTGAATCCATTTTGAGAACCTAAGTTGATAGTTGCGGATTCTCCATCTTTGAGTAAATGCTCCATTCCAAGGACGTGAGCCTCAGCTAAGTCGACTACATGGATGTAGTCTCTTAAGCATGTACCATCACGTGTTTCATAGTCATTACCGAAAATTTGCATCTCTTTTCCAGATAATCCAGCATTGATTATGACAGGAATTAAATGGGATTCAACAGGATGTGCTTCACCTATTTTGCTATCGAGTGATGCACCTGCAACGTTGAAATAACGGAAGATGACATGTTTGATGCCATATGCTCTTTCGGCAAAGGCAATCAAATGTTCAGCAGCAAGCTTTGAGAATCCATAAGGAGACTCAGGATGCAAAGGAGCATCCTCGCTTATCACTGTTGTTTTAGCAGTTCCGTATACAGCAGCTGTTGAAGAGAAGACGAAGTTTTTAACTCCATATGCATGCATACAACGAATAACGGAAACGACAGCTTGAATGTTATCATCAAAATAGGCAGTAGGATCTCCAACGGATTCAGGAACGATAATTTTTCCTGCAAAGTGCATTACGCCATCTATTGCGTTGTTTTTGAATACTCCTGCTAAGAAGTTCAAATCACGAACATCACCCAAATAAAGTTTTGCACGTGGATCTACAGCCTTTACATGTCCGGTCGATAAGTTATCGACTACGATGACGTCAAAGTCATGATCTAAAAGCTGACGAACAGCATGGGAGCCGATATAACCAGCTCCACCAGTTACCAAAACAGTCTTCTTCATGTTTAAAGATTTCCCCCTCGTTAAGCAAAGATATTTTATTACTTTATTTTCATAGAGGGCATACATTTTTATCATTTCTTATTTTATCGGCGTATTATTTATATTTCTTTTCTAAATACCTTAATTTATTAGAGCTTTACTAAACAATTTAATCGCCTTTAAGGCTTCTTGATTTCTTTAATTTTATTGATCCTTCAATAATCATAATCAATCCTAAAATAAAAGACTTAAAAAAACAATGGTCACTATCCAGGTCGATATCGATATCAATATTGGCGGATGTTTAAGCCATTGTTTCCATTTATCTTTCATCTTATGAAACTCTTATGATCACTAAGCAAAGTAGAGTGGGGTCTTGTATAACTTGAATATTGTCATCTATTTGAATCGAATTGTCTTTAGTTGAAGCTCTTCTAAATTTGCTATAACCCAAATTCCTATAGAAATAATTATCTACTACCGGTTTGTATGGAATTGTATAAGGATCTTTGTAAGCACAAAGGACATAATCTCCATTCATTGAAGGGTGAGTGTTAAAATCGAATGAATCATCATTGAATGTCAAATCGTTTTGATATATGGCCTGGGATGTTGGATTAATCAATAAAAATGAATAAGAAGAAATATTATTTGAAATTACCAACTTTTTATTATCTTCATCACTGACTAATGTAATCGATAAATTTGTTGAATCTCCTATCACATATGGGTCATCAAAATCTACCCAAGTTTTATCTTCGCCTAAACTAGATTTGTTTATTGAATTTCTTAGTTGCTTATAATTCATTCCATCCACTAAAGTGCCAGGAATTAAATTTGATTCATTATTAATATTTATGATTGAATCATAAATAATCATTGTTAATGAAGATATGATCAATGCGAGAAGAACACCAAATTTAATCCAATAAATCTTTTTTCTTCTAATTTCTTTTTTATCTTTTATTCCAAAGTATTTTTCTTCTATGGCAAAATAAGGGTTGATATCTTTCTCAACCTTTGTTCCTTCAGCTTGATCAATTGTTGAAGTTGATAGAGTTTCTTCTGCCATAGATTTTGATTATTAGAATTGCATTTCCTTGTAAGTACGAGGATAAGGCTGGACATCACGAATGTTTTGAATTCCGGTAAGGAACATCAAAAGTCTATCGAATCCAAGACCGAATCCGGAGTGGACGCATCCACCATATCTTCTAAGATCCAAGTACCATTGATATCCTTCGATGTTCATATTGAGCTCTTTCATTCTTTGAAGAAGTTTATCATAGTCTTCTTCACGTTGTGATCCACCGCAAAGTTCACCGACTTCAGGAAGCAATAAGTCGACAGCAGCAACAGTCTTTCCATCGGGATTTTGCTTCATGTAGAAAGCCTTGATATCTTTAGGATAATCTGTTAAGAAGATAGGTCCTTTGAAGTGCTCTTCAGTGAGATATCTTTCATGTTCACTCATCAAATCAATTCCCCAGTGAATATCAGGATATTGGAATTTATGTCCGTTCTTTTGTGCTTCCTGTAGAATCTTAATTCCTTCAGTGTAGTTGACACGAGTGAAAGGCTTGGTCAAGAAATCATTTAATCTAGTGGAGAGATTCTTGTCGACCCAGGTCTCAAAGAATTTGATATCTTGCGAGCAACGCTCCATAACTCTCTTCACTACAAATTTCAAGAAATCTTCCATTAAATCCATATCATCATTGATATCGGCAAATGCTATTTCAGGTTCAATCATCCAGAATTCTGCTGCATGTCTTTGAGTATTGGATTTCTCAGCACGGAATGTAGGTCCAAAGGTGTAGACCTTTTCATAAGCCATAGCAAATGGTTCTACGTGTAATTGTCCGGACACTGTCAATGAAGCAGGCTTTCCGAAGAAATCATCAGGTTCCTTTAGATTTGTTACTACTCTAAAAGTTTGACCGGCTCCTTCACAATCGTCTCCGGTGAAGATAGGAGTGTGGATGTAATAGAATCCATGATTATGGAAATACTCATGAATAGCGTAAGAAGCCTCACTTCTAATTCTAAATACAGCATTGAATGTGTTTGTACGCATTCTGAGTTGAGGCATAGTTCTTAAGTATTCATAAGAAGTTTTCTTCTTTTGAAGAGGATAGGAATCGTCGACTAATCCTGCTACTTTGAATTCAGTCAAATGCAATTCAAAAGGTTGTTTCATCTCAGGTGTGAGATGGAAAGTTCCTGTAACGATAACAGCTTCACCTAACTTAGCTTTTCCAGCTTCTAAATCAGTAGCAGGATTATATACGACTTGAATTGGATTGAAGCAAGAGCCGTCATTGACCCCTAAGAATCCAATTTCTTTATTCCCACGATTTGAACGAACACTTCCTTGAATGGTAAGAGTATCTCCTTCTTTTATAGAAGGTTCTTTTTCATTTAATGAATCATAAAGTTCTTTAATATATTTGACCATAAAAATAAGTCCTTTTCACAAATTAGTATTATATATGAAAAATACTCATATGTGTTAGGTGGTTTATGCGAGTGTTGCTTTAGCACTTTTTTAGCACGTGCTTTTTTATATATATACACAATATAAAGGAGGACGACATTATGGCTACTCAATACGATATAGTTAAGGCTTATGCTGACTTGTATTATGAAAATGCAAGTGTGAAAAAGGATATAATTGTTTTAGGATTTCAATTTGGTCCTGTAAATATTAGATTTGCATTTAAATTTGATGAAAGAGGTGATATTAAAAATCCAGGTTGTTTGTTGATGAATGATGTGTATTTACTTCGCCCTGATGTGAATGCTTCTCAAAAAGAAGATTTTCTTAATTCTTTTGGAGAAGATTGCTATTTTGATGAAGATGATAAAATTAAATTTTTTAAGTTTTCTTTTGAATTTACACCTCATGACTATGCCACTGCAAAAATACATATGCATGGATGCTCGGCATTGGAAGGAGCTTATATCGTATTGAAGAGAATTCAATACTACATCGGTGGTAGTGGATATGATATTTCATTGACTGAAGACAAAATGGAAAATGCTAAAGCGAAAGCTGAAGCAAGTAATGCAAAAAATAGCTTAGCTACTTATATTCCTCATAAGCCGATGGCTTATTATCGAAAAGTCAGTTTAAAAAATAGTGATGCTTTTCAAGTACACGCTGGATGTTTATCTCTAGTTTTTCATAAAGGAAATTTAATTGGAATGGATCTAGCACCTTCTAATGACTGCAGATTATCCTTGAAAAACAAAGAGTTTAAGACCCCATTTATGGGTAATTTCATAGCACAAGAGTATGAAATAGTTGAAATGTTAGCTATGTTTGATTGTACGTTAAGTCCTAATTTGATTGGAGATGTATTCGATGCTTGTTCTGGAGTTGAGATGAAAGTAAATTGTATAAAACCAGGTAAGGCACTTGACTTCTTGCGCAATCTTGAAAAAGATTTGAAATTCAATTCACTTGATAAGCCTCTGATGTACGTGGATGAATTTTTCAATACATGTTATAAGTTTTATAACACCCAAGGCCTCTTTACTGTGCCTTTGAAAAAAGTAGTCAATTCTGAAACATTTGATGAATTTGAAAATAATGTAAATCAGCTTATTAAAGTCTATATGAAGGGATTTGTAGATGATTTAGGTTATACATTTAAATATAAATTGAAGAAATAAAGAAGTTATGAAAAAACAATGTTAGTGACGATCATTCAATTTTAAAAACGATAGTTTATTTTTTAGAAATTGATAAAATGAAATTTAAAATTTTATCGTTTGTTTTAATTGCTGAATTGGAATTTATATAAGTGACATTATAAACATGTCCTTTTGGGTCGATGTCATTGTTTATGACTTCGATATTAGGATAGTATCTTTTAACTTCTTTAAGAACATCGATGTTTATTTCACCCATTACATCATCACCGGTAGAAGTTATGAATAGCATTGGTGGAAGATAAACATTATCCATTAAAACTTTAGTATTTTTAGTGTTTACATATATTGGATTTTTCTTATATTTCTTTCCAAACATAGCTCTGAACAACAAAGGATACCAGAAATGTGTTTGACCCATGATGTCAAAATCAAAGGCTGGATGATTTAAGATTAGTCCTTTGAAATCTATGTTTAGATTTAAGCCTAGAATCGGATTGATTAGCTTTCTATCCAATAAAGAAGCTAGTGACAAAGCAAAGTATCCGCCAGCTGAATCACCTGTAAGAAAAACGTTGCTTAAATTGTATTTTCTCTCTTTAGCAACTTTTATAAATTCATTGATGGAGTTTATTATATCTTCTAATTGATTATTTACTTGAACCCCTTCTACAAGCCTATAACTCATTCCCATCACTATAAGATTTCTATGAGCCATAGTCATACAAAAAGGTCTGTTTAGCTCTTTATCGCCATAAGCCCAAGCTCCACCATGAATATCAATCAATATAGGAAGTTTAGTCAAATCTTTATCTTTTGGCCAATAAATAGAAAAAGTATGGTAAGGGTCGTCATCCTCACCATACTTGAAGTCTTCAAAAGAAACATCGTCAGGCAAGACTAATGTCTTCATTCTTTTTTGATCTTCCACTTCGACATTCTTCCATACTTTGTGGAAAATCTTAAGGAAGACTTTATAGATCAATCCCATGATTAGTTAAGCTTGTAGGTTCCTTTGAATTCACCGCTGAATGGGAATCCATCCAAATTCATACAAGGGTCTGTAGGAAGTGACAGGTCACTTCCGTATCCGGCATCTATGATGTGATCAGCTGCTTTAGCAATCATGGATGCATTATCAGTAGTGCACCACATAGGAGGAATCAACACTTCGTATTCATCCTTGTGTTTCAACACTTCACTTCTAAGATATGAATTAGCAGAAACACCTCCGCCGATTATGACCATTTTTGCGTGGAAATCTTCAGCTGCTTTAAAGGCTTTTCTAACGAATTGATTAACGAAAGCAACTTCTACAGATTTAGCGTATTCAATAACTCTTTCATCGGATAATTTTCCACCGTTTTGAGCTTTCTCTTGCTCAACTTTTCTTATGATTGCTGACTTCAATCCAGAATAAGATAAGTTATATCCAGGAACACGTGGGAAAGGAAGTTTGAAAGGTTTTACTTCAGGATGAGCTTTGCATAGCTTATCTATTGCGACTCCACCCGGATAGGGAAGACCGATTTCACGAGCTACTTTGTCGAAAGCTTCTCCGATGGCATCATCTAAAGTTTGACCGACGATTTCAAAATCTAGATGATCTTTCATCAAGATGATCTCTGAGTTTCCACCACTTGCTAAGCATGCAATCATAGGGAAATGAAAATCACCAGCATATTCGTTAGCATATAGATGTCCGGCTAAGTGATGGACCCCTATCAAAGGGATTCCAAGATAAGCGGCGACAGTCTTAGCTGCTATCACACCGACTTGTAATGCACCGGGGAGACCAGGTCCAGCTGTAACTGCCACATGAGTCAATTCTTCAGGTTTAATACCAGCTTTATCTAAAGCCATGAAGATAACTGACGCAACATTTTGAAGATGAAGACGGCTAGCTAATTCCGGATATACACCTCCAAACTTTTGATGCTCTTTAATTTGTGTGGAGATGATATTGGATTTCATCTCTCCATCTTTTAATACAGCAGCAGCTGTTTCATCGCAGCTACTTTCCAAAGCTAGAATACATCTATTTTTACCATCACTCATTTTTGCTTCCTCCATTCCATACACAAGGCATCTATACCATTGTAGTATCCTTTTCTAATTCTGTATGTTTTGAATCCTCTATTTATATATAGATTTTTAGCTCTTTCGTTTTTGGCGTTTACTTCTAATAAGATTCTATTTACATTCATCTCTTCTAATGCTTTGATCATCTCTTCCATCAAAAGTCTTCCATAGCCGTTTCCTTCATATTTTATCGATACGGCAACGGAATCTATTTCTGCTTCATCTAGTTCTAATGTCGCTAGGACATAACCTATTGTTATCCCCTGGATTGATCCTACTAAGACTAGATGATTTTTCTCATCTAAAGCATCTATAAGGACTTGTTTATCCAAGGAATGACTAAGATTTCTTTCTTTTGCAATTCTTAGAACATCATCGATTGTTTCTTTAGAGAGTCGATTGACTATCATCATATCTTTTCAGTGTAGAGAGGAACAAGATCTTGAACATCATCGGGTGTGTATTTCTTATATGCTTCTCTAACTTGTAAAGATTCAGCTAAAGATAAGGATATAGATTCATGTCCTTGAGCAATCACTTTAGCTCCTTCATCTATTGAAGCATAGATAATTGTCTCATTGCTGAATCCGTTTATATCTTCTAGTTTATCGGCGTGACCATCACTGATCTTTTGACCATCCTTATAAAGAGCATAAAACAAAGTGTTATGTCTATCGGATAAAATAGCTAATCCATTTTTCAATTTGGATGCTCTGAATAAGACTTCTAATGTAGGAGCACCATATAAGTCGGCTTCATGTTTTAATGCAAAGAAAACTCTAGCTTGTGTCAAAGCCATTCTTATTCCGGTTGTAGATCCAGGCCCAGTAGTAGCATAAATCTCATCTAAATCTTTATATTTGATTCCAGCTTTTTCACATAAAGACATAATCAAAGGAAACATTTGTTCCAATGTTTCCTTTGGCTGGTCATCAAATCCTTCAAAGGTTTGACCTCTACTCGATATGACTACGGTCAAGCTTTTCATAGATGCATCTATGAAAAGACGATTCTTATTTAGTTCTTCCATGGCTAATTACTGCCTCCCTTGTACCATCTTTATTCATGGTCAATTCGACTGTGATGAAGTCTTTAACATTCTCGAATTCATCAACTATATACTCAGGCCATTCGATGTAACACACACCGCTTGGGTCGTTCAACAATTCTGTAAGACCTATATCTCGATTTTCATCTTTGTTTTCAAGTCTATATGCATCGACATGGTAGAAAGTTAAAGATGTTCCTCTATAAACTTTTATCATGTTGAATGTAGGAGAGTTTACAACCCTGTCAATTCCTAGAACTTTAGCTAATCCTTGAGCAAAGCAAGTCTTGCCAACACCCATAGGTGCATAGGCTAAGATGACTTCTCCACCAGCTAAAGACTTGGCTAATCTTTCTCCAAGTTTTCTTGTGTCATTGGCAGTCTTCAAAACAAACTTTCCATAAGGTGATTTGATTTTTGCCATAATAAACCTTCTTTTTATTTCTCTATTTCTTCAGTTTTTCCTTCTCTTATTTCATCGGCCAAATTTTTAAATACAGTCAAAGCCAATTCTACATCGTGAGGATATTGCTCGACATTGTTCTCTTGAACTTTATCATACATAGGAAGCTCCATGATAGCAGAACTATAGTTGAGCATGAATGCAGCTTCGCTCTTATTGAATGTGAAGAACCAGTCTTGCAAGACACTATTGGGTGTCATTTTTTGCATAGCTTCGATTATTGCAGGCTTTAATGTCTCGCGTACAAACTTCTCATCGCTAGCCCAAATCACATAGTCATCATTTAATAATTCACCAGCTAAGTTATTGAATCTAGTCAATCCGTGAACATTTGTAGGAAGATAAGTATCTTTAACTTTTCTTACAACAATTAAGTAATCGTTAGGATTCTTAGCATTGATTTCATAGCTGAGGAATTTACCATATCCACCTACATATGGACTTCTACCATTGTTAGCTTTCTTTTTCTTATCTTTCTTATCTTCCTCGGCAACCGGTTGTTCTTCGTTAACTTCTTCTACTTTGTTAGGATCTTCGACAACTTTCTCTAATGCAATTCTATTTACAAATTCATTGTATACAGGAACTGAAATTGAAACTTCTGTATCGCAGAGTGCTTTTCCGTAGTAATCCATTACGACATGTGAACGAGATTCAATCGAATCGATAGTTGCAAAGTAGTGGGTGTTGATGATGGACCAATCATCAACTTTTCCATCGATGGAATAAGTGACATTGTCCACACCGGGTTTTCCAACATATGCATCCGAGATAAATGAATCAGTCCATATATCGAGATAGTTTCCAATCTCTTTGTAGCTTTTTTTCTTTCCGACATTAGAAAGAATTAAGAAGCAAACTAATGCGACAATAGCCAATCCGAAGAAAGGCCACATCAAGCAGTTGTAAAGAGTCTTGTTTTCAGTTTGACTCAAAGTGAAGTATACGACTGCTGTAGCGACGATGAAGAAGGCAAATATTCCAACTGATATATTTGCTCCTAATCTATTGGAACGATAGTTTTTTACGAAGTTCTTTCTAGCATTTTCGATAGCGTCTGCTAACTTTAAATTGACTCCATCAACTTTTCCAGAAGCATTCTTGTAGATGAAGTTCTTTTGAACATCAGCTTCTTTCTTTGTGTAGACACCTTCCTCAGTTTCTAAAGTCTCAACTCCATTTTCATCTTTCTTAGTCTCTTCGACTTTAGCCTCGACAGGTTGGCTTTCTTCTGCAGTAGTTTCTTCTTTATTTTCTACTTCTTTGTTCTCTGTGTTTAACTTTTCAGGGTCTAGCTCGGCCATGTTTAATCCTCCTTAGTTAAATATAGACATAAGATTATATATTACATCTTAATAAATAGACACGGCTGTAATTGGGTTTAAGTTAAATGTTTGAAACTGAAAACAAAAACAGGATGGAAATCCATCCTGTTTCAGTCGATTCAATTGAATTTATAATGATAGTTTTAGTGGAGATTTATCTATGGCGTTCCATATAGGTTTAATCAACAAGCCGCCGACTATTAAATCTAAGACTAATGATATTCCAGTATATCCGGCGTTGTAAGTCAAAGAGTAAATCCAAGTAGCGGGGCTATTCCAATCGGCTATGGTAGCAAAAGCGAATACACCAGAGAAGAACGAAGAGAGAAAACGAAGCAACATAGTAAAAGTCATAGCCACGAAGAATGGCCACCATTTATGTTTTAAGAATGGCTTTCTGAAGAATCCAGCGACAAATGCAAATCCAAATCCCAAGATATAATCCAATAGTATAGAAATCCAAATAGCATTTACTGAATAGACATATCCATTATCCATCAACATATCTATTCCAGCATATACGACACCACCTAGCAATCCGTATTGCCAACCACATATCAATCCTATGAAGACTAAAGGAAGCGAGGATAAGGATACTGATCCTCCATTTGTCCAAGGATCAAATATACCTATGGCGGAGCCTATTCCTCCTAGTACAAATGCGAAGGCGGTGAGCATTGCAGTTAGTGCCAACTTATAAATTAAATTGGACTTGCTAATTCTATCTTTACCCGAATAAGACTTTTTCTCGATTTTAATATTTTGTTCGTTCATTTCAGTAAATCTCTCAGTCGATATAAGATTATAAGACGAAGTATAAAAGAATGCCAATGAAATGCAATAAAGTTCCTACAACATATAAGGAATGAGCTATAGTGTGCATATATCTGACTTTATGACCCATTCCATGGAATATAGCTCCAAATGTATAGGCGATTCCACCAAATAATATGATTAGGAATCCGGTCATTCCAATCTCAGTTATTATGACTGGAGTAAAAGCTATGATCATCCATCCTAAGATGATGTATCCTGCCATGGATATACCGACTACGACTTTGTTGTTCAGCCAAAGACAATTGAAGACGGTCAACAAGATTCCTAATCCCCACTCGACTGCTAATACGACATAAACCCAAGTCATGCCCATTCCATAAGCACCTGGAAGTCCCAGGACTGTGATAGGAGTATAAGAAGCTGCTATTAAGAAATAGATAGTACAATGGTCTATGACTCTCAATACTTTCTTTCCTCCATTGACCCAAAGGAAGTGGTAGATAGCAGATATCGCGTATAAGAAGATAGCTCCTAGTGCGAATATGAACATTGTTGCGATGGCGGCAGGATGGCTGAAAGTATAAATTTCGCCGACACCGAAGTATGGTTTTGTCGTTACTACTGAATAGTAGATTCCAACTATCAGCATTATTATTCCTAAAGCTCCACCTATGATATGCGAGATGGCAGAGGATAAATCCTCACCTCTAGTATATTGAGGTAAGAAGCAACGGATAGAGATAGTCTCTAAATCGTTATAGGATAAATTGTCAGGCAAAGTCTGACCTGTAGCTTTAGCGTAACACTCAGCTTGCTTTCTCATATTGTCATATTTCATCTTGTTGAGAGTTGCGTTTTCTATATCTCTCATATGGCGTTTATCTTCTTTACTCAATCCGGGAAGACTTCTTTCTTTTCTACATTTCTTCCTATAGTCATTTCTTTCTTTTCTTCCTTGTCTATCGATTTCTGTGATTTCGTCTTGAGTAGGAATAGGTCCTCTAACTACAATCTTTTTCTTCGATACAGGTCTATCGCCTTCCAAAGGAATACGACCATCGTTTGCTCTCAACTGCAAATCTTTATCTTTTCTATTAAATATATTTTTATCCATAAAAAAACTCCAGGCATAATTTTACAACACTCTTTTTATATAAGTTTATAAAAATAATAAGCCTTGAGTTTTTTTTTCGTAGTTTTATTCTTTAATAGTTTGCTTTACTATTTCAATCCCCACCATCTGACATAATCGACTTCCATAGAAGCGGGTAAATCAGAATCGTTTGGATTGATATAGTTATCAAACATACCACCCACAGCTAAATTTAATAGAATATGGAAGTTTTTATCGAATGGTTGTCCGCTATTTCCTTCTACACCTGAATATTGATTGCATTTAGAACCGAAGAAGCAAACATCATCGACATAAAAGAATAAGGAATCTGATTTCCATTCCACGGCGTAGGTGTGCCAGTCTTTCATATTGCTTGATAAAGTTTGATTCAAATCACAAGTTCCAGTGTTGTATGCATGTTGGTTGTTATTGTTGGCGAAATGAATAGCTGCTGATGTTTCATTTGGAAGTCTTCCTTTAGCTTCCATGATATCTATTTCTCCACTATTTGGCCAGTTTCCATAAGTAGAAGTGTCAGGAAGCATCCAAAATGCAGGCCATAAACCCTGATAAGGAGGTAGTTTGATCTTAGCTTCTATTCTCCCATAGGTAAAAGCTACTTTATTAGCAGTTCTTATTCTTGCTGATGTATAGGCTTTTCCACCTTTGTCCTCTCTTTTTGCTGTTATTTTTAATGCTCCATTATTTACTGAAACATTATCTTGAGAATAGTATTGCTGCTCGCCATTACCCCATCCTGGAATTCCATATTGTGATCCATCGCCTTCTTGATAAGACCAATAATTCATATTTAATGAATTCCCATCGAATTCATCGTGCCAATTTAATTTGTATTTTTTTGGATCAGGATTCTCGTTTTCTATAGGATCTGTTTGGCTTGAGGAAGAAGAATTATTATTGGATGAAGACGAGCTTGATGTCGGAGTAGGAGTTTTATTTACTACAGTAATATTCATTTCAGTAGAGACTGAGCTATCTATGGCTAAAGAAGCATAGATAGTAGTAGATCCTATTTTTTTACCAGTTATAACACCTTCTTTATCTATAGAAACTATATTTGTATTTCCACTCTCCCATATAATTTCTTCATCAGTAGATGTGTTCAATTGATATGTATGACCTAAAACTAATCTATCGATAGGGTTTGTTATTTCTATAGAATCGATAGTATTGATTGAGGAAGAACTATTGGTGGTATTGTTTTTATTACTTGAAGGCTTGCCGAATGTGAACCTGATAGGCTCACATGATGCTAGTGATACTAGCATCAACAATATAGATATAGCTTTAGTTCTTTTAATCATATTTCATCTCCATATAAAATTTATCGATTGAAGTATAAGATAAATAATTGAAAGGGCTTTAATTAAGGCTTTATTTTTTGGATGTAGAACATGGATTTTAAATACAACTGCAATCAGTTTATTAGTTTAATAGAAAAGGATAGAAAAAAACTGACCATTCATAGATGAGTCAGTTTTTATCCCTAGCCTGCATTATTCTTCTAATTTGTTCTCAATATTCTTTTCTTTCTTTTATATCGGAACTCAACTTTTGAAAAGATAAGTGTATCGAATTTAAATCAGCTTCAGAGATAAATCTATTCAGTGAAGCTAGATAATTCAAAGCCCAGACTGATTGGGAAGCATAGAAATCCGCTTCTAAATCGGTCGAGTTGTTTATCTTCTTGTATTCGGCTTGAATGAGTTTCTTCAACTCATTCATTCCGTCTATTAGTTCATCTTTGATTTTGAAGATAGCAGTGAAGTTCAATCTGTTCTTATTTAAGAAGATAAGATAGTCTTTATCATCTGTTTTCTTATCTAGTCTTACCTCTTTGTACTTTAAGAAGATTTCTTCTATGAAGTCCTTGCTTAAGTCATACTTGTCTTCGTAATTCTTATAGAATGTCGCTCTACTGACTTCACCTTGCTCTATTATGTCGATCACTTTTATTTTCTTGAAGTCTTTTTGAAGAAGCAAAGCGACATAAGCTTCTTCGATGAACTTCTTGCTTTTGAAATTTTTGTTTCCTCTCATAGCTTCCTCCATAAAGTCTTTTATATTTAACTTGTATGTGCTTTCATAATAGCTGCTAGGAAAAGAAACTGGGATGAATTGTCAAAGTTGGCTTTTTAATTGTCAAAATTGGTCTCTTCGAACTGAATAGGGAACAACAAATCTAAAGAGAAGATATCTTCCTTTAGTTTTATAGACATTTTTCCTTTATATTCTTTCATCATCATCTCTATTGATTTCAATCCAAATCCATGCATGGATTTGTCGCTCTTGGTGGTGATTCCTATCTTTGTATTTACTTTATCTTTATCGCAGTAATTCTCAATATGAATATTTATATAATCACCATAGTCTTTACTAGTTACAGCTATTACTCTTTTGCCCTCTGGTAATTGAGTCACAGCTTCAATTGCGTTCGAAATTGAATTTTCAAATAAAGAATATAAGTTCTCTTTTGGAATGTAGTTGATTTTTGAGGCATCGACTAAACAAGTAAAATGAATCTTGCTTTTGACCATCTTCATTCCTTTTTCTGCCAAGACCATATCTAAGGCTTCACAATTTGTTTTGTTCACAAACTTAAAAACATCTAAGGACGATTTTAATGAATCTAGTTCTTCCTTGTCGACTTTGGTAGACAAGTTGTCTAATCTATGCTTTAAATCATGCATTTTAACATTGATAAAATCCATGTTCTCGGCATTTTTTTCATAGTTTCTTTTATCTATTTCCCATAGTGTTTGTACTTTTATTGCATTTTTTCTAAATCTCAATAACTCCAATTCAGTAGTTACGATGATGATTCCGACTATCATATCGAAGGAATAGGTGCAGTACCACATTCCTTTTGAATCAAATTTGGAGGAAGTCATCATAGCATAGCAAGATAGAATCGATATTCCTGCTAAGGCCATCAAAGTTATCAATATTTGTCTTTTTTCTTGAATCTTGTCTATTCCGATTCTAAGATCCTTGTTTCTGAGATAGATGAAATATGTAGTGAAGTAAGTTGAGCAGAATATGGGTGCTAGTATTGCAATTACATAGTACCAAAGAGATTGATCGAATCCTATTGAAATTCTTATTATCGACATCAAGCAATAGGAAAAGTTTTGAATGCAATATCCTACAGTTCCAGCTAACAATATACTTGGAATAGTAGCTTTAAAACAAATGCTCAATCCTATTAAAGACAATGAGAATGTTATCAAAGGAAAAGATATTTGGATAGCTAAATTTAGCCAATCTATAGGAACATAAATGAAATCTCTAAGGAAATTAAAAGCGATGACAGCGATGGAACAAATAATAGCTCGTATCCAAAAGTAGTTTCTTCTAGGGAAATACTGATCTATTAAAGACTCTCCTAGTATTAAAAACAAAGGAAAGTCGATCAGTCCATATACTTGAGCGGCCGTCATTGAGATATTCCTCCGTTTTTGTTTAGGTGAGCAAAGAAATCATTTAAGAAATCTTTCTTTCTATTTCTAGAGATTGATAATGTTTCTCCATTATATAAAATCACATCATTATTTTTTATTGAGACTAAATATCTGAGGTTTATCAGGTAACTTACATTGCATCTAGATAATCCAAGAGGTCCTAATTCATCTTCTATGGATTTCATGCTTCTTCTCTCTTTAGCTTTTATATTTTTATCTTTTGTATGATAGATTGTGTCATGTCCAAAAGACTCGATATAGATGATTTCGTCGACTAATAAGACTTGGATTCCATCTTCTATAGGAAAGCTAATTTTTCTTTGACTTTCTTTAACACTTCTTACTACTTTTTTCATTCTCAACACTAAGTCTTCATAAGACACAGGCTTTATGAAGTAATCCAAAGCGTTGTATTCATACCCCTTTATAGCTAGTGCTGCGATGTTGGTACAGAATATTATGAATACTGAATTGTCTACTTTTCTTATGGATTGAGCTATAGACATTCCGTTCATTCCACCCAATTCTATATCCAAGAAGATAACATTATAAATAGCTTTGAACTTAGCTATAAACTCTTCTCCGGTAGAGAAATGTGTTATATGAATAGGCTCGTTTTCTTCCTTAGAGAATCTATCTAATGCTTTTATTAGGTTATCTCTATCGTTTGGATTGTCTTCTACTAATGCTATTTCAATCATTTTTTCCAACTCCTTCTATTTGTTTAAGACTTCTTCTCAGTTCTTTGTGACAAACTTTAATTGTCTCTTTTAGTTTTAAAGGGGTACAGTCTGTCTCTTCTTTGAAGAGATTTGTTAAGTAGAATAGTAGGATTCGATTTATTGTGAGGATATGCTTATCATCTAATCCTGATGACATCATCAGCTTGGATTCGACAAAGGATTTATCTACAAACAAATCAGTGACTTGTTTGTAAATTCTTTTATTGACGTTTATTTTAGTTGCGGTATTCAAAATGATCTCATCAGAGAAATCTTCTGATATCAAAGGCTTTAATATCTTTTTGTTCAATTCAAAAGCTAGCCAATCTACGCTTTTATTTATGAGATCAGTCTTTCCTGAAAAGTATTTATAAAAAGTACCTTTGGATATCTTGATTTCTTGAATGACATCATTGACTTTTATGAATTCGACTTTTTTGCTATCAGTCAAATCCAAGAAGGTCTTTATGATCAACTCACAGTTTCTTTCTTCGATTAAAGAAAGCTCAATTATTTGCTTTGACATATTACATAATATCCTTAGAAACAACTTTTTCTTTGTATAATATTAACGATATGTATATATAATTTAGAATCATTGACTTTTTCAAATATATTTTTAGTCATTTTTTCCATCCTCTTGCCATTATTATAAAAGAGCTTACACCTTTCTAAAATTAGTATGTTATTTGAACGAATTAGCTTATAGAGTTCAAATGATAAACATTTCGACCAACATTGACAGTTTCTATTTTCCCTTTGTAAAAATACAATGTAAACGGTTGCAAGATTCCTACATATAGATTTGAGGATAATCAACCGGAAAGGAAAAGACAAATAGTCTTTTTGGAAACAAAATGAAGACAAATTTCAAATTACTTGCTTTGCTCGGATTAACAACAATGTTGATTGGATGCAACAGCAACCCAAGCACTAATCCTTCAACTAATCCTTCACCTAATCCAAGTACCCCTTCTAATAACAAGGGCTCATCTGGAAATGGTGGGGACTCAAGTGGAACTAGTGATTCTGAACATGATGTAGACTCATTAGAGCCTGGAATAGTCAATCCCGATGGAACTTCCACCGGTGACAAAGATGCAAAGGGAAAGTTTTATTCCGATTATGGAAGTTTTGCTGACGAGCAAAAATCTGCTAAGGAATTAGCTATCGACATAGCTGCCGAAGGTGATACTTTGCTCAAAAATGCTGATAATGCATTACCTTTAGCTTCTTATGAAAAGAAGGTTACTTTATTTGGAATGGCATCAGTCAACCTTGTTACTGCTGGTGGTGGATCTGGTGCTGGAAAAACTGGCAATAACGGAATTGCCTACACGGGTCTTGTAGAGTCTTTGGAAGATGCAGGTCTTGAAGTCAACCCTGTCACTGTCAATCTTTATAACACCTATCACACATTAGGAACAATCAATAATGAGCTTCCTGTATCCGACTACACTCCTTCTACTATCGCTTCTTATTATGGATACAGCGATGCTGCAGTCATCACTTTCTCAAGACAAGGAACTGAGAACAAGGACTTAGCAACTAACCAAGTGAAAGATCATGCAAACCCCGATGATCACGTGTTGCAACTCGATGACAACGAAGTGGCTTTGGTTCACCACGTCAAGGAACACTTCTCCAAGGTCATTGTTGTTATTAACTCTTCTAATATTATGCAAATTCCTGAATTGGCCGAAGAGAAGACCGATTCCAACTTGGGTGTCGATGCAATTCTTTGGGTCGGTGGAGTTGGAAACAATGGTGCTGAAGCTATCGGAAGAATTTTAACAGGTGTTGTCAATCCTTCTGGACATACATCCGATATCTGGACTAAGGATTTCACCAAGGATCCTAGCTTTACAAACTTAGGATGGCAGACTCAAAACAAGAATGCTGATGGCTCTAGAATGAACTCCTTCTTCTATGATGAAAGCGGAAAGATGACTAACTACGCCGATCTCGAATACAGAGAAGGTATTTACAACGGATATAAATACTATGAGACAGCTGCTACTGATATGGGTGGACAGACTGGTGAGAAATGGTATCAAGAGCAAGTTCTTTATCCATTTGGATACGGACTTTCCTACACCACCTTCGATTGGGAGTGGCAAGGAATAACTGATGCTGCAATCACCAAAGGCAATCAAACTATTGAAGTTCAAGTCAAAGTTACCAATACTGGTAATGTAGCTGGTAAGGATGTTGTACAGGTCTATTATTCAGCCCCTTACACCAAGGGTGGAATCGAGAAAGCTTCTAATAACCTTGTCAACTTTGGAAAGACTAAGTTGCTTCAACCTGGCGAGTCTGACATTGTCACAATCGACTTTGTTGCTCAGGATATGGCTTCTTATGACTGGAATGATGCCAACGGCAATGGTTTTGTCGGATATGAATTGGAAGCTGGAAATTACACAATCTCAGCTAACAGAGATTCACACACTCAAGTTCTTTCATATACTGCCGCAGTTCCTACTGCATTAGAGCTTTCCACCGATTATAAGACTGGAAAAGAAATCACTCCTATCTTCTCTCAAGATGATGATTACAATTCCACATCAGAATCATTGCTCAGCCATTCGATCTCTAGAGCAACTGGATTGAAACAACCTGAGCCTGCTTCAGTTGCTGATCGTATTTTGACAGCTAATCAAATTACACGTCTCGACGATCAGGATGTCTACAATCATTACGAATTATCGGAAGCTGATCCTTGGTATGTCAATTCTGTACCCTCTTCATGGAATCAAGGCGAGAACAACAATATCAAGCTTGCCGAACTTTCTGGTGTCGATTATCAAGATTTGAAGATCGATGAAAATGGAGAAGTCGTCGAAGGAACTGATGAAGGTTCACAAAAGTGGTCTAAGTTGATGAATGAATTGACTTGGAAGGAAATGTCAGACATTGTATCTGGTGATGCCACTAGTGGTCCTAACATGACCAAGATTGATGCCATAGGAATGGATGCCAACAGCTATGCTGATGGTCCTGTCCAAATTAGAGGTGGAACATTGTTTACTTCAGCTCCTATTCTTGCTGCGACATTCAATGTTATATTAGGTCAAAAGATGGGACGTATGGTTGGAAACGATGCAATTTGGGTTGGACTTTCTCAATGGGCTGGTCCTGCTATGAATACTCATCGTTCACCATTCTCTGGACGTAACTTCGAATACTATTCACAAGATGGATGGCACGCTGCAAGAATTGCTGCGGCTGTCGTCAAAGGTGCTTCTTCTAAAGGATTGATTTCTTATGTAAAGCACTTCTTCTTGAACGATCAGGAATCATATCGTGCCGATTATGGTGGCGTCTGCACCTTTGTAACTGAGCAAGCTATGCGTGAGCAATACTTGAAGCCATTCGAATGGGCATTGAAGTATGGAAACTCCATGGGTGTTATGTCTTCATTCAACCGTATCGGATTTGCAGTAACTGCCGAATCTTATGCAGTACACCAATACTTGCTCCGTGATGAATGGGATAGCAAGGCTGATGTATGTACAGATGCTTGGGCTAAGGATTATGTTCCTGTAAACCTCATGGCTTATGCAGGATCTGACCAGCTTTTAGGACAATCTTCTACTTATTCTAAGAATGCAATGGACCATGGTACATGGAATGAGGCCGAAAAGATGGTTTATACCAAAGCTTCAGCTGCCTCCACAACCGATGATAAGAAGAATCCTTCATTCTACTTCGCTGTAAGAAGAAAAGCTCAACGTGCTTTATATGCTAGAGCTAATTCGACAACTGTAAAGAACGGAATCTCTGCAGGTGCTGTATTCTCAGTCGATGCCGAATATAATGTCAACAACTCTGTATCTATCGCTTCTGGTGATATCCAATTCACAATCGATGATACTGAAAAGGGAAAATTGGCTGAGTTTGGTCTCTCCTTAGTCAATGGTAAGGTCATAAGTGGTAAGGCCACCAAAGAAGGAACTGTCACTGTTTCAGCTAAAGTCAACCAAGATAACTGGATTTCTTCTACCGCTAGCATCACTGTCAATGTAAAGAGTGCTATCCATGTCGATGGAAATGCTATGTCTACTGGCAAGTCAGCTGCAACTTATGAAGCTAACAAGCCTATGTCTATGAAGGTTCAAGTACCTGCATTGGCTTACTTCACAGAAGTAGCTGGTGGTGCAAAGTTCTGGGGTATGGCAATGAATGGATTGATCGTCAATGCATATCAAGATCCTGCCGATGATTCATGGCATCAAAGAAATGAAGACAAGACTGCTTCAGATATCATCACTATCGATGCTGCTACAGCAAAAGATAGTAAGATTTATGACTATAAGTTCACCAACATTCCTGAAGGACTTACCGCTGTCAAGCATGAGAAGTCAGTCATGGGTAAGGCTAACAAGTCCAGCTATGATGTAGTCGATTACTACACCTTGGAAGGAACTATGGCTAGTGGAACTTACACTGTCGATGTCGATCTCACATACTATACAAATGCTTATATGTCCGGATGGATTTTCGCTGGAACTCCAACTGAGTGCCATTACACTGGAACTATCACTTTCACAGTAGCCTAATCCGCTTTCTATGAATAATAAATTGACCTTGGCGGATGTTTCGTCAAGGTCAATTGTTTATTTATGGATGTTGCCAAGTTTGTCTTCACGAGTACAAGTTTTGGCACTTTTGTCACTAATTGAAAGCCTTTTCTTAAAATTTAAATAAAATCAGGTTCATTGGATGAACCAGGAGGAAAAAATGAAAAAAAATAGTTTAAAGATTTTAGCTTTATTCGCTTGTATGCTCTCATTGGCTAGCTGTGGAGGAAGCAATGATTCAGCTAAGCCATCTAATAAGACTAACAATACTGCTTCAGTAGAACCTAAGCCTGATACTGGTTCTGGTAAAGATACTGGAGGAAAAACTGATACTGAAGTCAGTGATAAGAATGTATCTAAAATTGCTGTAAAGACTAATCCTACCAAGATGTCTTATAAGATAGGTGAAACTTTCGATCCTGCAGGTGGTGTTTTGACTGTCACATATAAAAACAAGTCAACTGCTGAGCTCGATATGACTGACTCTAGAATCACTTATACGAAATTGAATACTACTGTTACCAACGCAAACGCTTCTATAAAAATTACTTTTGGTGGAAAGAATGCTACTTTGAGAAATATCGTTGTCACCAAGCAAACATTCGATATCACATTTGAAACTAATGAAGGAAGTGAAATTTCTAATTTAACAGTCGAAGATGGAAGCAAAGGCGAGAAGCCTGCTGACCCTACAAAGGGTGGATATACATTTGATGGATGGTACATTGATTCTCAATTGACTTTAGCTTATGATTGGAATAGCTCAGTCACTTCTGCTATTACTTTATATGCGAAATGGTTGACTGAAGGTGCTACTACCTACAATGTCACATTTAATTACAACCATTATGGTGCAATTCCTGAAACTAGAATTTTGAAAGTTGAATCTGGGAAGCCTGTTTCTAAGATATCGGTTGATCCTTCTAGAAAAGGATATAACTTCGGCGGCTGGGTGACTTCCACCGGTGCTGATTATGATTTCACCACTAATGTTACCGGTGATTTGACTTTGACAGCTAATTGGAAACGTTCTACAACTGAATATGTTGGAGCACAAACATATAAGTTTGAAGCTGAAGATATTGACTTCACTGGAATCATTGGAGCTGGACTTTCTGGAACCACTACTGAAGCTGGTGCAATTGTTACCAAGCCTGGATTCAACGCTTCCGGAGATAAGTTTGTCTCTTATATGTATAAGAGCGGAAATACTCTCAAGTTCGAAATCATTTCCGATGTTGCAAAGACTGTCACTTTGAAGGCTAGTATGTCTCAAGAGATTGAAAACTATTCTTACAATAAAGACAATTATCAAATCATGGCCAACGGAAAGATTTTGGATTATGGAACCATCACTTTCAGTAATGTTCCTGCAAGAGTTGGTGATACTACTGATCCTGAACCTTTCAAGGAATTTACATTGGGAACTGTTGATCTCAAGGTTGGAAACAATGAATTTACATTTATGACCAATAACTCTGATGATATCAAAGGTACTACAATGGCTGCTCATGCACCCTTGCTCGATTATATTGCTTTGAGCGGCGATGACTTTGTTGCTGAGTGGGACAATGTCAAAGGTTATCCTGTCAAGAACTACTAAAAAACGGAAGAAATTCTTATGATGATAAAAAAACTATGGAAAAAGAATAGCTTCAAAATCTGGTCTATAACTTCCGGTGTTTTGTTAGCTACTGTAATAGCTGTACCTATCGTATTGAATACAGCTTTGGCCGATGTTTTGGATTTTGCTTTGGGTGGAGCTGATCCTATCTTTAAAGCTGGTGAACAGTCAGCTCATGTGAAGTCTTTTAACAGTAAAGACGAAAGCAAAGCTAATGCTGACAATGTTAACGTTAAATTGAATGAAGAAGGAATGGTCTTGTTGAAAAACAAGAACAATGCCTTGCCTTTAGCCAAAGGTTCTAAAATTTCTGTCTTTGGAAAGAATTCTGACAACATCGCAATCGGTGGATCTGGTTCAGGTGCTGCTAGTGGAGATTTTATCGGTGTTAACGAATCTTTAAGAGATGCCGGATTTGAAGTCAACCCAACACTTGAGAATTTCTATCACGATAACAAACTCTCAGGAGAAGGACGTTCTTCAGCTTCTGGCGACTTGGATTCAGGAAAACCAGTCACATTGAAAACTGGTGAAACTCCTCAGTCTTCTTATACAAATGAAGTAAAAGATAGTTACAAGAATTATCAAGATGCCGCTGTTATAGTTCTTACTAGAATCGGTGGAGAGGGTATGGATCTTCCTATGACCATGAATGGTGTGGAAGGTGCTAGAAAGAGCGATGACCACTATCTTCAATTAGACAAGAATGAAGAAGATTTGATCGTTGCAGTAACCAATGGCGGATTTAAAAAAGTCATCGTCGTAATCAACTCTGGATCTGCTATGGAATTGGGATTCTTAGAAGAAAATGCTAAATATGTCACTCAAAAAGGATATACGATTGATCCATCTAAGATTGATGCTGCTATTTCTATTGGATACCCAGGAAATTCTGGATGCAAAGCTTTAGGTGAAATCATTGCCGGAGATGTAAATCCTAGTGGAAAGACTGTAGATACTTATGCTACTGATTTCAAGAAAATGCCTTCTTGGAAAAACTTTTCTGTAAATAACGATTTTGATACTGAAGGTGGACTTGGTGACCAATATATGATTGGTGATCAAGCTAAGCTCTACTATTTTGCTGATTATGAAGAAGGCGAGTATGTAGGATATCGTTATTATGAGACACGTGCTTTTACTGATGGTAACGATTGGTACGATGTCAATGTAGTATATCCTTTCGGATATGGATTGAGTTATACGACATTTTCATGGAGTGTCGATGCTACAACAGTTCCTTCTACACTTGATCCAGCTAATGAATTTACTGTTGAAGTTGAGGTAAAAAATGAAGGAAGTGTCGCAGGTAAAGACGTAGTAGAAGTTTATGCTAAAGCTCCTTATAAAACTGGTGAAATCGAAAAGCCTTATGAGATATTGATTGGATATGCCAAGACTAGCTTATTAGAGCCTGGTGCTAGTGAAAAAGTATCGATCGATATCAATCCTTACTACATGGCTTCATATGACTATAATGATGCCAACAATAATGGATTTAAAGGCTATGAATTGGATGCTGGAACTTATTCATTGAGCTTCAACAAGAATTCACATGAAAGCATAAGTTCATTCGATATGGAATTGGCTGATAATTATCAATATGCTGAAGATCCTGTGACTGGAACTGAAGTTAAGAATCTTTATACTGATAATGAAGATGCATCATTTAATAGTGATTATCAATTGAAGACTATTCTTTCTAGAAAAGACTGGAAAGGAACATTTCCATCTCCCAGAACTCAAGAAGAAAGAACTGTCAGTCAAGACTTTATAGACAAATTGGATGATAAATCTACTAATAATCCTAACGATTACGATAATGATCCTCAATTTGATTATCCTACAGTAGATGATACCAAGTTATATACAATTTATGATTTATTGTATAAGGATAATCTTGATGCCGATGGTAATTATGTAGTCGATGAAGAAGGAAATAAAGTTCGTGGCGAATGGGTTGGAGAAGTCTCATTTGATGATGAGAGATGGGACAGATTGTTGGATCAAATGAACTTGGCAGAAGTTGCCAATATGTATAATACAGCTGCTTATAAGATTGCAGGTGTTGATAGTGTTGGTCTTCCTGTTGTGACTTGTGCTGATGGTCCTGTCGGTTGGACTAGCTTCATCAATCCTGGTTTGTTTGAGAAGACTGCATCATATTCTTGTGGTGTAACTGTTGCATCCACTTGGAATGATGAACTCATTTCTGAATTTGGTGCTGCTGTCGGTGAAGAGGGATTGATTGGAAACGGATCTACTCCTTACACTGGATGGTACGCTCCTGCTATGAATATTCATAGGTCTCCATTCGGAGGAAGAAACTTCGAATACTTCTCAGAAGATCCTCTTCTTTCTGGAAAGGTTGGAGCTGCTGAAGTGAGAGGTTGCAGAAGTAAAGGATTAGTAACATTTGTCAAACACTTCGCTGCTAATGAACAAGAGACGCATCGTTCTATTTCCGGTGATTGTTCTTGGATTACTGAGCAAGCTTTGAGAGAAATCTATTTGAGACCTTTTGAAATCACAGTCAAGGAAGGAAAGACATTGGGAATGATGTCATCTTTCAACAGAATCGGAACTCGTTGGACTGGTGGTGATTATCGTTTGTTGACTACTATCCTTAGAGATGAGTGGGGATTCAATGGAGCTGTCATCTGTGACTTCAACACGATTCCTACTTATATGGATGCAAGACAAGAAGCATATGCAGGTGGTGATTTGAATTTGGCTACTATGGCTTCATCAGCTTGGAATTATGATGAATCCAGCATAGGCGATCAATTGGTCTTGAGAAGAATCTTGAAGGATGTCTGCTACAGTATTGTTAATGCAAACTCCATGCAAGGTACTGTAATTGGTCAAACTGCTCCTAAGTGGTTTTGGATCAACTATGCATATATCTTTGGAATGTTAGGTGTCATCTTAGTTTGGGGTGGAATTGTAATCACCTTAGATATCAAAAAGATAAAAGCTGAAGAAAAAGCCGAATCAGACAGCAAATAATAATTAGTCTTATGCTATAAAGTCATCCGTTTTATGCGGGTGACTTTTTATATATATATCAATTTTTTTGAATTGGATTTGATTTTCATCACTTTATAGATATCGCTTTTTGAATTTAGTTATTCTTTTTTTAGAAATATAGTCTTAAACTAGGTGGGTATTTATATTTAGGTGATTTACTAAAAATGAACATATTTAAGATTTTTAAGAGAAATAAAGATATTGTCAAATTAGCAGTTCCTGTATTTTTGGAACTGATATTGAGTGTAGCCATGGGCTATATAAATCAATTTATGCTAGCTGGAATTCCAATAGCTTCTAATGCTGTAAGTCAAGCAAATCAAATATCCAATATCTTTATCGTTTCTTTCTCTGTCTTTTCGACTTCTTCTTTAATATTGATAACTCAATTGAAAGGAAGTGGAAACAATGAATTATTGAATAAAGTATATTCATTGTCTTTTTGGGTTAACTTTATTTTAGGAGTAGTTGTCAGTTCATTGGTGATTGGATTAGCTGATCCTTTGTTTAGGATGATGCAAGTTAAAGATAATGTTTTCCCTTATGCAGTCATGTATCAATATGTGAGTGGTGCATCGATAATATTTTTGGCTTTGAATCAAGTACTGTCTTCTTTCTTAAGAGCTAACAAGAAAATGACACAACCTATGTTGATAGCTGTGATTACAAATGTTGTTGATGCTATAGGTGTTGCAATAACATTATGGGCTTTTCCTGATGGAACTTTAGATCCCATTCAAAAAATGATAGGGGTAGGATTATCTACTTTGATATCTAGATTTGTCGGATTTATTCTTTCTTTAGTATTCTACGTCAAGTATGTATCTATTTCTTTGTCATTCAAAGGAATAAGACCTTTTCCAAAACAATTGTTCAAAAGACTTTTGACTATTGGGTTACCTACAGCAGGAGAGACTTTGTCTTATAACTTTTCTCAATTAGTCTTGATGATAATAGTTAATTTGTCTGTCACAGTTTTAATGCAAAATCTAAGAAACTATATCATGACTTTCACTTCCATCATCTATTTGTTTGCTAATGGAACTGCTACTGCTATGCAAGTTGTCGAAGGAACATTAGTAGGTGAAGGCAAGAAAGATGAGGCGGAGAGACTAGTCAAAGATATAGGTGTTATGGCTAGAACTGTGTCATTCATAATGTCTTTACTAATAACTGCTATAGCCTATTTTGTCTTTAAGTATTTGATGGCAGAAGCCATAGCTGATCCTAATATCAATACAGAGAATACAGAGAAATTTACACAAGACTATATAGGATGGGTTGCTGTTTATTGCATGTTGATAGATATAGTATTGGATCAAGGAAGAGCTACTAACCTAGTCTATGTCAAAGGATTAGAAACAGCAGGTGATATATCATTTCCTGTTTTGACTTCAATCTTTACAAGTTGGGCTTTGACTGTTGGAGTATCAGCTTTATTATGCATTGTTTTTAAATTAGGAATATACGGAGCTTTTATCGGTGCTTGTTTGGATGAATGTGTTAGAGGAATAATATTTGAAATTAGATGGAAGTTAGGCAAGTGGAAGAATAAAACTTTAGTCAAAAATATCTAAAATCAATCATTTGATTTACTAATAGAGTATCTAGTAAAAACGAAAACGTAGGTCGCTTTTTAAAAGTGCTTTTATTACTTTTTCTTAAGAAATTCTTTATACTTTAAGCGTTGTGTTTTTTTGTGTGAGTTTGAGATTAGCAAAGCTATTCTTAAATTCAAAAATGCTTATTATTAAAATGTTAGAAAAGGATTCTTTTTAGAACAATTTTTTGCGTTTGATAATATGCATTTGTCGAGACTATAACCACTTTTAATTTACCTAAAGGAAAAATCAAAGAAAATGAAAAAGAATCGTAAATTTCTCAGTTTATTTCTATCCGTTTTATCTTGTGCAACTTTAGTATCTTGTGGAGAAGGTAATAAAACTAGTGCTCCATCTAATACTGGTAATGTTACTACACCTTCTACTCCCTCAGCTCCTTCCAGCAAGCCTGGCACAGATGAAAATAATTCATCTAAAGATGAAGATGAGAAAAAGATTTATACAATAGCTGAATTGATAGCTATGATGCCTAGTGATGGTAGTGTCACAACTGAAAGATACTATGTTAAAGCTGAAATTAAATCTATCGATAATGCTGATTATGGTGCTATGACTATCAAAAATCCAACAGGAACATTGTCTGTTTATGGTACATATAGTTCTGATGGTGTAAAGAGATACAGTGAATTAGATGAGAAACCTGTAAAAGGTGATACAGTCTTACTTTATGGAACAATTCAAAACTACAAAAACAAAACTCCTGAAATAAAGAGCGGATGGATTATTGAATTTATAAAAGGAACTCCTACTTGGAGTGAAGATGACTACACAGAAATGACTATAGGTGAAGCTAGAGAAGCTGCTGTAGATTCTTTGGTTAAGGTTACTGGTGTAGTCTCTAGAATCACATTTGCTAATGGAATGAAGCCTAATGGATTCATAATCGTCGGTGATAATAGCTCCATATATGTCTATGACAACCAGATTGCTATAGAAGTTGCCGTAGGGAACAAGATTACTCTTTTAGCTAAGAAGACAATGTTTATTGCTTCTAAAGAAGCTAGTTCTGCCAAAAAGTTTGGATATAAAGGAGCCTGTCAATTGATCGATGGACATCTATTATCCAATGATGAAGCGACTAATGATTTGGATTTATCATTTGCTCAAGAAAAGACAGTCAAAGAAGTTATTGAAACTTCTCCTTCTGACAACATTACTTCCTTGATTTATCATAGCAATGCACTCATCAAGAGAGTTCAAAAAGAAGGACAGAACTTTGTTAATTATTACATCGATGATTTAGATGGTAAGACAGGAAGCTATGTTTATACTGCATGTGATGGTAAAGATTTTGCTTGGATGGATCAATATGATGGAAAGATATGTTCTGTCTATTACACAGCCTTAAATGCAAAATCAACTTCTACTGGAGTTTTATTTAGATTCCTTCCTATCAAGATTGAAGATAACAATTATCAATTCAATATAGCAGAAGCTCCTAAGTTTGCTGTCGAATATTATGGATTAGAGCAATTTGATACAGTCTATAGTGCAGACCCTGAGAAAGAAATGCTCACTTCAGTAACATCTGAGTTATTGAACTTTGGAACAGCTACTTTGTCTTATTCTTCTAACAATACTGCTTTAGCTTATTTTGAAACTGGCGAGGATGGTAAGGTTATATTCCATATTAAGAGTGGAACTGAAGGAACAGCAACCATTACTGTCACTGGTCATTTGGATGGTCAAACAGACTTCTCGAAGACTATGGATATAAAGATTGTTAAGCCAGTTGATGTGAGTTCAGCAGTTAATGTTAAAGCTGCAATTGATGCTAGTAAAGGTACTGAATTATTAGTCAAAGGTGTCATAGGACCTTCTTTAGTAAACAAGAACGGATTCTACTTGATAGATGAGACCGGAAGCTTAGCAGTAGTTATGAAATCAACGGATGAATTCAAAGGACTTCAAATAGGTCAAACAGTTTATATCAAAGGAAAGAGAGATTTGTTTGCTAGCGTCCGTAATGGTGGTACTCCTTCCTATTTTGAGTCTTGCATGACTGGTTGTCAAATAGTTAAAAATGAGTTTGGAAATGTGGATTATTCAACAGCCTCGTTTATTAAAGGCAAGACCTTAGCTGATTTGATAGCTTTACCTGTTACTGATAATTATCATACTGCCGAGGTATATGTTATTACTGCCGGTTTGGAATTTGTTGCAACCAAAAATTATTCAAATGCCTATTTAAAGGATGGTGATAATAAAATGCAACTTTATTGCACTAATGCTGCAGGCCAGTATCAATGGATAAAATCCTATGTAGATGATACTAAGACCTACGCTATGGAAGTTGCTGTCTGTAATTGGAATAACAAATCTAAATATAAAGCTTGTCTCTTATCAATCACTGATTCTAATGGAAATAAGGTGATGAACACCTTAAACTTCAATAGTTAATTATAAGTTGTATATTTAAAGAGAATAAGAGCTCAGCCATAATTTGGCTGAGTTTTTATTTTTGTCTCTATAAATTTTTAATAATCTTAATCGGCTTGCTCTTCAACGCTTTGATACAAGTAATCAATGAGGTTATAAGTCCTATTCCGATTATCACTGCTAGTAATAATCCGATATTGAATATATTGAAAGTGAAATAGTTGAGCATAATCCAATTATTCAAAATTGGGAATATTATTCCTAATGCGATTAAATCAAATAAAAATATAATCGAGGAAATCAATAAGGAATCAGTTATAGTCAGTTGGATAATTCCTAATTTTGTACATCCCATAGACCTTAATATTCCAGCTCTGATTTCATTCTTTTTGGTGTTGGCGAAGCACAAATTTATAATCATTAGAATAGCTATAGTTAATAAAGCGCATATGATTATAGTAATTACATTTCCTGTGTTTCCATATCTGAAATTAGTCAAAGTATCGTATGAATAATAGTTGTTAATTATAACGGCATAGTAATTAAGGCCATTTTCATCTTTGACATTTAATGATTGAATAAATCTTAAATCCTTATTGATGTCACCTGATAAACGATAGATATATGTATAAGAGGGGTTAGGCTCTTTGTAAACTTCTTCTTGATATCCAGCTTTTAGATAAGGATAGCAACAAATTGAGCTTCCTTTTAATAACTCGTTGCAGTCCTTATTGAGATTAGTGCTTGTATTTAATAGGATAGATGGCAAGTCATCAATTTTAAATACACCAGTAATCTTATATCCACATAGGGTCTTGCCTATTAATTCATCATAATTCTTTGATCCCTCAAATGTATTTTTCCCATCTCCATAATCAAATGTATATATATGCGCATATTTGATTAAGCCGTAAGCTAATGTATCGGGCAAGGCAATTTCATTATAATTCTGAGGAAGTCTACTATTCTCAGTAGCTTTTTCAAATCCTATATAAGAAAGATCGATATCAGGATCTAATTCTATTGCTGTTTGACTTTGTGAAGATGAGTCTTTAAGTACATATTTAGTTAAACTGTCCAACTCAGATGAATTCGTCCCAAATGCTTGTAAATAACCACCTTTCATGCTTGTCATTTGGAATACATTTTTAGTATTTGAATTTAATTTTTCTCTCTGCTCTGTATTAGGAGTTATAGAAGTATCTACGAAATCACCATCTGGAGAATACCCTTGAAATCTTGTTTCTAAAAAAGCCATTCTTGATGTTGTTTGATATTGCTTATCTAAAAAGATTTTGTTTTGATCGGCATTAATTATGGATAAGAACAATGTCATTGCAACGGTTGAAATAATTGTTATGAATAAAGATGTGAATAATCTAATCTTTGATTTTGCAATAGATTGTAGACTCAACTTAAAACTATTTTTTATTGATAATAACCCATGTTTTTTATCTTTAGTCTCTTTAGTGCTTTTATCTTTAGAGATAGCTGAATCGGTGTTATTTAAGCCTTCATTATTTGTTATTTTGCAAATATTACCCGCTTCTAATTCGATTGTAGAAATAGCGTATTTGGAAAAGAAATCTAAATCATGAGTTGAAACGATTATCAATTTCTCTTTTGATAATTCACCGAGCAATTTAGCTAAATCTGTTGCGTTAGATTTATCTAATGAAGAGGTTGGCTCATCCAAACATAATATATCTGGATCTTTAATTAGTGTTCTAGCTATTGCTATTCTTTGCTTTTGACCTCCAGATAATTCATTTGGATGTCTAGATAACAATTTATCCAATGATTCTGATTTATCGGGAAGATTTACTTTTTTTAATATCTCCTCAACTACTGATTTATCATAATGTGATTTAGCTAAATCAAAAGCTAAAGATAGATTATCTTTAATAGATAATTCGTTGATGAGATTTAAATCCTGAAAAACTATTCCGACATTTTTATTTCTATAATTGTCATAATTTGATTTATTTATTTTAGTTCCTTTAAATAATAAATCACCAGATGTTTGTGAATCTAGCCCGGATAATATATTGAGTAGAGTTGTTTTACCGGACCCACTTCTTCCAGTAATCAAATATAGACCTGTTTCATTGAAAGAGTAAGAAAAGGAATTTAAAGCTATAGAATCACTTTTTTTATATTGCTTTGTTAAATTTTTAACTTCTAACATAATGCAAGGCTCCTTTTTATAATTATTTTAAACTATAATGCTAAAATCTTCAGTGACAAAATTTGATCCTTCTTGTGGTTCTAACATTCTTCCAAACGGATAGTCATGCGAATTAGTTGGCATAGGTGTACTTGCACTTTTTGATAAGTTTTTGTTGCTAATAATTGGCAAAAGAAGTTATAAGGAAAAAGAATGATACAGACTGATTCATCATTTCAGTATAGAATGACAACACCAAGAATGTGAGTCTGTCCTGCTTGTCAAAAATATCCGATGTCGTTTGCTTTTAGTCCAAAAGGAATCGAAAACAGGTGGAGGCCACCTCCACCTGTTCATTTACGAAGAGTCAGCTTATGCGGACACTGACAATACTCGAGCGACTCTTACTTTACAAGTTCCATATTTTTTTGCAGTGACATGGATACCGATGAGTTTAAATTTACTTTTCTCGATCACGAGGGTGCCGCTAGAAGATAACGTAATTACGGCGTTGACAACGACATCTTTGACAACCATTGAGAAATTCGTGGTATCAGAAATTGTGATTCTGTAGGTCACATTATCGCTGGCTGTAGCATCAAGCCTGATAGTGAATAGTCTTGTTTCGTCTGCGATGAATTTGCATTCTTTTTCTGCAACATAATTATCTAATTTCAAAGAATATCCAGAAGAATGGTTACACTCATAGCATGTGCCGTTACGACTATAGTTGGCATCGTGTCTATGGACACCAGTCACTTCGACTTTTGCAATCGTTTTTCCGCTTTCTATGAGAGTAAAGGTACGGCCGACGAAAGCAGGAGTAGAAGTCGGTAAATAGAACTTGACGTTTTCAACTGTTTCTCCGCCAGCAACCATATCTGTTCCGCTAGGGTAGAACATTCTTGCTGTTTTTTCCGAATTGGTATCTTCAAATCTGATATTGGGGAAATATCTTTCGTTTTTGCTATCCATCAAAGGTGTGCGTCTTCCGCCTTCATCTTTTGTGAAAACGTAGAGTTTTCCATACAGGAGATCATACTCTTTCAGAGTATCTTTTTTACTGATTGTATAACCTCTTCTGACTTCTTCTCTTTTAACACCAGTAACTAATAATGAAACCTCTTCTCCTACTGTTGCTTTTTCTACTTTTACTCTTCCTTTCTCAATACCAGTAACTGTGATAGACTTACCATTTTCATGGATATAAAGTGAATCGCCTTTATTGAGTGTGCCACGAGCGATTTTTGTTGTAATCATGATATCTTCTCTTCCCGAGAAAGTGAAGATATCACGGATACCGCAATAAAAGTCAGCAGTGTCATAGTTTTTCAATGTGACGTTTTCAATATCCTGAGCATTGAGAGCGTAGTTATCATCATCGATTGATAATGCAGAAGTTGGAATCTCGTTGATACCGGCTAAATCATATGATTTATCGGCAACGATATGAACTTTTCTTGTTGTGTCATCATCAAACTTGACCTCTTGTTCTATGAGTTGAATCTTATCATCGACAAGATTCTCGCCTAATGTCTTTTCAAAGTAGGTGACATCCAATTTGACCTCGTATTGAGCAATCTTCATTTCACCTGTCTTTTCCCCGGCCTCATATTCTGTTGTTTCAGGTAAGGTGACTTTGTATTCATAAACGCCAACAGTACTCGGTGCGTCGGCCTTATAGGCTTCTGCTCCTTTTTTCCTGTATTCGACTTTCAATCCGGCTTTATCTTCGCTTACGATGTAATCATTCAATTCATAAGGTCTTGTATTATAAATAAATTCAGATTTGGTGACCGTGATTGTTCTCGGCTTCAGAGTAAGAGCGGTATCAGGCACTGTTTTGACTTCGTGGAAGTTACATATTTCACATGTTCTTTCATCGACTCTATCTTGCTGATAAGCGGCAGGTGTCTTGACTGCCCAGGTTCCCTGATGCTCTGCAAAATCCTTCTTCATCGAATCATGGCCTGTACAAGTTGTCTCATGCCAATGACCGGAGATATCACTCTTCCATTCCGTTCCCCATTCATGGAAACCAGTACCCTCAATTGTTCTTTCTGTTTCGTATTGGCAGATAGAGCAAACACCTTTTTCGACTTTGTCTTTATGAATGTCGGCTTTTGTCTTTTCCGTCCAGACAAAGGTGTGGTTCGCAAGATTTATCTTCTCGTTGCAAGAGGAATCAGTACAAGTATTCCAATGCTTTGTTTCATCTTTGTCCCATGCCGTTGAGAAGGTGTGATTGTGTACAGGCTTCTCTGTCTTCTGTGTTGTTCCAGGTGTGGTGCTTTCTTTCTTTCCACATCCGGTCAACGGGCCTGCTGTCAATAAAGCAAAGACAGCAAATAAAGCGGATATCTTTTTCTTTTTCATATTTCTTTATACTATTTATTTCTGTTTTCCCAATAGTACATTTACCTCCTTGATATTCTGGGAAAATCATGTTCGAAGTCTTATCGTCTTTAGATTTCTCCGACAAGAGTCAGAATGTGATCGATTTTCAAAAAGCCATTTTCTCCGGAGAAAACCATTGTCTTTTTATCTTTGCTGATAGTTCCTGCAAATGATTTGAAGAAACCATGTTTCGTTGCAGTAATTCCTTTTTTCATATCTTCTTCAGTATCATAGAACAAGATAGATTGATTGGAAATTTTATAATAGATATCTTTTTCGTAATATTCGGAACCTCCTTCATAACTGAGGCCGAAACACGTTTTTGCAATATCTTTCGTTTCGTCGAAGACAAATTTGATAGTCGCTGCCTTATTCATGGCAACCAACTCTTCTTCGGTTAATTCTTCCCCCTTTAGGAACTCTTCTTTTTCTTCATCTGTGCATGAAAATGTAACGATTGAATCTGTATGATTGAATGTTTTTCCCTTAATGCTTTCCAATCCCCATTTTGCATAGAGGGTAAAGACTCTGGCTGGCATATAAGAAAAAGTAAAAGGTGTATCATTCAAAGTGGCACCGAAATCATTGCTTTCATACCAGCCGACAAACTCATACCCCGCCTTTGTCGGATTGTCAGGGGCATTGATTGCAGAACCGGCTTCTGCAGTAATATTGTTAACTGCACTGCCTCCTTTACTATCGAAAGTGATAGTGTATTTTGTCTGCTCATTCAGTTTTTCGATGATATCCGTCGTTTCTCTTAAACAAGTAATGCAGACGTACTTCATCAGACCGTTTTCTGTACTTGTCGGTTCCTTAATCACCGATCCGTTGTTCTGGACATGTTTTTCTTTTTCAGTGGTATCTGTATGACCATCCGTCTGACATACATGCCAATGATAGTTTTCATCGCTTTCCCATTTTGCGGAGAAATTATGTTCCTTTTCTCCACAGGAAGTGAATAAGGAGGTTGCCATGAGAGATAACAGCAGTGTCGTCATAAGCTTTTTGCGTTTCATATGTATTCTCCTTTTTTGCGTATGTCGCATTAAGACCATTTTAACAATAAGAAAAACACGGCAAAAGTGCCATTTGGCACCCCTGACCGTGCTTTTTTGACAAAAATATCTATAAAATCAATATTTTAGGAGATTTTTAGTGCTGAAATCAGAGAATTTCATCATCTTTGTTCAGGATGACAATGCCAGATTCTCTGGCTTTGACAGCGAGTTGTGTGCGGGAACGGAAGCCGGTCTTCTGAAGCATATCGGCGATATGGTTTTTGATGACGCCGGGTGAAACATTCAATCTTTCTGATATTTCGATATTTGAAAAACCTCCTGTCACATAGCGCAGGACTTCCAACTCTTTTTTCGTAAATTTGGAACTGTCTGTCAATCCAATCTTTACAATGTGTGAAGCGGTAGGGTAAATGATCTCGCCGCTCATGACTTTTTCCATCAGTTCGATGATGGGCTGTTCGTTTGTCTCTTTATACCAGAAACCTTCGATGCCGATCTTTTTTGCTCTTTCGATGTAGGAGCATTCAGGCATCGAGGTGACGATGATAATCTTGATCTTTGGAAATTTCTTTTTGATCTTCTCGGCTTCATCAAGTCCGTTCTCTCCGTCTTCTGTGATGACATCCATCAGGATGAGATTGATCGGTCTTGATAGGCAGTAGACTTCTGTGAAAGCGGCGGAAGCGATGCTTCCTGCCAAAGTGAAATGGGAAGAAGTTTCAATGAAGTGTTCGAATAACTGTCTTGGCATGGCCTGGTCTTCAACGACAAGCACTTTGTATTTCTCATCTGTCATGGGTGGAATCTCCTTTCTCTATGGTGATATTCATTTCAAAACGTGGCGAACTATTGATCTTCATACTTCCGCCCTCTCTTTCGATGAGAGAACGAAGTGAGGATAATCCGCCCGCTTCTTTGATTTCTTCTTTAGGTTGTTCTCCATTGTTGGTGATCTGAATATCTAAGAATCTTTGCCGTTCTTTGAAAGAAACATAGACTTGATTTCCTTTAGCGTGTTTGATGGTGTTTGTCATGCATTCGATGACTGCTTTTATCGTGAGCTTTTTTGCTTTTTTGCTCTCTGGTCTATTTCCGCTGAAATGGATTTGGATACCGATAGCCTGAGCCGCTTTGAACAGTTCGTCATAGCTGTCATTGCTTTCATTTTCTTTCATACTTTCAAAGGCGATGATCGTATTCTTCCAAGCAGTAAGCAGCTTTTCTTTTTCTTCTTTCGTTATATTTTTGTTGAAGGACTGACGCGAAAGAATCAATAGATTGCCTAATTTGTCATGGATGTTCATCTTAGCAACCAAGGTCTCTTTCTCGATGGTCATTTCCTCGATGGTTTCTCCGTATTGTTTCATTCTTTTATTGAAAGTAGAGAGCTCTTTGTTTTTTTCTCTCAGTTCCATGGAGAGCTGATGATTTCTTGTGATATCACTTGCAATTATCTCATAAAGGCATTTATCGGATAGCTGATGTTCGATTTGTTTGAAAGAGTAGACCTGATTATCAAGAGAAATTATATATTCTTCGTCCTTCTGATTCGCATCGCTCATTCCTCTTATATTTTTATTGGCGAGAATGCTGATGAACTTCTTTCCGTTCAACAGGCACTCTCCCGTGATTTTGATAGATAGGTCATTCATCTTGCGGTTGACCAGTCTTGTGACGCCGCTTTCTTCATAAAAGCAGATTCCGGAAGGAAGATCATCAAAGGCTTCTTTGATGCTCATCTTTGATAATGTATTCTTTTTGCTCTGAATGAGGAGGATAATGATGAACAAATTCAAAAGTGTAAATAAAGACCATAATGTGAAGTCGACTGAAATGGGAATTGAAGCGGCAAAAGAGGATAAGCATCCTAGTTTTGAAATGTCTTTTTCATCCAAACAGGTAAGACATCCGATAAGGAGAATGCTATAGAAGAAGACGATGACGCTTTCTGTCAGGATGAAAAGGATTTTTTGTTTATGTCGATGGCTTAAAAAGATGTTGCATAGAGAAAAGATAATGAGAGAAAAGTAGAGGATAGGAAGAAGCATTTGGATAGCATAGGGTGAAGAAATGTAATTCATTTTGTTTCTCCTCCCTTAATCGGAAAAGTGAGAACGGTATAGAAAAGATCATCTTCTTTAAAAGAAGTCAGCGTCAGGCGATATTGTTTCATCTTTTCTTTTTCAAATCCATATGGCGATACAATAGAAACATCAGAGATGATGCGAAGGGATAGTTCATTTTCAAAAGAGTCAATTCGCAATATCAATTCATGAAGTGAATCAAAAGTTGTTTTGAGATAGTATTCAAAGAATTCATAAAGGAGAATGCATAGATCTCCGTTATATTCTCCTTTTCCATTATTGATAAGGGAAGCCAAGATACCACATTCGTTAAGATAGACGAGGGATTCATTGATGGATAAGACAATCTCCTGAATGTTGATGAGCTCATGTTGATTATGAAGGATTTCCAAATTGCTTCTTCTCTTGATATAAGTGAGATAGACGCATGCTTTCTTCATATTCTTCAAGCAGTTCTCGGATTCTTTATCTGTTTTTTCAAGCAGCTCTTTTAACTGATTCAGGTCTTCTTTGACAATAGCGAAGATATTGTCATAAAGCTGGTTTTTCTTCTCTATCTTTGCTTTCTGCTCTTTGAGTTCGTTTTCATAGGCGATGAGTTCTTTTTCTTCTGACAGCAATTCATTCTTGCTTGATAATTCATGGACCATTTCAATAATAGAAGAAAGGTCTTCGATATAAAAGATATGACCGCCTGATATGTTCTGATTCGATAAACGGATATTCTTACTGAGGAGAAGGGAGCCTTTTGTCATGCTCTCTTCATATTGTGCTTTTGTGATATCTATGTCATCAAGGTGATTGGTGACAGGATTCAGTTTTTTGTCCGTGATGACAAAAGGCATCGAAGATATCTTCGAATAAGTGAGATAGTTATCATTGGAAGGAATCAAACCGATTCGGATGCATGTCTCAATCAGAAGAATAAAAGAAAAAGACAATAATTCCGGTATCTTATAGGACTGTGTAGCAAAGATGAAACATAGTGTGCAGGCTATTGTAGTGATTAGAAAGACAAGGAGCGGAATCCAGATTTTTCTTTTGCAGACGGAAATACTGCACTTTAGAATCAAAGTGACAAGTGAAAGGAAAGTCATGATGATGATCCATGCAATCGCTAGATAAAAGATAATTCGATGGGTATATTCCACAACGGAATTTTCCTCTGTCGCTTTGAAAGCAAAGGCCAGCTGATGAAAATCGTTTGTCAGGATAAGAATGATAAGAACAAAGGCCGGAATCAAGATGAGATAGATCAGTTTGGACAAGTTTTCTTTTTTCTTTCTTGTCAGTTCCATCATGGCGATAAGAGAGATAGGAGGAACAAGACACTGAGGGATATAATACATGTACCATAAATACCTGGAGATTGTATCTTTTCTTGAAAAGACGTTATATTTGATGAAACGAATAAAAAGCCAGAAGAAAAGCAGGACGGCGATGATGACTAGTTTTCTTCTGATTCCTTTTTGTATGATCCTTTGTCGGATTGATTTTCCCCAGATGAAGATCAGGATGAGAAAGATGGTATTGGCCAGATAGGAAAAGGTCTGTGCATAAAAAGGGGGAAGACTGATATCGTAGTATTGGAGAAATCCCGCAAGCACAATGAAAAATATGAAAATAGCAGTTTCGATTGTTTTTCGGCTTGCTTTTGTTGGCATACCTTTCTCCCTTGAACTGAGTTTATTCTATAACACATGGTCCATTCTTTTCAATTATGGTTTGTTTTATTATTAAACAATATCTTATCGATATCTTACCAAAGTGTCGGTAACAACATCGCTATATTGATAGACTCCGTTGCAGCAATGCAAAATATACCCAGCCATTTTAGAAAGATGTATAGCTTGGTAAAAACACAGGGTATTTCAAAATCCGATTTTTATGATTTCCAATTAACATTTTGCAAATCATTTCACAATCCACCTTTTTGACTTGGTTCTCCCCTGAATTTCGATGATTCCGTGCTCTTTTAAAATTTTGATATATCTGGCTACAGTTCGCTCGCCAGCACCAGTGTTCAAGGCTATTTCCTTCATCGAAATTGTTGGATTCTTTTCTAAGCAGCCGATTATAGCGGATTCAATGCTGCTAAGTTTGTATCCATTTGTGCCATTTATGCCGTCATTTATGCCAAAAGCGTGGCATAAATCATTGTTTGTGGATTCAAGAATTCCCAACAGCGCAGCAAAAACCATTGTCCCCAACTTTATTACCAACCAAATATTATTTGAAGTTGGGAATAAAACATATCGCTTGCACAGGTGTTTTTTAAATCAAAGGCTGCTGCCTAATAAAAAAATCCATTGATGCGTTTGTTCTCTAGAACCCTTAAGGAAATCCTGCGGATTGCAAGCCATTTTAGCAGCATTTTATATCCCAATGGCCGATTTTCGCTTCCGGCAGAGAAAATCGATTCAATCATATCTCCAAAGATCTTTGGATGTTTTCAAGGATAAAATGAAATATTCCTCCAAACTAGCTTGACTGAATTTTTGAGTGGTCGATATCTCGTTTTGGTCCTTTTAACCGCTTTTCGGCAGGAAAAAAGAGAGGTTCATCGCCTCTCCGTTATTTAAAATGTGCCAATTTTCAGACACTTTTCCTCGTCAGTGCAACTATAGTCTCAACATGCATCGTCCCCACTTGAAATACATGTTTACGGAACCGAGGTGGGCTACGGAATAGACATGTCCACTGACGTATGATTTTTCATATGTCTACTGGATGGTGAATACGAGGTAAGTCGTATCGGATGCGCAATCAAATACATTCGATTTGCTCGTTTTGAGCTGATTATCTGAACCTGTATTTGCCTTTGCCTTTCACCTGCTCCACCACATTTAGATTTTGGAGGTAGCTGATGTAATTAGTGCTAGCCGACTTCGAGGCGTTGAGGTAAGACACGATGTCCGCCCGGCTGAACTCTTCGTTGAAGAAACGATCAAAGATGGCGGTCAGCGTTTTCCTGATGGAATTGGAATACGTTGATCTGTTGATGATGCCTATCGCGTCCACGCTATTAATCTTTATCCTCTCGCCACCAAAGTCCAAATTTTGGTCTTTCGAGGTAGTTTTTTGGCCTTCAAAGTCCAAATTTTGGTCTTTCGTAGCCAAATCCATTGCCCTATAGGAATATTGAAGGTACTTCGTGCTTATCGGTATCATGACGGATGTGATGTCGATGTTCTCGTCGTATTCCTGATAATGGATGCCATCGCTTCCGTTCTCAACCATGGCGCGTTTCGCTTTGCCGACCCCAGAGCCGAAAGACTCGATAAGATCGAGAGATCTGAACATCTCACGGATAGAGGGATTCTCATACATCCTGTTTGGGAAGGAATCTTTCGTGTTTAGGTCTTGTATTGTTATTGGTGGAATCGGCTTGTTGTAGTTGGTTATCACAATGGAGTCATCATAGACATATACTTGGACGCTTCTAGGGTTTTCGTAGTTCTTATGCACGATGGCATTCGTCAAAAGCTCTTCGACCGCGGAATACGGGTAATTGTATATGGTCTCGCTTTTGAGGTCGTCTTTCACGCGGAGAGTCAGGGATTTATTTAATCGACATCCATTCATACCACCGCTTCACAGCGTGGCATACGGCTTAGAAGCTATGAGCTTGTAGTCATCGTCGTGCGTATAGAAATACTCCATGAGCCAATAGATCCCGTTTGTCCATTTTCTAAGCTTTTCGGATAGCAGCTTTCTCGTTATCGGCATGACCTGGAAGACGCTGATGTATTTGTGCTTTGAGTAATAGCATTTCACGATTTTCGGAGTCTTGAACGCCTCAGGCAAAAGCAATATCGTTCCGCAGTATTTCCCCTTGATTCCCATGTCTATCGTATCGGAGACCGTGATTGCCTCCTTTTTGTTAAAGGCGTATTCCGCGGTGGACCAAAGAAGGGAGTTGAGGAAAAGCCATTCGGCCTTCGACTCATCGACTTCCACTTCCAGGGATATGAGCATCATGTACTCGTTTCTGGGGTTGGCCTTGCTACCCCATCCGATGTCGCGCTCAGGCATCAGATAGTCGCTTGCGCCAATGGTGCATAGCTTCCAAAAAGGCAATTCGTCCGTCGGCTTGAAGACTAATGTCGTTATCGGCTTCATGTCATTTGGCAGGACATTCTTCTTCAACTTCAGGCTGAAAGCAGGCTCTTCACCTAGAACGGCTTTGTAATGCTCAAGGAGCTTTTGGTGCCTTTTGCTTTCCATATCATTCTCCAGCATTGTTGGAAACGTCTTTTAGG
>ENA-UONS01000190-UONS01000190.1-human-gut-metagenome-genome-assembly--contig:-CS19-NODE-190-length-77420-cov-12.106586_pt1 | contig 77420 bp, 64 predicted proteins | sample MGYA00242458_ERZ724005 | MGnify/ENA metagenome assembly ERZ724005
CGGAGAAGGAGGGATTTGAACCCTCGCGCCGCGTTAACGACCTATACCCTTAGCAGGGGCACCTCTTCGGCCTCTTGAGTACTTCTCCAGTCTCCGAACTACTTAACCAATGTTAAATTGTGGAGTTGCGCATCTTTCGTAGCGCATTTGTTATTATACTTAAAAGATCACTTCTTGTCAACATCTTTTTTAAGTTTTTTATTTTTTATTTATTTTCATTCGCCCGGATAGTCTCTTCAATTCTTCTTTTTACCTCTGCGGCAATCTCAGTTGATTTCATATCTTTATATTCTTCATATTCCATGGGCTTCAGGAAATACACCTGAACATTCAGCATTTTTGCAGAACCGGTATCAAATGCTTTATAAGAATCAATCAATGCAACCGGTACAATCGGACATTTTGCTTTCATAGCAGCCTTAAAACTTCCGCCTTTAAATTCCTGAGGATGGTTTCCATTTTTGCTTCTGGTCCCTTCTGCAAAAATAAGATAATTTCTTCCTGCTTTTACTTCTTTCGTTACATTAATGATCACCTGCATAGATTGTTTAATATCTTCCCTGTCAATCAAAAATGCCTTCATACATGAAAATACCTGCCTCAAAAACGGTACATTTCCAACTTCCTTCTTTGCAACTACTGAAAAAGGTACCGGGCAGACCTCCATTATGGCAAGCACGTCATACAATCCCTGGTGATTCGGATAAAACATAAACCCATTTTGCGAAGGTATATTTTCTACTCCATGGCCGTCTATATGAAGATTTCCTCCACGATTAGCTGCATGGTCAATTTTTTTCAACATGGCATAACGCTGTTCCTCTGTGTATTTATCCACATGCGCAGCATACCAGTTCAGCATGATCCAATAATATGGTACGAATATAATATTCTTCAGTACCATTACAATGATTCTTTTCATTTCCAAGCTCCTTTCCTCTATGCAAAACTCCCCAGTGCGATAAAAATATTTTTCGGTTCCATATCAAATCACGATATGAAAAAGGGCCACTGCAAGATTCAATCATCCTGCAGCAGCCTCCCTTCTACTCTGCATCCAGCTTATTTGCAATTTTCTCCTCATACCCCGGGTTCTTTTTGATAAATACATTGTATGCTTTCGTATAAGTCTTATAAGAATCTGCAGTCATAAACTTGGCATAGTCATCCGCAGCCTGATTCCGCAGATCATCTGTGATCTCGGAAGGTGACATTACATAGTATTTACCATCTTTTTTCTCCGTCATATAGGTTCCTACGCATGGATACTCCTGGTCATTTTCCAATACCAGATTGTAAATAATGTACACGTAAGTATAGTCACCGTTTTCGGAAAGAATATCGCACTGTTCCACCTTTACTTTTGTTGGATTATGAGCAGCAAAATATTTCAAAGTAGCATCAATCTCATTCTGCAGAAGTTCATTGGTATCCTTTTCCTGAGAATAACACTGCTTCACCTTCTTCTCACTTCCGCTTACATAATTCTTTATGAGGGCTTCCACTACTCCCTCCGGCGATTTATGATTTACGCCGCATCCGGACATTGCCATGATAAACATCATGGCAATACCCAGGATTAAAATTCTGGTTCTTTTTTTCATACTTCACAGATTCCTTTATTCTGCATCATTTGTATCCTGTGAATCCTCTTCTTCAAAAACTTCCTCAGTCTCCTCAGTCGGCTCCTCACTGCTGCCGTTCTCCGTATTTCCCTCTGCTTTCTCGCGAACCTTGGCAAGACTTGCCACTGTTACACCCTCATCCAGATTGATCAGCTTCACTCCGGAAGTGATTCTTCCAAGAATAGAAATTCCAGCACAGGTAATACGAATAATGATTCCTTCTGTAGTGATCATCATAATCTCGTTTTCTTCATTGACAGCTTTAGCACCAATCACATTACCGGTTTTCTCGGTGATCTTGTAACACTTCACACCCTTACCTCCACGGTTCTGGCAGGTAAATTCACTCATAGCTGTACGTTTGCCCATACCATTTTCAGATACTACAAGCAGGTAATCTCCCTGAGAATTCAGCTGCATTGCCACAACCTCATCTCCAGGATCAAGATTCATACCACGAACACCCATGGAGCTTCTTCCGGTACTTCTTACATCAGTCTCCTTGAAACGGATGCACATACCGTCTTTCGTTACAAGCATAATATCTTTTGTATCGTCTGTAGCCTTAACTTCAATAAGCTCATCATCATCACGAAGTGTGATTGCCACAAGACCTGTCTTACGTACATTTGCATATTCTTCCATAGGTGTCTTCTTCACAAGACCAGCCTTAGTTGCCATAACCAGATACTTGCCTTCTTCGAATTTACGCATAGGAATAACAGATGTAATGCGCTCACCTGGCATAAGCTGCAGAAGATTGACAATTGCAGTACCTCTTGCAGTTCTTCCTGCCTCAGGGATCTCGTATGCTTTCAGTCTGTATACACGTCCTGTATTGGTAAAGAACATCAGATAATGGTGAGTAGTAGTCATAAGCAGTTCTTCAATGTAATCGTCATCGATGGTCTGCATTCCCTTGATTCCACGTCCACCTCTGTTCTGGCTGCGGAAATTATCTACAGTCATTCTCTTGATATAACCAAGTTTTGTCATAGTAATGACCGTATTTTCCCTTGGAATCAGATCTTCTGTGGAAAGATCATAGACATCATATCCGATGGCAGTTCTTCTCTCATCGCCGTATTTGTCAGCGATTGCGAGGATTTCTTCCCTTACAACACGAAGAAGGAGATTTCTGTCTGCAAGAATTGCCAGGAATTTGCGGATCTTCTCTTCTAATTCTGCATATTCTGCTTCCAGCTTCTCTCTTTCCAAACCGGTGAGAGCTCTCAGACGCATATCTACAATAGCCTGAGCCTGCACATCCGTCAGTTCAAATCTGTCCATCAATTCCTGCTTCGCAATCTGAACATTACGGGCAGCACGAATGATCCTGATAACTTCGTCGATATTATCCAGAGCTTTCAGCAAGCCTTCCAAAATGTGGGCACGTTCCTGTGCTTTATTCAGATCATATTTGGTTCTTCTGGTAACAACGTCCTCCTGATGAGCCAGATAATGCTCCAGAAGTTCTTTCAGATTCAGTACCTTTGGTACAAGGCTGTCGCCCTGAGGTACCACACAAAGCATAATAACGCCAAAAGTATCCTGCAGCTGGGTATGCTTGTACAGCTGATTCAGAACAACATTTGCATTGGCATCTTTACGAAGGTCAATACAAATACGCATTCCCTCACGGCTGGAATGATCATTCAGGTCGGTAATTCCATCAATCTTTTTATCACGGACAAGCTCTGCGATCTTCTCGATCAGCCGGGCTTTATTTACCAGATATGGAAGCTCCGTAACGATAATACGTGATTTTCCATTTGGTAAGGTCTCAATATTTGATACTGCACGTACACGGATCTTTCCGCGGCCTGTGCGGTATGCCTCCTCGATTCCCCTTCTTCCGAGAATAGTAGCTCCTGTAGGGAAATCCGGGCCTTTTACAACGTCAAGAAGCTCTTCAATTGTGGTTTCTCTCTGCTCCTCGACTGTATTGTCAATAATTTTTACAACAGCATTAATAACCTCACGAAGATTGTGAGGCGGAATATTGGTAGCCATACCAACAGCAATACCTGTAGTACCATTGACCAGCAGGTTCGGGAACCTGGAAGGAAGCACCTTTGGCTCTCTCTCAGTTTCATCAAAGTTTGGCTGGAAGTCTACAGTATCTTTATTAATGTCAGCAAGCATCTCCATGGAAATTTTGCTCAGGCGGGCCTCAGTGTATCGCATGGCAGCTGCGCCGTCGCCGTCCACAGAACCGAAGTTTCCATGTCCGTCAACAAGAGTATAGCGGAAAGACCAGTCCTGTGCCATATTTACAAGTGCTCCGTAAATAGAGCTGTCACCATGAGGATGATACTTACCCATGGTATCACCAACGATACGGGCACATTTACGATGTGGCTTATCCGGACCGTTGTTCAATTCGATCATAGAATACAGCACTCTACGCTGTACCGGTTTCAAACCATCTCTTACATCAGGAAGCGCTCTTGAAGCAATAACGCTCATAGCATATTCGATGTAAGATTCTTTCATGGTTTTCTCCAGATCCACATCATGGACCTGGTCAAAAATCTTGTCATCCATATTGTTCTATCTCCCCTAGATATCCAGATTCTTTACAAAGCGTGCATTCTCTTCGATAAATTCACGTCTTGGTTCTACCTTGTCACCCATAAGTGTGGTAAATACAAGGTCAATTTCGGAGGTAGCTGCCTCATCCATTGTAACGCGGAGAAGAATACGCTTCTCCGGATCCATGGTAGTCTCCCAAAGCTGCTCTGCATCCATCTCTCCCAGACCTTTGTAACGCTGGATCTTATTGTTGGAGTCTCGTCCTATCTCTGTAAGGATGGCGTTCAGCTCATCGTCATCATAAGCGTACCATACCTTCTTGTTCTTCTCGATCTTGTACAGCGGCGGCTGTGCCAGATATACATAGCCCTGCTTGATCAGTTCCGGCATAAATCTGTACAGGAATGTAAGAAGCAGTGTGGCAATGTGGGCACCGTCAACATCGGCATCAGTCATAATGATGATCTTGTGATATCTCAGTTTGGAAATATCGAAATCATCATGAATACCGGTACCAAAGGCTGTGATCATAGCCTTGATCTCTTTGTTTGCATAAATCTTGTCCAGACGGGCTTTCTCTACGTTCAGTATTTTTCCACGAAGAGGAAGGATAGCCTGTGTAGCACGGTTACGAGCTGTCTTCGCAGAGCCACCCGCGGAATCACCCTCTACGATATAGATTTCGCAATTCTCCGGATTCTTGTCCGAGCAATCGGCAAGCTTGCCTGGAAGGGACATACTGTCAAGGGCAGACTTCCTTCTGGTAAGATCTCGGGCCTTACGCGCTGCCTCTCTGGCTCTCTGGGCAAGTACAGACTTCTCTACGGTTGCCTTGGCTACAGCAGGATTCTGTTCCAGAAAAATCTCCAGCTGTTTGCTTACAACACTGTCTACAGCTCCTCTGGCCTCACTGTTGCCAAGTTTCTGCTTCGTCTGGCCTTCAAACTGCGGATTGCCAATTTTAACGCTGACAATGGCTGTCAGGCCTTCTCGGATATCATCACCGGAAAGGTTTGGCTCGCTGTCCTTGAGAAGCTTATTCTTTCTGGCGTAATCGTTAAATGTGTTTGTAATGGCATTTCTGAAACCAGTAATATGGGTACCGCCTTCAGGAGTATTAATATTGTTTACAAATCCGTAAGTATTCTCTGTATAAGAATCATTGTGCTGCATGGCAACTTCAACCGCCACACCGTCCTTCTCACCCTCGCAGTAAATGATCTCCGGATAAAGAGCTTCTTTACTTCTGTTCAGATAAGTTACAAATTCACGGATACCACCTTCATAGTGGAAAGTTTTCTCCCTTTCCATACCTTCCCGCTTGTCAGTAAGAATGATCTTCAGACCTTTGGTAAGAAAAGCCATTTCACGGAGACGCTGTTTCAGGATATCGTAATCGTATACAGTCTCCTCGAATATCTGCTTGTCCGGGAGAAAAGTAACAGTAGTTCCGGTAGAATCACCACATTCTCCAACTTCCTTAAGCGGATACATTGTCTTACCACGCTCGTAACGCTGCTCATATCTCTTTCCATCTCTGCAGATTGATACTTCAAGCCATTCAGAAAGTGCATTAACAACGGATGCACCTACTCCGTGAAGACCTCCTGATACCTTGTATCCTCCACCGCCAAACTTACCGCCGGCATGAAGAATGGTAAATACCACCTCTACAGCTGGAATGCCGGCTTTATGATTGATTCCTACCGGAATGCCTCGTCCATTGTCTACAACTGTGATGGAGTTATCAGGATTGATCGCTACATTTATTTCTGTACAGTAACCAGCCAGTGCCTCATCTACGGCATTGTCCACGATTTCGTATACAAGATGATGGAGACCACGGCTGGATGTACTTCCAATGTACATACCAGGTCTCTTACGTACGGCTTCCAGACCCTCCAGAATCTGGATTTGGTCCGCTCCGTATTCTGTATTTGTTTCGCCCATGATATTCCTCCTGTTATGATCTATTAAAAAGTTACAGGAATTTACGGCTCATTTCTGCTGCCAGATCTCATTCCTGTTTTTGCGCATAAAAATACAGATTTATTATAGCACAAAATCCCCGTTTTTGCCAGTTAAAAGCCATTTCAAGATGTAAAAAAAACGGCGTATTTTCAACGGATATCCGTCAAAAATACGCCTTATCTCCCCCTATATGTCTGCTTGTCAGGAATAACACCTGCCAGAACAGTTTCTTCTCTATTTTTGCAGCAAAAGCGCCTGGTAAATATCTCTTTTTGTCACACCTCGATCCTTTGCAACCATCTTCATTGCCTCTTTGCGTGCGATCCCCTGATTCTCATAAATCGCCATATGTTCCTCAATGGAGATGTCTCTCCAGGATTCCTGTGACTCCTGTTCCATTTCCTTTCGGCTTCTGCCCTCGATCACCAGGACACACTCTCCAAGGGGCTTCTGATCTTTGTAAAAAGCAATCAGATCTTCGATTGTTGTCCGAAATGCCGTTTCATACTTCTTGGTAAGCTCACGGCAAAGAGTCATTCTGCGGTTTCCAAGAGCCTGGTACAATTCCTGCAGGGTACCAACCAAGTGATGGGGTGCCTCATAAAGGATGATGGTGCGGGTTTCGTTTTTCAACTCTTCCAGAATGGCTTTCCTCTCTTTTTTATCCGGAGGTAAAAAGGCCTCGAATGCAAATCTGCGGGTGGAAAGTCCGGACAGGGTAAGAGCCGTGATACATGCTGCCGGGCCTGGAAGCGAAGTTACTTCAATTCCGGCATCGTAACACATAGCAGCCAATACTTCCCCTGGGTCAGAAATTCCAGGTGTTCCCGCATCTGTGATCAGAGCCACATTCAGACCCTCCTGCATTTTCTCAATGAGGGTGTAGGCTTTCTCCACTTTGTTGTACTCATGGTAACTGGTCATTGGAGTTTTTATGTCAAAATGATTGAGAAGCTTGATACTGTTGCGGGTGTCTTCCGCAGCGATCAGATCCACTTCCTTCAGAACACGGAGCACGCGAAGCGTAATATCCTCCAGATTTCCGATTGGCGTGGCACATAGATATAATTTACCACTCATATTTTTCTCCCTTCTGCAATCATCTGTTTTTCATTTTTTATTTGCGATCTTTTTAAATCATATCGTACATTTCCAGAATTTCCTTCGTATAAACTCCCGGCTTCTCATACACGATCAGCGGTCTTTCCACAGTAATCCGGGAATTGCCGCCTTTCAGGGCTTCTATGAGCACCATATTAGGCTCCCTGTCAATGTATGGATAAACAAGCTGCATACGCTTAGGCTCCAGCTTATATTTCGTCAAAACCTGCATAATTTCTGTCAGTCTGAACGGTCTGTGTACCATGTAAAAACGTCCTCTGTCTCCAAGAAGCTTCGAAGCCTGGCTTACCACATCCTCAAGAGTACAAAGGATCTCATGTCGGGCGATTGCCTTTGGCATATGCGGATTGGTCAGTCCATGCTGCCCGATCATATAGGGCGGATTGCAGGTGACAACATGAAAAGAAGCTGCCCCGAAAATACTGACAGCCTCCTTAATATCACCTTGTCTGATACTGACCCTGTCCTTCAGGTTATTGTATTTCACACTTCTTGCTGCCATTTCAGCACACTCTTCCTGGATTTCCAGACCTGTGAAATGCTCTCCCACAGTCTTGGAAGCAAGGAGTACCGGAATAATACCAGTTCCCGTTCCCATATCGAGAACCTTCTCTCCCTTCTTCACTCTGGCAAACCCAGATAAAAGAACAGCGTCCATACCGAAGCAGAATTTCCGGGGATCCTGAATGATATAATAGCCATTCTGCAGATCATCTACCCGCTCATTCTCCTTCACAAGATCATTAATCATCTAATTTGGAATCTCCCTTTTTATCTTCAAGATCCTTCAGTTCCTTTAATTCCTGTTCAGAGACTTTTACTTTCTTTTTTCTGGAACGGAATTTCAGTTCGCCTACAGGGAATTCCTGAATTTCTTTCTCATCACCAATTTCTACTACTACCTTTACAAGCTGGCGGAGTACATTTACACTCTGTACATTGCCCTGAATTCCGTCTGGAGTAGTTACCGTATCTCCGATTCCCGGAAGTCTGCGATTCAGCTCCTCATAGGTCTCCTGCTCATTCTTCAGACAGCACATCAGTCTTCCGCATACACCTGAAATCTTCGTCTGGTTCAGAGAGAGATTCTGTTCCTTGGCCATTCGGATGGATACAGGTGCAAACTCGGAAAGATAAGTATGACAGCAGAGACATCTGCCGCAGATACCGATTCCTCCAAGAATTTTTGTTTCATCTCTTACACCAATCTGGCGAAGTTCAATTCTTGTCTTAAAAATAGATGCAAGATCCTTTACCAGCTGGCGAAAATCAATTCTGCCGTCTGCTGTAAAGTAAAACAACACTTTATTGTTATCAAAAGTATACTCTGCGTCAATCAGCTTCATCTCAAGTCCATGCTCGCGAATCTTCTTCTGGCAGATCTTGAAAGCGTCCCTCTCACGCTCCCTGTTATACTTCTCTCTTTCATCATCGTCTTTGGTAGCCACACGAAGCACTTCCTTCAAAGGATGTACCACCTGGTCATCCACCACATCCTTAGGTGCAAGCACCACCTTTCCATACTCAACACCGCGGGCAGTCTCCACAATTACATGATCGCCCGGTTTCACTTTATAGTTCTTCGGATTGAAGTAATAGATCTTACCTACATTCCGAAATCTTACGCCTACTACTTTTGCCATTCTATTTCTCCCTGATTGTAAGGAACAGAAGCTCAAGAGCAAGTTCTGTATTTACATTGGCACGAAGACGTACTTTTGTTTTCTCCAGTGCATCCAGAATCTTCTCCAGGTTCTCATAGGAACGCTGGCTTGCCTGTTCCCTTATATAATTTATTTCCTGCTTAAATACAAGATTATCAACTTCCCGTGTAGCCTTAAACATCAGTACATCACGGAACCAGAACTGGAAAAGATCCAGATAGTCACTGATGTTCTGCTTGTCATTGGAAAGCTCCTTGATTGCTTCTGTAAGCTCATATACTTCCATTCCGTCTGCATTCTTCAGGATGCGGAGTGCATTCTGGGTCATATCTGCAAACTCCTGGGAAGTAGCTACCTGTTTCGCTCTGCCAATACTGCCATGAGCGTAGGAAGCGTCAATCTCAGCCTGATAGTCCGGTATATGGAGATGCTCCATCAGGTACTTCTTTACCAGACCGTCATCTACAACCTTCAGATCCAGACGTACACATCTGGAACGAATGGTCGGCAGCAGAGCATCAATATTGCTTGTGAGAAGCATGATAACTGCATATTCCGGCGGCTCTTCAATAGTCTTCAGAAGAGCATTCTGCGCCTGGGGATTCATCAGCTCTGCATTTGCCACAATATAAACCTTGTATGGGCTGCAGTATGGCTTAATATCCACATCATTGATAATCTGTTCCCTGATTTCGTCAATTGTAATCACATTTGGCTTCTCATGGGTCACCATAATAATATCCGGGTGATTCTTACCAATCGCTTTCTTGCAGGAATCACAATGTCCGCAAGGCTCCGTACCGCCCTCTTCACACTGCAATGTCATCGCATAGGTTCCTGCCAGCAATTTCTTTCCAGAACCAGGGTCACCTGTAAAAATATACGAATGGGACACTTTCTCTGTCTGTATGGCATTCTTCAAATGTCTGATTATCTCTTCATGTCCTATAATGTCGTTAAACCCTAACATCGGAATCACCTCACCCTATCATTTTCGCTATTGTCAAAGGCTGCGGTCAGCACCCTTGCATAGCTTATTTTGTACAAATACACTCTAAATGTATTTACCCTTTAATTCTATCATGTACGACAAAATCATGCTATAGTTTTTTGTGAATTTATTCACTTATCAACAAAAAATGTGTTACTGTTCACTCCGTGACCAGTAACGCGCTTCGCGATGCACATTATGCCTGTCTAATATATTCAGCAATTTCTTCTACACATTCCTCCAGATCAACATTCTGGAATTTTCTCGTAATCCCGGCAGCAGCAATTTTTTCTTCGGAAAAATCCTCCTGATCTGCAAGAAATCTTCTGCACATTTCCTCATAGCGGGGTATCTCCTGACCACGCTCTCTTTTCAATGCTCTTGCAAGACGCTCTCCGTCCTCCACTTCGATATAAACAGGGCAAACATTCTCTTTTCCATAGTATTCTCTCATTTTCACATAAGATTCAAGTGTACCGATTCCCATATAGTCAGCATTTTCCAAATCCACCTGACCGTCATCTGCTGTAAAATAGTTCCATATTCCATGTACTGTATGATAAGCTCTGGCCTCGATCAGATTTCCGCTGCTTCGAAATGCTTCCAGCTTTTTATCATCCACGAAATAGTACTGTTTACCATTCTCTTCCTCTGCACGGATTGGACGGGTAGTATAAAGAACCAGCTTCTTGAGTCCCAATCCCTCATGTGCTGCCAGCCTGGCATATATATGATCCTTACCAGACGCGCTTTTTCCCATAATGTAAAATATTTTTCCCATAATGTATCAGGCAGGGGTTACACCTCTGCCTGCTCCTTTACTACGCTTATTGTTTCGTTATTTTCTCCGCAAAGACCGTGAAGATTCAGTCCCTGCTCCATATATCTTCTCACATTCCTTGTAAAAAGTCCAGTAATCTGTTCGCCTGGAACAATAATGGGAATCCCCGGCGGATAAAGATATACAAATTCTGCGGCAATTTTCCCTGCACTTTCTTCCAGAAGACAAGGCTGGGATGGGGCATCCATTGCCCTTGAAATGGACATAAGCTGCTTCATAGGACCACACTTGCAGGCATATTTTTCATTTCGTAAGCCACCGCTGCGGGTATCCTTTTCGTCACAGCTTTCACAATCTTCAGAATTACATTTAATACAATTCTGTCTTTCCACTTCCGGTACATAATCTGAATTTCCAACAGCTATTTTCTCTGTTATATTCCTGCTCTTCTCTGCCAGTTCAGCTTCCTGCCTGTCGATTTCTTCTATGGCTTTGCAAAGCCTCCGGAATCCTTCCCTGGTGTCTCCAACTGCTGCCAGTGCAAGCACATAATTCTCTGTAGTCATCTCAACTTCCAGATGATATTTTCTTCGAAGGATTCCCGCAAGTTCCGGACCATTTAAACTGCTGTGCAGTGTGGACAGGATCAGCTTGGAGCGGTCATAATCAAACAGTTCTTCTGTGCCCTGTACATCACTTTCTTCTCCTGTCTCTTCCGGTGTCTGTAACAGACGTATATACCTGCACTGACCAAGCTGTCTGCGGGCGGCTTCCAGATTTTCCGTAAATTCATCAAATAATCGTCCGCTGTCTTTTTCCAGCTTCGCCACACAGGCATCCAGACTGGACATGAGAATATAGGACGGACTGCTGGTCTCGTAAATTCCAAGAAATCTGCGAATCAGCTTCTCGCTTACACGTTCACTGCACAGATGAAGCACTGCGGTCTGTGTCATGGCCGGCAATGTTTTGTGAAAGCTCTGGATCACCACATCTGCTCCCAGATCTGTTGCTGAAACAGGAAAATAGTCAGAGAATCTGAAATGAGCACCGTGGGCTTCATCCACGATCAGCGGAATTCCATGTTTGTGGGCAGTTTCCGCAATCTTGCGCACATCTGAAACCACCCCATCATAAGTAGGCGATGTAATAAGGACTGCTTCGATTTTCGGATTTTCCTCAAGATATCTTTCCACACGGGATACGGAAATTGAGCCATTTATCCCCAAATTGTTATCAGATTGTGGATAAATATATGTGGGGACCAGTTCCCGGAGATAAATTGCGTGGTAAACAGCCTTATGACAGTTTCTGGCCACCAGAATCTGTCCACCCTTTTTCACAGATGCGGAAATGGCAGTAAGAATTCCTGCCGTACTTCCGTTGACACTAAAAAAACTTTTCCTGGTGCCGTACATTCTGGATAAGGCATTCTGCGCTTCAAGTAAAATTCCCTCAGAATGATGCAGATCGTCGAATCCGTCTATTTCCGTAATATCACGTTCAATGGGAAAATCTCCCTCTATGCACGCCTTATTCCGCTTGTGACCTGGCATGTGGAAAGGATAGAAGTCGGATTTGCCGTAGTTCTCCAATTCTTTATATAGTCTTCTCATTTTACCTCTCAATTTTCTCAGAAATTATGTCATCTTTTTCAAACACGCTCTAAAATAATATCATAACAGTATCTGAGCAAAATAATATCATTCACAGCAACCATTTTGTAATCAGAAATTATCACACTTTAAATCTGTATCCCACGCCCCAGATGGTCTCAATATACTGCGGCTTGGCATTATTATACTCAATTTTCTCACGGATTTTCTTGATATGAACCGTAACTGTAGCAATATCACCTACCGATTCCATATCCCAGATTTCCCTGAAAAGCTCTTCCTTTGTAAAAACTCTGTTTGGATTCTGGGCCAGGAATGTGAGCAGATCAAATTCCTTGGTGGTAAAAGTTTTCTCCTCGCCATTTACCCAGACGCGGCGGGCAGTCTTGTCGATCTTGATTCCACGAATCTCAATAATGTCGTTCTTCTGCGTGGTGGAACCGATCAGACGGTTATAGCGATCCATATGTGCCTTTACTCTGGCAACAAGCTCGCTTGGGCTAAATGGCTTGGTCATGTAATCGTCAGCCCCAAGTCCAAGACCGCGGATCTTGTCAATATCATCTTTCTTCGCGGAAACCATAATGATCGGAGTATTCTTAGCTTCTCTTACCTGGCGGCAGATTTCAAACCCGTCTATCTCCGGCAGCATCAGATCCAGAATAATCAGGTCAAAATCTTCTTTCAATGCCATATTAAGCCCCAGATCGCCTCTGTTGCAGATTATAACTTCAAATCCTGAGAGCTCCAGATAGTCTTTCTCAAGCTCTGCAATCGCTTCTTCATCTTCAATGATCAGAATTCTGCTCATTTCATTGGTACCTCCTGGTATTTTCTAAGTACAAAATACATGATCGTGCCGATTCCAAGACGGCTTGTGGCCCATACTTTTCCGCCATGGTCTTCCAGAATCTTTTTCACAATGGAAAGACCGATTCCGCTTCCGCCTTTGGAAGAATTTCGTGAAACATCGGTACGGTAAAAACGGTCAAAAATATAAGGCAGATCTTTGGGGCCAATGCCTTTTCCATTGTCCTCGATCTCGATCTGGATAAAATCACCCACATCTTTAATCCGGATCTGAATGATTCCTTTTGGCTTGTCCATGTACTTGATGGCATTGCTGATAATGTTGTGGATGACACGGCGGATCTGCTCACCGTCCGCAATTACCATAACATCTTTTTCCACGTAGTTGGCGTACACCAGCTCAATTCCCCTGGTCTCAAGTTCCAGACCAACTTCTTCTGAACAGTCTGCAAAATAATCCTCTACATTCAGTTTGCTGAACGTGTAAGGAATGCGATTCGTATCGATTTTGGAATAAAATGTCAGCTCGTTGATCAGATGATCCATCTCATTTGTCTTATTGTAGATAGTGCGGACGTACCGGTCCATTTTCTCCTGGGTGTCTGCCACGCCATCCATGATTCCCTCTACATAGCCTTTTACCGCTGTGATTGGGGTTTTCAGATCATGGGAAATGTTGCTGATCAGCTCTCTGTTCTCTTTTTCCATAAGGCTTTTTTCTTCTGTGGATTCTTTCAGACGGCGGCGCATTTCCTCGAAATCCTGGCAAAGCTCGGAAAATTCGTCTTTTCCTTCTACGTCCAGAACGAAATCCAGATTGCCCTCTTTTATATTCTGCGTCGCTTTTTTTAATTTAACCAACGGGACGGCGATGCTGCGATATACCCACAGTCCAACCACCAAAGCAACTGAGATCAGGATTACAAATGCACTGATAAACAAATCCTTGGCCATCACGTGCACCCTGCCCTGGCTGTCGGCTGAGTCTGTTATGGAAATATCATATACTGTTCCATCGCTCTCAGTCACTGCCTGCGCTTTCTGCGCCTGTGACTGGCTGAATCCATACAAAGTGGCGGCAAACAGAAGCAGAGGCATAAGAATGATCATGGTGAATCCCAGAACGATTCTTGTTTTTAGCTTCATAACAGTTCTATCCTTTTTCTTCTTTTTACGGAAATTTTCAACAGCTTCCCTGTCGTATGAAGCTGCTTCACCCGATTTATATAGATTATAGCATAAAGCTCTGATTTCATCTCTTAATTTTCTATAAAAAATAGCTCGATAATATGCAGTTTTTTCAACATAAAAAAACCTGGAAAAGACTTCTTCTGCTATATACTAGTCTCTTCCAGGCTCTAACTTTAATATGGAATTTTCAAGCAGGCTTCAATACAAGCCATTTTCTTTTAACCAAATTTTACGCAAGATATTTCTTCAGATCATCAACCTTGTCCAGATGCTCCCACGGAAGATCTACATCTGTACGGCCGAAGTGTCCGTATGCAGAAGTCTGTTTGTAGATCGGGCGGCGGAGATCAAGCATTTTGATGATTCCAGCCGGACGAAGGTCAAAGTTCTCACGGATGATCTCTACCAGTTTCGCATCAGATACTTTACCTGTGCCAAATGTTTCTACATGAATAGAAGTCGGATGTGCAACACCAATTGCATAGGAAAGCTGGATCTCGCACTTGTCAGCAAGACCTGCTGCAACAATGTTCTTTGCAACATAACGTGCTGCATAAGCTGCAGAACGGTCAACCTTTGTGCAGTCTTTTCCGGAGAAAGCACCGCCGCCGTGACGTCCTGTTCCGCCATAAGTATCAACAATGATCTTACGTCCTGTAAGACCGCTGTCGCCGTTTGGTCCACCGATAACGAAACGTCCGGTCGGGTTGATAAAGTATTTCGTATCCTCATCTACCATGTCAGCCGGGATGATCTCATCAAATACATATTTCTTGATGTCTGCATGGATCTGCTCCTGTGTAACATCCGGGTCATGCTGAGTGGAGCAAACAACTGCATCAATACGGCTTGGTTTGCCATTCTCGTCATACTCAACTGTTACCTGAGTTTTTCCATCTGGTCTTAAATATTTCAGAGTGCCATCTTTACGGACTTTTGTCAGCTGACGGGAAAGTTTGTGTGCCATGTTGATTGCGTATGGCATGTATTCTTCTGTCTCGTTGGAAGCATAACCAAACTGGATTCCCTGGTCACCAGCTCCAATAGAGTCAAGCTCGTCCTCATCCATCTGATTCTCTTTCTGCTCAAGTGCTTTATCAACACCCATTGCAATATCAGCAGATTGTTTATCAAGTGCTGTGATTACTGCACATGTATCAGCATCAAATCCGAATTTTCCACGAGTATAACCAATCTCGCGGATTGTCTCTCTTACGATTGACTGGATATCGATATTTGCCTTGGAAGTGATCTCACCCATAACCAGAACAAGACCTGTTGTAGTTGCAGTCTCACAAGCTACACGGCTCATCGGATCCTGTGCAATCAAAGCATCCAGGATGGCATCAGAAATAGCATCACAAATTTTATCCGGATGACCTTCGGTTACAGATTCAGAAGTAAATAAGATTTTTTCTTTGTTTTCCATTCTTTTGTTTTTCCCTTTCTTCGATGGAGCGAAAATTTCCAAAACAGCTAATATCTATCTGCGCTGCGTTGTATGTTTTCCGCGAAAAAAAGAACAGCCCGGACAAGCGGACTGTCTTATAAATGACTTTTTATATAAACAATCCTCTTATTGTTCGATCACTCGCTCAGGTTGGCACCTTCCTCTCTTTCGAGGGGTTGCCGTGGCTTCATAGATCCTATGTATCTCCACCACTCTGAATAAAAGGCTATTCTTCAGTTTTCCTGTTGCAAGCAATACAATATACTGATTGCTTATAATTGTCAATAGACATTTAATGTCTTATGACTATTTTTTGCCAGATTAAGTCTGATGCTTAACAGTTCAAGGCGGTCAGGCTGCGATCTGAAATTAACAATTCACCCTACACGCAGACGGAATTTCTGGATATCCTTCTCACTGGAAACTCTCTCGATCTCTGCGCCAAGGCTGCGAAGCTTCTCTTCGAAGTTCTCATAGCCACGCTGGATGTAAACAATATCATCCACAATGGTGATTCCCTCTGCTGCCAGTCCTGCAATAACAAGAGCTGCCCCAGCACGAAGATCCGGTGCACTTACTCTTGCACCAGTAAGCTTATTCACGCCATCAATAATTGCGGAATTGCCTTCAACCTTAATACAGGCTCCCATTCTGGAAAGCTCATCGGCATATTTGAAGCGATTCTCAAAAATACTCTCAGTTACGATGCTGGTTCCCTCTGCAAGTGCAAGGGTAACCGCAATCTGCGGCTGCATATCAGTCGGATATCCCGGATATGGAAGGGTCTTCACATGAGTGCGATGAAGTCTGCCCACTGCACGTACACGTACGGCATCATCAAACTCCTGAACTTCACATCCGATTTCCTCAAGCTTAGCTGTAGTAGCTTCGAGATGCTTTGGAATTACATTCTTAACTGTGACATCCCCACCGGTAGCTGCTGCAGCGAACATAAAGGTTCCTGCCTCGATCTGGTCCGGAATGATGGAATACTCTGTGCGGTGAAGCTTCTCAACACCCTTGATACGGATCACATCTGTACCAGCACCTTTGATATTGGCTCCCATGCTGTTCAGGAAGTTGGCAACATCTACTACATGTGGCTCTCTGGCAGCATTCTCAATAATCGTACGTCCTGGTGCAAGAGATGCTGCCATCATAATATTGATGGTTGCTCCTACAGAAACTACATCCAGGAAAATATGGCTTCCATGAAGATTAGATGCCTCGGCAACAATGGCTCCATGAAGAATATCAACTTTCGCACCAAGGGCTCTGAAACCTTTCAGATGCTGGTCAATCGGACGGCTTCCGATATTGCAGCCACCTGGAAGAGGAACTTCTGCTCTTTTATATTTGCCAAGTAATGCGCCAAGAAGATAGTAAGATGCACGGATCTTCTTAATATACTCATAATCTACACTTACATCACCAATGGTAGAACCATTGATCTTAACAGTTGACTTATTGATTCTGTCAACCTGTGCTCCGATGCCAGCTATTGCCTCCAGTAAAACATTGATGTCTCTGACGTCAGGCAGATTCTCGATGAGAATTGTCTCATCCGTCATAATGGCTGCTGATAAAATAGCCAGCGCTGCATTCTTTGCACCTGCTATCTCTACTTCACCAACAAGCGGATTTCCACCTTTAATCACATACTGTTCCATAATACACCTCTATTATTCTTACTCCGCGAGCCAAAAAGGCTATTGTCAATTTCTCTCCAATAACCTGACAGCCCTCCTCTGATTCACAGTTACTGTTCACTTCGTTCATCGTAACACATTCCGCGAATAGTAACGATCTACAGTTACTTAATAACCCCTGTCTGTAGTGTTTCCAAAAGTGCCTGCAGACTTGCTTCCAAATCTTTCCCTTCTTCATCTACCACAATGTCTGCATATTTCTCGTATAAGGGAACTCGCTCCTCATATAAACTCTTCAAGGTCTGTCCTTCTTTCAGAAGAACTCCCCGCTTCTTAAGATTTCCAAGCCGTTTCTCAAGAGACTCCAGAGAAAGGCTGAGGTAAACTACCTTCCCAATTGATTTCAAGTGTTCCATGGCTTCACTGCAATATACCACACTTCCCCCAGTAGCAATTACAGTATTCTCTGTATCAATCGACGCATTTACGCGATTCTCAATAGCCTTGAAACCTTCTTCTCCTTCTTCATCAATGATCTGATAAAGACGTCTTTTTTCTTCTTTTTGTATTAAAAGGTCTGAATCTAAAAATTCGTATCCAAGTATTTTCGCAAGAACAACGCCCAGTGTGCTTTTACCTGCACCGGGCATTCCAATTAATGTTATATTATTCATTTTCATTCGATACTCCTTTAAATAATAACACATAAGAGCCATTATTGCAATCATATTAAAAAATTGTTACTGGGTTCGGTTTTTTAATGGATGATTTTTAAGTTTCTGATTATGCTTTTTTCCTTTTTTTACGCTATATCCAAAGGTGCCCAGTTTCTTTCCAAGTCCCAGATATTCTCCATGGGAATATACCATCAGTTTTGACTGATTCAGCTGGAATTTATTATTTTTATCCATATAGGCTTCGTCCGCATGCACTGCAACTACTTCCGCAAGGAACATGTGATGAGAACCAAGCTTCTCAATTTTCTTAACTTTACATTCAATATTTACAGGAGCTTCGCCGATCATGGGTGCCTTCACATGATCCGCCTTTTCTTTGGTAAGATGAAGCTCCTGGAATTTATCAACCTCTCTGCCGGACCGCACGCCACAATAATCGGTGGCGTATGCAAGCTCTTCTGTGGTAAGGTTCAGAACGAATTCCTTCGTCTTGCAGATCATATCGTAAGAAAATCTGGTGGGACGAACGGAGATGCTTACCATTGGCGGGTTGGTACACACGGTGCCAGCCCACGCTACTGTTATTATATTATCATTACCCTCGCCATCTGTAACGCTGACCATCACAGCAGGAAGCGGGTAAAGCATATTGCCTGGTTTCCATGTCTGTTTTGCCATATTTTTGCTCCTCTTTTATGTGAAAATTTCCCGTGCAAAGAACCATCTGCGTTACTTTTCACTTTGTGAGCAGTATCTTTTAACAGCCTCTTTGCCGGGAAAATCTTTATTATCAGTTAAAGTCATTTGCCATGATCTGTGCAGCTTCCATCATAGCCGGGATCATCTGTTTCTTACGGGAAACCACGCCTTTCAGGTGGAAGCACTTATCCTCCGGTTCCTGCTGGAATGCGATTTTTCCCATTTCCTCGCTGCCCTCGCCGTAATAAATTACATCTGAGGACTCGTCCATAATATTGGTTAACATAAAGTAAACACGGGTAATTCCATGGCGTCCGCACTCGCTTACCATAAATGGTTTCAGACGAACTTTGATCTCCTGAAGCTCTTCCTCGTCCATGGAACTGATCTGTCCAACACCAAAAGCCACATTTCCTTCTGCAATAAATTTCTTGTAATCCTGATAGAAAATTTCTTCAGGTGCTTTATCTTTCAGATTGCTTCCAGCCTTAAACATTTCTCTTGCGAAATCTTCAATCTTAATGTCCGCGATCAGTGCAAGCGCACTTGCTGCGATCTTGTCCTGCTGGGTGCAGGTTGGGGAACGGAACATTAAGGTATCGGAAATAATGGCTGCACAGAGAAGTCCTGCAATCTTAGGCGGAATCTCCAGTCGCTGCTCGTCATAAATCCGGTAAAGGATTGTCGCAGTACATCCAACTGGCTCATTTCTGAAATTAATCGGCTTCATAGTTTCCAGAGAACCAAGCTTATGATGATCAATGATCTCCAGAATCTCTGCTTTCTCAATATTATCAACAGCCTGGTCTTTCTCATTATGATCTACCAAAATTACCTGTTTCTTGTGCATGTCAAGGAAATTTCGTCTGGAAATGGTTCCCACACATTTTCCCCGCTTATTGATAACAGGGAATGCACGATGGCGGTGCTTGATCATAACATCCTGGATATCATCTGTGAAATCTTCAGTATTAAAAGTTACCAGATTATCTTTTTTCATCACATAATTTACCGGAATACTCTGGTTGATCATGCGGGCAATTGTGTAGGTATCATATGGAGAAGAGATAATGATGATCTGTCTCTCCTGAGCTTTCTTTATTACCTTCTCACTTACCTGAATACTCATTCCTACAATAATGCAGCTTACATTCAGTTCTATTGCCTTTAACTGATCTTCCTCACGGTTTCCAAGAATAACCATATCATTTTCTTCGATATAGTTCTTCATCACCTCCGGATCAGCAGTTCCAATAAGGATTTTCCCTTTGGTAAAATAGCCGTGACCGTTTCCTTCTACAATTTCACCGTCAAGAGTATCCCTGATCTTGTTATACTGAGTTCTGGCATTTGAAAGAAGATAGCTGTCCTTGGTATCCATGTAAACATCAGCAATATCGCCGATTGTTACAATTCCCTCCAGCTCATCCTCGCTGTTACAGATGGGAAGGGTCACAATGCCTTTATTCTGCATCATATCCCAGGCATTTTTCAGGGACATGGTACGGTCTGCATCCGGTTTTGGACGGATATCCATATCTTTTACCTGCGTTCCGATATTTCCCAGATAAGCCGGTGGCTGTACGCCAAAACGATTCAGTACATACTGGGTCTCTTCATTGATCTGACCGGCACGTCTTGGAATATAACGCTTGGTCTGGGTGGTTCTGTTTTTGATATCTGCGTAAGCAATTGCCGAACAAATAGAATCCGTATCCGGATTCTTATGTCCCATTACAAATACTTTCTGATTCTTCATTCACATTCTTCCTTCCAAAATTCAGCTGACCTCTGCACACTTTTCATCTGTAAATAGAGTTTTTTATTTCGGGTCTACTTTTCAAACACGCTCTACAGAAGATTTTCATTTTGGGCGATTGTCTTAATCGTCCAAATCTGCACTTTATATTAATTCAGTTTAATATTTGCAAATAAAGCTCCCAGAGATGTGGTTGCCTCTTCTCCGGACTGTGGGATTTCTATTTTCTCTTCTTCCACTTCTTTTGCCATCATATCAATTGCTTCTTTGATACTCAGGCTCAGTTTTCCATCTTTCACTGCAGTTACTTTTACTTTCACCTTATCTCCAACTGCAAGAACTTCTGATGGTTTACGGATTCTCTTTTCGCAAATCTGGGAAATATGTACCAGTCCGGATACGCCGTTTCCAAGATCTACAAATGCGCCGTATGGCTGAAGGCTCTCTACAGTTCCTTCTGTTACAAAGCCTGGCTGGATATTGGAAATTTTATTCTTTCTTTCCTCTTCTGCTTTTTCCCTTAAAATTTCTTTCGCAGAAAGAATCAGTTTTTTGTCCTCTTTATTGACATCGATTACCTGAACCTGGATGTGTCTGTTCAGATATTCGTTGGTGTCTTCTACGTAATTCAAGGCCAGCTTGGAGGCCGGGATAAAGCCGCGCACACCTTCTACATAAGCAACTGCACCGCCGTTTACTACACCTTTTACCACTACATCAAGAACCTCTCCGGAGGCTTTCAGCTCTTCTAATTTGTCCCAAGCCAGGACGTCAGTAGCTTCAACTTTGGATAAAAGGATGTTGCCGTTTCCATCGTCTTTTCTTACGACTGTGGCGGAAACTTCATCTCCAGGGTGTACTTCTTCTTTAACGTTAAAGCCCGGCTCTCTACTGTAATCTTCTACCGGGATAATACCTTCTGCATAATATTTTAAATCTACAATAATTTCTTTATCATCTACACTCACAACTGTTCCTGTGAGAATGTCGCCTTCTTCAATTTTCTTAAAAGAAGCTTCAAGTTCTGCTTCGTAATCCTTCATTGTCTCTGCCATGACCTAGACTCCTTTGCCCCTGTTTTTGCTTCATTATAGCACACCGCTTATTCGTTGCAAATAAATTTTGGAATGTACATTCGAAAAAACACCGCTCTTTAAGCGTCAGAGTGTAATATCTGGCGTTTAAAGAGCGGCATATTCAGACAAATTTTCCAAAAAATTGTGACGCACATCTTGCAAAAAACCTTTTTCAAACACGCTCCAGAGCGTGCAGATTGCAGGAATACTTTTTCAAATACGCTCTAAAACGAGGAGTGCCCCGGCAGTAGCTGCCGGGGCGATTATTATGAAAAAATTTTATGTGTAATGGTGTCATTACAACGTCTTCTGTGTATGTTCTTTCGAACTGATTATATAGTATCAGATACTTATGAACAAAATACATGCAAATTGTTAACGAATAATGAACATTTGTTTTATTTGCACAATTTCTTCTTTCATTTTCCTCTTTTTTTATAAATTTACCACATTTGCATCTTTACTTTAATTTGGTAAAGTTATACATTTTGCACATTTTACATTTCTCATTCGAATAATCCTTTTACAAATTCGATTAACTTCGACACAAGACCTTTGGCATCATCCTTTGTAACACCCATATCCTGCAGCTTACTGTATACAGAATTTACATCGCTTCTAAGAGCATCTTCGTCAATTTTTGCATCCAGAACCTTGCGTACTACAGAAACAAGGGAATCTACCTCTGAATCAGAAAGAGATACCCCAAAATGGTCTGCTGCCTGAGTTACAGCACTTCGTACCTGGTCATCTGTGATGTTCTGCTGGTCTACAAGATCCTTGGCATACATAATAATGTCTACTGCTTTTCCAGGGTCAGAAGCAAGAAAATCAATTCCACTGTCCAGAAGACTTTCTACTACTTCTGTATCACTGGATGCCATAACCGGCATCGGCATGGAACATGCAAGAACTCCTGCAAGGATAAGTGCTGCTGATTTTTTCATTTTTATCATGATAATTACCTCCTGATTGAATGTTGCTGTTCAAGACTTGCCCAGTAACGATTAAATGTCATCTGTTCAAATCTCTCCAGTAACAATTAAATAGCTGCTGTTCATGGTCTGACCAGCAATAGTTAATATTCTGTTCACAAACTGCTGGAATCTGGTCATATTTATGATCTGATTTCCTCATATCAAGTAATTTTCTTCTGAAATTTAATCAATACCGGAAATAAATCTTCCTCCAGATTCCAGCCCATTATACTACACCTTTTCCTTTTATTTGTAAAATGTATCTAAAAACTTTATAATCTTTTTATAACTAATCTCCAAAAACAGCCCATTTTTCCAGGAAGTTACAAATCTTTTCAAATTCGTTCACTAATTTTTCATAAGATAAACACGATTCTTTCAAACTTTCCCGATATACTAACATCATAAAAATAATAACAGCCAACATTATTTTTATAAAATTTCTTTTTCATATGTCAGTCACCCAAAAGTGATTGACTCTCCTTCCTTTTAAAAAATATATTTGAGACAAAATAAAAATCACCCTTCTAGCCACCGGGTGATTTTTATTTGTATAAGATTTATGCAGTAAATCATTTCCGAACATGTGAAGGATCACGGGAGCCGCAACGCTGCGAAGCAATCCGAAGATATCAAGAACGGGGCTTACGCCCCGTTCTTGATATCTATCTCAATTTATTAAATGCGTTTGCAAGATCAGCAAATTCTGCTAAAGTAAGCGCTTCGCCTCTCACATTTACCGGAATTCCGGTCTCTGCCATAGCTTTCTCAATTTCCTCTTTTGAAAAATCAAGCTCCTGGGAGTTCTTCAGTCCATTTACCAATGTTTTTCTTCTCTGATTAAAAGATGCCCGGATCAGCCTGAACATCAGCTTCTCATTGTCCACCTGCACTGGCGGCTCTTCATATCTCACAAGCTGGATAACAGCACTTCCCACCTTCGGTCTTGGCATAAAACAGTTTGGCGGAACATTCGCAATGATCTGCGGTCTGGCATAATACTGAACAGCCAGAGACAAAGCACCGTAATCCTTTGTTCCAGGACCAACCTGCATTCTGTCTGCCACTTCCTTCTGTACCATAATGGTGATGGAAGAAATGGGAACATGGTTTTCAAAAAGTCCCATGATGATTGGCGTGGTAATATAATAAGGCAGATTGGCAACCACCTTGATAGGCTTGCCCCCATTTTTCTCCTGTGCCAGCGCCGCAATATCAACTTTCAGGATATCCTCGTTGATCACAGTCACATTATCCCAGTCTTTCAAAGTATCATTTTCCAGAATCGGGATCAGTGTCTTATCAATCTCTACAGCCACCACTTCTCTGGCTGCATCAGCCAGATACTGGGTCATGGTTCCAATACCTGGTCCGATTTCCAGGACAAAATCATCCTTGGTGATCTTGGAAGCCTCGATTATTTTTTCCAGAACATGGGTATCGATAAGAAAATTCTGACCAAACCTTTTCTGGAAAGCAAAATTATACTTTTGAAGAACTTCAATGGTATATTTCGGATTTCCTAAATAAGGTCTGGTCATGTTAATTTCCTCTTTCTTTTAAATTATTTAATCATTATCTGCAAATCGCACAATCTGGGCAGCTGTCTGCAATTCCCTTATTACTTATTTTGCAAAATCTTTCTCATAAAGAACCGTAAATCCATCACGGTCTACTCTCTTTTTCTTATTAAATTTCAGAAGTCCGCCCTGGGATTTCGCCATTGCTGCGTCAAGCATTTCCTTAACTGCGCCAATGTTCATAGGCTGGTCTTCTTTCTGGTTCACACCGATCAGATTATACAATGCAAGCATTCCCATCTGGTCGATCTTGTAACCATTTTCCTTGGTGTAAACTCTTGCAAAGTTTACAAGTTCATCATTGGTAAATACCGGAATGTTGATCATGGATGTAAACTTCTTGGCAAATTTCGGGAATCTTGCAATCAGCTTACGCATTCCGATCTTCTCATCCTCAATAATCACAGTAAGTCCGTCTGTGCGGAACTCCATAGCCTTATCCAGAATATCCACTGTTTCCTGTGTCAGTTGATTAGCATTCTCAATGACAAGGAAACCACCGCTAAGTTTACCAATCACTTTCGTAATATCCATCTCATTCAGCTGGTCGGCAAACACATAAGCCACCTTGGAAGCCGGCAGATTCAGCTCTTTACAGATTGCCGGAATCAGACTTGCGATCAGTCTTGTCTTACCAGTTTCTTTCCCACCCATGACGATCACGTTTCCAGTCTTGGAGGTCTTATCAGCCGCTGCCATCTGCACATCGCAAAGTGCACTGATCAGCTGTTCCCGCATTCCCGGAACCTTTACAAAATATGTAAACAGCTTCTTCTCATCATCGGTAAGTGATTTCTCTCTTGGCACAATGTCAGATGGATTTCTCTTATCCTTTGGCTGAATAGAATCAATAAACTGTTCCAGTTCTTCTTCCTCGGAAAGAGATTCAGAAGACTCTTCTTCCTCTTCATCCTCGTCAAAATCAAAGTTTTCGTCCTCAGAATCTTCCGGTTCTTCCTCTGCATCTTCCGTTTCAACCACATCATCTGCAGCTGGAGGCATATCCTCATCCTCTTCTTCTCCAATGCTCTCTCTGAGAAGCTTGGCAATAAATTCATCCTCAGACATGGAATCATCAGAAGGCTCTTCTTTCTCCTTATGACCTGCCGGGCCATTCATAAACTCATCCTCAGCAGCCTGAAGATCCTCTTCGGAAAGGAATTCCTCTTCCTCAAGCTCTACAACCGGCTTTTTCTGCTCTGGTTCTGGCTCGATTTCTTCCTCGTCCTCAGTGATAACTTCCTCTTCTTCTGGAATATCCTCTGCCTTTTCTTCTTTTACAGCATTCTGAGGTTTCGTAGATATTTCTTGGGCAGCTTCTACAATTTCTTTATTTTCTTCCTGAACTTTCTCTTCATCTACCTTCTCATCCGGAATTTCAATTCCCTGTGCAGAAGCAGCAGCAAGAATCGTATCCTCCAGATTGAAATTTGAAAAATCAAATGCAGGTTTCTCGTCTTTCATTTTCTCCGCAGCATCAGCCTCATCACTGAAAAGGTTATTCTGTACAGGCGCCTTGGGAACCTCAATCTCTTCCGGTACCATATTCTTCATAGAATCCGGAATATTCAGTGTAGGCATTTTCAGGTTCTCAACAGGTGTTTCTGTTTCTGTGGAAAATGCGTTCTTCTCTTCTGCAGACTCTGAACGATCTGCATTCTCTAAACCTTCTGTATTCTCTTCGGAAACTGCTTCTGCTGATTCCTCCGCAGTCTCATCTGCTGTACTCACAGATTCTTCAGCAACATTCTCCTTGGTATTCTCCACTTTCACCTTGCCAGTTTCAGGCTCCAGCTCCGGTACACTTTCATATTCTTTCTCAGAAGCCGGATCACGAAGCATTTCTTCCTGAACCTCTTTCGTCTGCTCAGTGGAAACAATGCTGTCTTCCATTTCATCCATCTTACGGCTTCCAAAGATGTCACGAAGTCCTTTGGAAATTTTATCCTGAAGACTCTCTACGCCATCCAGATCCTCGCTCTTGATCTGAATACTTTCAATAGATTCGCTTCCCTGGTTCTCAGCTTTCGGTGCTTTCTCTTCTTCCTTGATGGTATCTGCTTCCTCAGGTTTCAGAAGCTTCGGTACAAACTGCTGTTCATACCGCTCTTTCTCCGCGCCAGTAAGAGCACCCATACGCTGTTTCAGGTCCATAGCCTTCATCACGTAGTTACCCTCGTTGAACCAGAGAATGATCTCGTTGCAAAGCTCCAGACATTTCTCTTTGTCACCATCCTGATAGTACAGTTTGGCAAGCTCGTAAGACCATTTTTCGGTAAATTCTTTCTCCTTATAATCCTCCAGAACCTTGATCTGCTCTGCAAGAGGAGCCTTTTTTACTTTCAGGATCTTGTATTTCAGGATGTACTGCGTATTATCATTTGGCGCAACTTCCCTGTACTCCTGATAAAATTCCACTGCCTCGGAAACCTGTCCCAGCTTCAGGGAAACTTCTACAAGACGATAAAGAATGTTCTTACCAATGGAGGCTCTGTGATAAGCCAGCAGGAAAATTTCCTTGCTGTCCTCATAGCGTTTATTGGCAGCATAGATTTCACCAACCACACAAAGGGTACGAACATTTTTCACACGGCGCCAGTCAATGCTGTCTACAACATTCATGGCTCCCTTATAGTCTTTCTGTTCTACTAAATGGTTAATCTCTTCAAGTTTAACCCGAAATTCCTCTTTGTCCAAATTTTTCACCAACTTTCCATAGTTAATGCCAGTTTAGCATATCGCATACTACTTCGCAAGCTTATTTATCTGCAGGACCCCCTATCGGCTGATACACATGCCCTGCCACAACGTGAAACACTTTATTGATCGTAAACTGATGACTGACAAAATCATCCAGACCAGTACAGGTGATCATGGTCTGAATATCATGAATACTCTCAAGAAGATAATTCTGACGGCTGCTGTCCAGCTCCGAAAGGACATCGTCCAGAAGCAGAACTGGTTTATCATGAATGATCTTCTCCACCAGATAAATCTCCGAAAGTTTCAGGGAAAGGGCTGCTGTTCTCTGCTGCCCCTGCGAACCATATTTGCGGATATCAATTCCGTTCACAGCCACCATTAGGTCATCCCTGTGAGGTCCGGACGAAGTCATTTTCATCCGAAGATCCCGGTCTCTGTTGCGGAAAAGGCTCTCTTCCAAAGCCTCACTCTCCACGCTTGGTTCATATATCACTTCTATATTCTCAATACCGCCGGTAAGATTTCTGTGAATTTCCTTAATGATCTCATTAAGGGACTCCACAAATTCTCTTCTTTTGCCAATGATCTTACGGCCATAATTTACCAGCTGCATATCCCATACATCCAGAGTCGCTCCAAGATCCGGTCGCTTATACATATCCTTCAGCAGCTTATTTCTCTGATTCAGAACATGATTGTATCCGGCAAGATCTGTGAGGTATAGTTTATCCAGCTGACAAAGCTCCGCGTCCATGAATCTTCGTCGCTCTCCCGGACCGTTTTTGATAATATTCAGATCCTCCGGGGAAAAGAAAACCAGATTCACCACACCGAGAAGCTCTCTCGCCTTCTTTATGGGAAGCCCGTTGATTGCCACGCCCTTGGCCTTATTTTTCCGAAGGTGCATGTCAATCTTATAAGACATGGAATCTTTTCCCACCATCATGCGGATATGGGCTTCATCCTGTTCAAAGCGGATAATCTCCCGGTCTTTGCTTCCTTTATGGGATTTGCTGGTTCCGCACAGATACACAGACTCCAGGATATTGGTTTTTCCCTGTGCATTATCCCCATAAAAAATATTAGTTCCTTTGTCAAAAGAAAGTTCCAGCGATTCGTAATTTCTGAAATTGCTTAATTTTATGGATTCAATATAAGCCATTTTACTCGTTTCCGGACAGAACCTTCACATCCTGGCCATTATAGGAAATAACGTCACCGCCATAAACCTTGCGGCCTCTTCTGGTATCTACTTCGCCATTTACTTTTACAAGTCCGTCGTTGATCACATATTTTGCCTCAACACCGTCTGATACAAGTTCAGCAAGTTTCAGTGCCTGGCCAAGTTTGATAAATTCATCTCTGATTCTGATTTCCAATTTTCTGCCTCCACTCTTCTGGCATCACGACTGCAATTCGTTTTCCAGACTGTCTCCAGCCATTATTGGCAGTCCGTGTTCACTTCCATACTCTTCCAATTGTCTGTTACGTTTCTCTCTGTGGCAAGTGTCATTATCTTGCCTGGTTCTGATTTATGTTAACCGGAAGAATCAGATACGTGTAAGTTTCTTCCTCATCTCTGATAAAGCAAGGTGCTTTCGGGTTTACCAGGTAAATGTCGATGGTCTCATCATCAATAACCTTCAGTGCATCGATCAGGAACTTGGGATTAAATCCGATCAGAATATCTTTTCCCTCTTTCTCAATATCAATATCCTCGTTCATGGAACCCATTGCAGAATCAATCTTCAGCTCCATGCTGCCATCTGTAATGTGGATAATGATCGGTTTCTTATCTCCTTCTCTTACAAGAAGTGTAGCACGGTCGATACAATCCAGAAATTCTTTTTTGTTAATGGAAAGTTTGGTCTCATAATCGCTGGAAAGCATCTGGTCAATACGGAAATATTCCCCTTCGATCAGACGGGAAACTACCATAGTCTGGTCAAATTCAAATAAAATATGATTATTGGTAAAGAAAATGCTGACTACGTCATCCATTTCTCCGGATAAAATCTTACTGATCTCGTTAAGAGTCTTACCTGGAACCACAACCTTGCGGTCTGAATAGTCTTTCTTCAAAGGCATTTTGCGGATTGCAATACGGTGTCCATCCAGGGAGACAATTTTCAGACAATTATTCTTAATTTCAAACAGCTCACCAGTCATTAATTTGTTGTTATCGTTGACTGCAATTGAGAATATTGTCTGATAAATCATATTCTTTAATGTATATTGAGAGATAGTTAATGGTTCATCTCTTTCAATCATAGGAAGATATGCGAAATCTTCTCCTGATTTTCCAGGAATATTAAATTTTGCTTTCTCACAGGTGATAGTTGCAGCGAATTTTTCATCAGTTTTAATGGTAACATCGTTGTCTGGAAGTCTTCTGATGATCTCGTAAAAGATTTTCGCATTCAGGGCAACCATTCCTTTTTCTTCTATAGTACCTTCGACAATGGTTTCGATTCCAAGTTCCATGTCATTAGTAGTAAATTTGATCTGATTTGTTGTTGCATCAATCAGAATACATTCCAGAATTGGCATAGTTGTTTTGGATGGTACAGCTTTTAAGGAAATGCTGACGCTCTTCAACAAGTTACTTTTGGAGCAAATGATTTTCATAATGTGTATAACTTCCTTTCTGGAGAAAATGGGTTTTTCATTAAATATATTTAAGAAGATATCCGCCGTATCCGCCGTAGGGGGTGTGAATATGTGAAAAACTCACTTCCGCCCAGTGAATAAAAGGGTTTCGGGTATGGATAACTTCGTGTAAAAGCATTGGTTTAGAGTGTGAATAACCTGTGTAAAACCACATAAGCGATTTTGTCGCCAAAAGTTATTCACATTAATACACATAATGTCAACATCTTATACACATGAAATGTGGAAAAAATGTGTTAAGTTTGTGGATTAATTTTTTTCTTTAATGTATCAATGGTGTTCTGGAGCTGTTCGTTGTTCTGGAGCTCCTTTTCGATCTTTTCTACTCCGTGCATAACGGTAGTGTGGTCGCGATTTCCAAGATACTGTCCTACATTTTTCAGCGGGATCGCCAGAATTTCACGGCAAAGATACATTGCCACCTGTCTTGGCATCACGATCTTGGAACTTCTTTTATTTCCACAAAGATCGGCAGTACTTACATTAAAATGCTCTGCTACCATAGAAATAATGTAGTCTGCAGTAATCTGTTTATTTTCATTCGGTGCGACGATATCCTTCAGAGCCTGCTCGGCAAGTTCAAGGGTAACCTCTTTTTTCTCCAGTTTTGCATAAGCAACTACCTTATTGAAGGCACCTTCCAGCTCACGGATGTTGGATTTGATATTATTTGCAATATATTTGATAACATCTTCGCTTACATTGTAGCCGTCCATGTCTTCTTTTTTATGAAGAATGGCCATCCTGGTCTCGTAATCCGGCAGAGTAATATCCACGATCAGTCCCCATTCGAATCTGGAACGGAAACGCTCATCCAGAATTTCCATATCCTTCGGCGGTTTATCGGAAGATATGATAATCTGTTTGTTTGCACTGTAAAGGCTGTTGAAGGTGTGGAAAAATTCCTCCTGCGTGGATTCCTTTCCTATAATAAACTGAATATCATCAATGAGAAGGACATCAATGTTACGGTATTTCTCGCGGAATTTACTCATGGCGGTGTTATTTCCATTACGGATGGTCTCGATCAGCTCATTGGTAAATTCTTCACTTGTAACATAGAGAACCTTACTGTTATCATCATTTTCAATAATAAAGTGGGCGATGGAATGCATAAGATGGGTCTTGCCAAGTCCTGCACCACCATAGATAAACAGCGGATTGTACGTATTTCCCGGAGATTCCGCTACTGCCAGGGCTGCAGCCTGAGCCAGTTTGTTGTTGCTGCCCACGATAAAAGTATTGAATGTATATTTGGGGTTCAGATTTGCTTCTTCACATCTGGCCTTAAAACGGTTGTCCTGATCAGGTGCAGCGTCGGAAATGGATTTCTTCGCCGGGACGTCTTCTGGAAGGATAAATTTCACTTCGCAGTCGGTCATTCCGGTAACTTCGCTTATGGTAACCTGCAGAGGCAGTTTGTAATTCTTATTAATGTAGCTTAATCGCACCTGGTCGGAAGCGACGATGGTAACTACATTTCCACTGACATCATAAACCTTCAGGGGTTTCAGCCATGTGTCGAATCGAACATCGGAAAGATCGTGCTCCTTTTTCACAATTCCCAGGATTTCATCCCATTTTTCTATTACTGTGCTCATTTTTTCCTCCCGTACACATCTGATTGTTTCTTATATTAAATGATGCCGTCCGTCGGCGACATGTCCGTTTATCAAAATACCAGCTGGAAACAGGAAATTAGGGTGTGGCAGGCTAAATATACCGGAATTTTACTGGTATTTTGATAAACGGACATAAATATCCTTATATATATTATAATAAATCCTGTCTTTTCGCAACGACAAAATCTTATTTATATAGGAAATTTATGTGGAAAAGTATGCACATCTTGAGAAAAAATCAGAACTGCTGTGGATTGTCGTAAAAGGATGGGGATGTGGGTGGGAAAATGTTGTACTGGACGTGAAAATAGGAAAAACAACTGGGGAAAAGTGCAGAATTGTCCACAAAACATCCACAATTTGAAAAAATTGCAGTGGATAATAAAAAAATTCCAGGAAAAAAATGGGGGATATCTTGTGAATAAACTGGAAAGTTATCAACATTTTGTGTGTGGATAAATGTGGATAAAAAGGTTGATAACTATTCTGGTTACCATAACATGGTTTTGCGGGTTTCAATAATGAAAAATTATGTGTATAACTCTATCCACTGTCGAATCCCCTCGAAATATACTGTTTTTTGTGACATATGCGTTAAAATCAACAGTCAAAAGTGGATATTTTTGCTGATAATCCCCAGGTTATCCACAAGTTATCCACAAAATGTGGATAATGTTACGTAAACCTTTTCAAAATGACAGGTTATGCACAGTGTGGAAAACTTTGTGGATATAAAAAATTCCAGGAAAGCAAGAATTTTTACTTGACGAGAATGCCATTTATGAATATAATTGAAATGATGTTCTGATTAGGTTAATAATTTTAAATTCCATATAGATAAAGGAGGTGCTTTACCTATGAAAATGACATTTCAGCCGAAAAAAAGATCTAGAGCGAAAGTCCATGGCTTCAGAGCTCGTATGAGCACAAAAGGCGGACGTAAAGTATTAGCTGCCAGAAGATTAAAAGGAAGAAAGCAGTTATCTGCTTAAGACCGTTAAGACCGCAGTTACTGTGGTCTTTTCTTCTATACAGAAATAATTATTTCAATATCATATAAAGGAGAATCAGATGGAATACTCAGACTCCTTAAAGAAAAATAACGAATTCCAAAGGGTATACCGAAAAGGAACATCACAGGCAAATCGGTATCTGGTGATGTATGTGCTTGAGAACCATGACAGGCACATGGAGAATCGTCTGGGAATATCTGTAAGTAAAAAAGTTGGGAATAGTGTGGTACGCCACAGAGTCACCAGACTGATACGAGAGAGCTACCGCCTGAATGAAAGATCCTTCCGTCAGGGACTGGACATTGTAGTGGTCGCAAGACCAAATGCAAAGGACAAGTCCTATCAGGAGATTGAGAGTGCGCTTATGCACCTTGCAGGCAGAATGAAGATCCGCCGTGAGGCTGAGCTTCATGTGGAAGATTAAACGGTATTTGGGCAGTATTGTTGGTTCGGTAAAGGAGCGGCAATATTGAAACAGATTTGCAGGAGAAATTATCATGAGCAGATTTAGTCCAAGGAATATCATGATTCATATGATTCGTCTCTATCAGAAATATATATCGCCGATGAAGAGAACAAAATGTCCTTATATTCCCACATGTTCTCAATATGGTTTAGAAGCAATTCAAAAATATGGTGCGTTAAAGGGCGGGCTTCTTGCAGTGTGGAGAATTTTGCGCTGCAATCCTTTTTCACATGGAGGATACGATCCTGTGCCATAAACTGTACTGAAACAGATGGTGTACAATAAATGACACTTTAAACTGATTTTCAGCACAAAAACTCAAACTTTGACAATTGAATAGTTACACCGAAAAAGCCTAGGAGGAAACAAACTTGGATATGATTTTATTAACGAAGAGCAGTGTCCCGATTATTGGACAGGTTGCTTCTATTATGGGCTGGATCATGGACGGGATTTACAGAGTTCTTGATCTGGTGGGTATTCAGAACCTGGGTCTTTGTATCATTATCTTCAGTATTATTATTTATGCACTGATGACACCATTGCAGGTTAAACAGCAGAAGTTTTCTAAGTTAAGCTCTGTTATGCAGCCTGAGCTTCAGAAGATACAGAAGAAATACAAAGATAAAAAAGACCAGGCGTCCGTGCAGAAAATGCAGGAAGAAACTCAGCTTGTATATCAGAAATACGGTGTTTCACCTACCGGCAGCTGTGTGCAGCTGTTGATCCAGTTTCCTGTCCTGATGGCATTATGGCAGGTTATTTACAAAATTCCTGGTTATGTTGGCAGTGTAAAGAATGTTTTCACAGGCCTTGTTGATCAGATCACAAGCGTAAGTGGCTACACAGACCTGATCCAGAGCTTTATCACAGACAATAAGATGACTCGTGTACAGCTGGCGCTGGATAACGGAAAAGCGACCAGTAATTCTGTCATCGATTTCCTTTATGCATTATCTCCATCTCAGTGGAAAGATCTTGCATCAATGGATCAGTTTAAGGGATTTGCAGATACCATTAACACCACGTCTGCAGAAATTTCCAAAATGCAGAATTTCTGTGGATTAAACATTGCAGATCAGCCTCTGAACTACATTAAGGCTGCTTTTGAGGGAGCATCTATTGCACTGGCAATCGCTGCACTTCTGATTCCTATTCTTGCATGGGCGACTCAGGTACTGAACTATAAGCTTATGCCACAGGCTACTTCATCTGCTGAAGGAGCTGTTGATACGATGCAGGCTTCCATGAAGACTATGAATACGGTTATGCCGCTTATGTCAGCAGTATTCTGTTTCACATTCCCGGTAGGTCTTGGTATTTACTGGATTGCAAGTGCGGTTGTAAGAAGTGTTCAGCAGTGGTTTATCAATCGTCATCTTGATAAGATGGATATCAATGATCTGGTAAACGAGAACATGAAGAAGATGGAGAAACAGCGTACGAAAGAAGGACTTCCGCCGCAGAAGATCACCAATCAGGCAAACCAGTCTACTAAGAATATCAATACCAAGATTGATAAAGGTTCCAGTAACACAAACGCAGAAGAGAGAGCCAGAAAAGTAGAGGAATCCTACCAGAATGCAAGAAATGCAAAACCTGGAAGTATTACAGCAAAAGCAAATATGGTCAGGGATTTTGACGAGAGAAACAAGAAGAAGTAATTGTTGTCGGGAACGGAGGGTTTCATAGATGGAGGAGTTTATCCAGTTTTCAGCAAAAACGAAAAATGAAGCAATCACCAAGGCGTGCATCGAATTAGGTGTTTCCAGTGATCAGCTGGAAATTGAAGTGGTTTCTGAAGGTAGTTCCGGATTTTTTGGCATCGGAAGCAAACCGGCAATCATAAAAGCACGCAAGATCAATACAGTTTCTGAAGAGGATGAGATACAGGAAATCGTTGATACTGTGAAAGTTGATGCGATCAAAGAAGAGCAGACCAGAAAGCCTGCCAAAACTTTTGTAAAAGCTGAAAAACCGGCTCCAAAGAGTGAACCGGAGAAAGCAGCTGTAAAAGAAGCAAAAGAGCCGAAGCCTTTTAAGGAAACAAAAGAAAAACAGCCGCGTCAGCCGAAGGAAAAAACCTTCAAGGAGCGTCCTGTAAAAGAAAAACCGGCAAAAGAAAAAATGCCGAAAGAGCCAAGAGAAGAGAAGCCGAAACAGTCCAAACCTGTTGAGATCATCACAGATCCGGCAGAGATCAAAGAAGTGGAAGAGAGAGCAATTGTTTTCCTTCGCGACGTATTTGCATCTATGAATCTTGGTGAAGTGGAGATCACTTCCAAATACAACACAAATGACGGTTGTCTGGAAGTTGCTTTTGAAGGAGAGGATATGGGAATTCTCATCGGTAAGAGAGGACAGACCCTTGATTCCCTTCAGTATCTTACAAGCCTTGTTGTAAACAAGGGAAAAGCAAACTATGTCAGAGTAAAGCTCGATACAGAAGATTACCGCAGACGTCGTAAAGAGACTCTGGAGAATCTTGCAAGAGGAATTGCCTACAAGGTTAAGAAAACCAGAAAGCCAGTTGTACTTGAGCCGATGAATCCATATGAGAGAAGAATCATTCACTCAGCACTTCAGGGTAACAAGTATGTGGAGACTGTCAGCGAGGGCGAAGAGCCGTATCGTCATGTGGTTGTAAAATTAAAAAGATGGTAAATCTTGCATAAAACATCTGAATGTGTTATAAAAGATTTGCAGAATGAATAAGAGGTTATTCCAGGTGAAAGATGGAAGAACTGAAGCGTTATGCTTTTGTTTTAATATCTTTCCCTGGGGTAACTTTTTTTGTATAATAAAATGATATGAGTGTCAAAAGATGTGTTAAGTTTATAATTTGAATTGTAATTTACATGGAGGAAAACACATGAATACAACAATTGCAGCGATAACTACTGCTGTGAGTGCTTCGGGAATCGGAATCATCCGAATCAGCGGCCCGGAAGCCATGGACGTTATATCCCGCATTTACCGTTCTAAGGGCGGGAAAAAGAAAATTAAAGAAGTGCCCACCCACACCATTCATTATGGTTATATTTATGACGGGGAAGAAATCGTGGATGAAGTTCTGGTCATGGTCATGCGCGCACCCAAAACATTCACAGGAGAAGATACCGTGGAGATTGACTGTCACGGCGGTGTCTATGCCATGAACCGGGTTCTGGAAACGGTTTTGAAAAACGGCGCCAAGATTGCCGGCCCCGGAGAGTTTACCAAGAGAGCCTTCTTAAATGGCAGGCTGGATCTTTCCCAGGCAGAGGCTGTTATGGATGTGATCCAGGCGAAGAATGAATATGCGTTGAAAAGCTCCATGAGTCAGCTGAAAGGTTCGGTACAGAAGACCATCAAGGACATTCGAAGCGACCTGATCTACGAGATTGCCTTTATCGAGTCGGCTTTGGACGATCCGGAGCATATCAGCCTTGAGGGATATCCACAGAAATTACATGGGATTGTGGAAAAAGAGCAGAAATCCATCGAAGAGCTGTTGAAAACTTCCGCAGATGGCAAGATCATCCGGGAAGGAATTGAGACGGTTATCGTGGGTAAGCCAAATGCAGGTAAGTCCTCCCTGTTAAACCTTCTTGTAGGGGAAAATAAGGCCATTGTAACGGATATTGAGGGTACTACAAGAGATATTCTGGAGGAGTATATTACTCTTCATGGAATTACGCTGAAAATTGTGGATACGGCAGGTATCCGCGAGACAGAGGATGTGGTGGAGAAAATCGGTGTTTCCAGGGCACGGGAGGTTGCAAAGGGTGCAGATCTGGTGTTATACGTAGTAGACAGCTCTACACCGCTTGATGAAAATGATGAAGAAATCATTGAAATGCTGAAAGACAGAAAAGCAATTGTACTGTACAATAAAACAGATCTTGCTTCGGCTGTGAGTATGGAGGCATTAAAGGAGAAAATCAACCATCCTCTCATTCCGATTTCTGCGAAAGAGGAGACTGGAATTGCCCAGCTGGCGGATACCATTAAGAGTATGTTTTTCAGTGGGAAAATCTCTTTTAACGATGAGGTTTATATTACAAATGCCCGTCACAAAGAGGCACTGGAAGAGGCAGCAGACAGCCTTGCAATGGTAAAACAGAGCATCGAGGATGGCATGCCGGAAGACTTCTTTTCCATTGATCTGATGGCTGCTTATGGAAGTCTTGGAAAGATCACAGGCGAGGAAGTTGGGGAAGATCTGGTGAATGAGATATTTAGTAAGTTTTGTATGGGCAAGTAGTGACAGAGGGTAATATATGAATGAGTGTGTTATAGAGGAGATAAAAATGAAAAATTTAGAGGAGAATTATGACATAGTAGTGGTCGGTGCTGGACACGCTGGCTGTGAGGCAGCGTTGGCTGGGGCGAGACTGGGAGTGAGTACGATCATGTTTACGGTAAGTGCAGAGAGTATTGCGCTGATGCCTTGTAACCCAAATGTAGGCGGTAGTTCAAAGGGACATCTGGTCCGCGAGTTGGATGCTCTTGGTGGAGAGATGGGAAAAAATATTGACAAGACTTTTATTCAGTCTAAAATGCTGAACTGTTCCAAGGGTCCGGCAGTGCATTCCCTTCGTGCTCAGGCTGATAAGCAGGCTTACAGTAATGAAATGAGAAAGACGTTGGAGAATCAGGAGAACCTGACCATCCGCCAGGGAGAGGTTACCAAGCTTCTGGTAGAGGATGGCAAGATCACAGGTGTGAAGACGTATTCCGGCGCTGTCTACCATTGTAAGGCGGTAGTTTTGTGTACTGGAACTTATCTGAAAGCACGCTGTATTTACGGTGATGTAAGCAATTATACAGGTCCAAATGGACTGCAGGCAGCCAATTATCTGACTGATTCTCTGAAAGAACTGGGAATTGAAATGTTCCGTTTCAAGACTGGAACACCTGCCCGAATTGCAGGAAATACCATCGACTACAGCAAGATGGAAGAGCAGTTTGGGGATGAGAGAGTAGTGCCATTTTCTTTTTCCACAGATCCGGAGGATGTGCAGATCGAGCAGAAATCCTGCTGGCTGACTTATACCAATGAGACTACCCATGATATTATCCGTGCCAATCTGGATCGTTCCCCGTTGTATTCTGGTATGATCGAGGGAACTGGTCCACGTTATTGCCCGTCTATTGAGGATAAAGTAGTTCGTTTTGCAGATAAAAAAAGACATCAGGTGTTCATTGAGCCAGAGGGAATGTACACAAATGAGATGTACATTGGCGGTATGTCCAGCTCTTTGCCGGAAGATGTGCAGGAGGAAATGTACCACAGCGTATCAGGCCTTGAGCATGCAAAAATTGTGAAGAATGCTTATGCTATTGAGTACGATTGCATTAACCCAAGACAGCTTTATCCAACGCTGGAGTTTAAGAAAATTAAAGGTCTTTTCAGTGGCGGGCAGTTTAACGGAAGTTCAGGTTACGAGGAGGCAGCAGCCCAGGGACTGATCGCTGGTATCAATGCAGCCATGGAAGTGCTGGGAAAAGAGCAGCTGATCCTGGATCGTTCTGAGGCTTATATCGGTGTTCTCATTGATGATCTTGTTACAAAAGAGAACCATGAGCCATACCGTATGATGACCAGCCGTGCTGAGTACCGTCTCCTTCTTCGCCAGGATAATGCGGATCTGAGACTTCGTAAAAAGGGCTGGGAGGTAGGTCTTGTAGATGACGAAACCTATGCAAAAGTAGTAGAAAAAGAACGCTTGATAGCGGAAGAAATCCAGCGTGTGGAGAATACAAATGTGGGTATGACAGAGGCAGTTCAGAGCCTTCTGGAAAGCAAAGGAAGCACACCACTTAAGTCAGGAATCAGTCTTGCAGAGCTGATTCGCAGACCGGAGCTTTCTTATGCAGATGTGGCTCCTATTGATAAGAACCGCCCTGAACTTGCCTGGGATGTGCAGGAGCAGGTAAACATTAATATTAAATACGACGGCTATATCCGTCGCCAGATGAAGCAGGTAGAGCAGTTTAAGAAGCTGGAAGCCAAGAAGATCCCGGAGGATCTGGACTATGAGAAAGTAAAGAGCCTGCGTATTGAGGCACGGCAGAAACTGGAACTTTACAGACCTGTTTCCATTGGACAGGCATCCAGAATTTCCGGCGTTTCACCGGCGGATATTTCGGTGCTGCTGGTTTATATGGAGCAGTATGGGAAAAATCGTTAATAAAGGCGCATTTTTGCGCTTACGCAAGTAATAATCATATGCCAGAGCCTGTTTGAAAAATCGTTCCCGCAATCTGCACGCCCCACTTTGCGGTATATTTCATCCGAATTCGGTTGCCGTAGCCCGCTGCAGCGCCCTCATCCGGGTGAAATCTCCCACAAATTGTGACGTACATCTTGCAGAAAGCCTTTTTCAAACACGCTCTAGCGGATTTCACCTTCGTTAAAAACGCACCTGAAATGACCTGCTAAGAAATATTACTTGCAAAAACGCTGTGTATTAAGCAACTGGAAAGTAAGTAGTTTGAGGTATAAGGAGACATATATGGAATACGATTTAACACTCTTTGAGAAAGGACTAGAAGAGCTTGGAATTGCTCTGTCCCAGGAGCAGAAGAAGCAGTTTATCACTTATTATGAGTACCTTGTAGAGAAAAATAAGGTAATGAATTTAACTGCAATTACCGAGTACAACGAGGTAATTTTAAAGCATTTTCTTGACAGTTTATCTATCGTAAAAGTAGGAAGTTTTGACCAGAAAAAGCTGCCGGGAAAGTCCGTGATCGACATCGGAACCGGCGCTGGTTTCCCTGGAATCCCGCTGAAAATTGCTTTTCCGGAGCTTAAAATTACCCTTCTGGATTCTTTGAATAAAAGGGTGAATTTCCTTAATGAAGTAATCGAAATGCTTGGTTTAAAAGACGTAACAGCGCTTCACGGAAGAGCCGAAGACTACGCGAAACAGAAGGAACACAGAGAAAAATACGACTTCTGTGTTTCACGCGCAGTAGCCAACTTAAGCACCCTTTCCGAATACTGTATCCCCTTTGTAAAAGAAGGCGGCAGCTTTATTTCCTACAAATCCGGCAAGATCGACGAGGAACTTTCCCAGGCTGAAAATGCCGTAAAAATCCTCGGCGGGAAGGTTCAGGATGTGGTGAAATTCCCCCTTATGGACACCGATATGGACCGTTCTTTCGTTGTGATCAAGAAGATGAAACCGACCGCCAAGAAGTACCCCAGGAAGGCTGGCTTGCCGGCGAAAGAGCCACTGGCGTAGGATATATGTTAATATTAAGATAACTTTAGTCCTGAAAGAGGAAGAAATCCGTACTATATTTCTCTCCGATAATATCGGCGATTTTTTTTCTGAGATAACATAAGTTCTGTCTCAATCACTTTCAAAATACGAGTTGCTATGGAAGTGTCTTCATTGGGAATAGTTTGGTCAGTAGCTTGGTTAGTGTGATTAACCAAGCTACTAACCAAGCTCTTGAACATAACCATAATGTCCTCACGCTTAATCATATATTCTGGCATAGGATTTCCAGCTTCCTTGCAACTGTCATTGTTTTTTCTATTCCACATCCACCCATGCCTTAGAGCGTGTTTGAAAAAGGCTTTCTGCAATCTGCACGTCCCACTTTGCGGAATGTATTTTATTTTGGGACACACTTCCAACACAAAATAATCACATATTTCTCACATAATTATCTAAATTTCCTCACAGGTTGCACATAAAATAATCATAGATAGATGCATGGGATAAACCATGCATCTGCAACTTGAAGGAGGTAAGAAACTTGATTGAAGTAAAAAATCTGGTAAAACGCTACGGCGATCATACCGCTGTAGACCACCTTTCTTTTGAAATCGAGAAAGGCAAGATTTATGGTTTTCTGGGCCCCAACGGCGCCGGAAAATCTACGACCATGAATATGATAACCGGCTATATTGCATCCACCGAGGGAACAGTAGTCATAGACGGTCATGATATTCTGGAAGAACCTGAGGAGGCAAAAAAATGCATCGGATATCTACCCGAAATGCCGCCCCTTTATTTTGATATGACCGTTCTGGAATATCTGAAATTCGTAGCAGATCTGAAGAAAATTCCTAAAGATAAAAAAGCCACTATGATCGAAGAAATCATGGACATGGTAAAGATTACCGACATGAAAAATCGTCTGATCAAGAACCTTTCCAAAGGTTACAGACAGAGGGTTGGTATTGCGCAGGCTGTGCTTGGTTACCCGGAGGTTATTATTCTGGATGAGCCGACTGTCGGCCTTGACCCAAAACAGATCAACGAAATCCGCGATCTGATCAAAGGCCTGAAACAGAAACACACCGTTATCCTCAGCTCCCATATTTTGTCCGAAGTCAGCGCCGTCTGCGACTACGTGCTGATCATTTCCCATGGAAAACTGGTAGCCAGCGATACCCCTGAGAATCTGGGAAAACTGGCAGCAGGCTCCAACAATCTGAACCTGCTTGTAAAGGGCCAGAAAGACACTATCAGAGCCGCTCTGGAGGCCGTAGAAGGGGTAAAAGAGGTTACGGTAAAGAAAAGCCCGGAGGAAGGCGTATACGCCATTACAGTGGGCACCGAAGAGAATATGGATGTGCGTGAAAAAGTATTCTACAGTATGGTAAATGTCGGTTGCCCGATTCTTGAAATGCAGTCTAAGAAAGTTTCTCTGGAGGAGATATTCCTTGAACTTACAGAGAGCGAGAAAAAAGATAAAGATGCGTCAGAAAAAAAGTCCGGAAAATCTTTCTTTAAGACGGCAGCAGATGCTGAGAAGTATTTGAATGATAAAAACGAAGATACTGTCCCTGATAATGGATTTGAAGAAAAAGGCTTTGATGAATCGGGCGAAGTATCCGACGATGTGTCAGATAATGGACTGTCTGGTGATAAACAGAATAGTTTTGTCGCATCTGAGAAAGAAAAGGGGGAAGAGTAAACCATGCTTGCTATTTATAAAAGAGAGTTGAAGAGCTACCTGACTTCCATGGTCGGCTACCTGTTTATGTTTTTTGTGTTGCTGATCGCAGGTATTTATTTTTCAGCGTACCAGCTTTCTGCTGCTTATCCGAAATTTGAATATACTTTAAATGCCATGACCTTTGTGTTTCTGATTGCAGTGCCGATCCTGACCATGCGTGTACTTGCTGAGGAAAGAAAGCAAAAAACGGACCAGCTTCTGCTTACCTCTCCGGTATCTGTATCCGGCATCGTAATGGGAAAATATCTTGCACTTGTGACTATTTATGCAATCCCCATTGCGGTTCTTGCAACTTATCCGCTGATTATGTCGAAGTTCGGAACCGTTGCATTTGGTTCCGCGTACACAGCACTCCTTGGATTTTTCCTTCTGGGAAGTGCAAATATTGCGATCGGCGTATTTTTCTCAGCAATTACTGAGAGCCAGGTAATTGCAGCAGTTCTTACCTTTGTATTTTTATTTGCTTTTTATATGATGAATGGAATTTCTTCCTTTTTCTCAGAGACGGCAATGTCTACGTGTGTGACATTTGGCATTCTGATCATAGCGCTTAGCCTTATGATTTACAGTATGATAAAAAATGCAGTGATCTCAGGTGCTGTCTGCGTGATTGGAGAAGTGGCACTGGTGATTATTTATGTTGTAAAATCCAGCGTGTTTGAAGGAGGAATCCAGAAGGTTCTTGAAGTGTTTAACTTAAGTTCACACTTTGAAAACTTTACAAACAGTATTTTTGATGTGACTGGAGTTCTTTATTTCCTGTCTGTCATTGCCATTTGTATATTCCTTACCATGCAGACGATTTTGAAGAGACGTTGGAATTAAGGAGGTGGGGAAAATGTTTTTTAAGAAGAAAAATGATAACAATATTGATAATAACGATAAAAACGCAATTAATATTGAAAATGTCGAAAATAATAACAATAATAACAAAAAAGAAAAACGAAAATTTAAAGACAGTATTAATAAAAAGTACTTGAAAAATGGAAGCTACAGTTCTGTTATGATTGTTGTTTTCATTGCTATCATTATTGTTATAAATATGATCGTTGGAAATCTTCCTTCAAAGTATACGCAGCTGGATATCAGCTCCGAGAAACTTTACACCATCGGTGATGAGACAAAAGCTATGCTGAAAAATCTGGACAAGGATGTAACCATATATCAGATCGCCCAGAGCGGAAGTGAGGATGAGACTATCAGTAATCTGCTTCAAAGATATGCAGATGAATCTGATCATATTAAGGTGGAACAGAAAGATCCAGTGGTCAATCCTAAATTTGTCAGTGAATACACCAGTGACAACCTTTCCTCTAATAGCTTAATTGTTGTATGCGGAGACAGAAATAAGGTTATAAATTATAACAATATTTACGAATCTACAATGGATTACAACACATACAGTTATCAGACAACAGGATTCGACGGCGAAGGTCAGATCACAAGTGCCATCGCATATGTAACTAGTGAAAACCTGCCGGTATTGTACACATTAGAGGGACATGGAGAGCAGGAGCTTGATTCTACGATCAAGGAAGATATTGAGAAAGCAAACATGGAAATCAAATCCCTGAATCTGCTTACAGAGGGAAGCGTTCCAGAGGATGCCAGTTGTCTGCTGATTGATTCTCCTACAACAGATATCTCAGAGGATGAGAAGACTGCATTGATCGATTATCTGGAAAATGGTGGAAAAGCAATGATTTTCTCCGATTACACAGGAGAAAAAATGGAAAACTTTGATGCAGTGCTGAAAAACTACGGCGTAAGCAGAGTAGATGGTCTGGTATTTGAGGGTGATGCACAGCATTATGCCGCTCAGATGCCTTACTATCTGGTTCCAACTGTAAACAGCACAGATATTACATCTGATGTTGCTTCTTCCGGATATTACATCCTGATGCCGTATGCACAGGGAATTCAGAAATCTGATGACGTGAGAGACACTGTAAATATTGAAAGTTTTCTTACAACTTCCGACAGTGCATATTCAAAGACAGATTTGAATAGCGGTTCTCTTGAAAAGGAAGACGGTGATGTGGATGGCCCATTTGACCTGGGTGTCAGCATTACAGAGACTGTAGATGATGATAAAGAGACTCATATTATTTATTATTCCACATCAAACCTGCTACAGAGCCAGATCAATCAGATGGTTTCTGGTGGAAATGAGAAACTTGTGATGGCTTCTTTAAGTTCTCTGGTAGATACAGAAGACAGTACAACAGTTTCTATCCCATCAAAGAGCCTGGAAGTATCTTATCTGACTTTGACAGCATATGATGCAAGCTTCTGGAAAATCTGTACCATTGGTCTGATTCCTGGAGCATTCCTGCTGATTGGATTTATGATTTGGTTAAAGAGGAGAAAAGCCTGATGAAGAAAAAATCAGTAAATCTTATTACAGCAGTGGGCGTTTTGGTTGTCCTCAGCGGCGCATACGTAGGCGTAAAAGCCTACGTAGCCAAGCAGGAGGCCGCGGATACCGAAAGTGCGGAGGAAGAAAATCCGGAAATTATTTCCATAGCGTCTGCTGATGTAAAATCAATAAAATTTGTAATTGATAAAAAAGAAGTTACCTTTGAAAAAGATGGAGATTCCTGGGCGAAAAGTGATGAAACTGATTTTCCGGTAGATCAGGATAAAATCGACACACTGGTAAGCTCCATGAATTCTATAAAAGCGGAAAGAACACTGGAAAATGTGGAGGATGCATCAGAGTATGAATTGAATCAGCCGGAGAACACGATCACGGTTACCACAGAAGATGGGGAAACGACAGTAATCCAGCTTGGAATGGAGAATGATTCCACAAGTCAGGAATACATTGACTTGAACGAGGATTCTTCTACGGTTTATGTAGTAAGCAATTCTACGTTTTCTTCTTTTAAAGGAACTTTGTACGACTTTGCAAAAAGCGGCGTTTTCCCAACTGTGGATTCCTCTACGGTCAGCAAAATTTCTGTAGAAGGAAAGGATTCTTCCTATGTTGTAGAGAAAGATGAAAATGATTTCTGGAATATTACTGGCAATGGAGAGACTGAGAAAGCAGATTCCGCGAAGGCCACTTCCTTAGCCAGTACATTATCCAGCGTGGCTTATGCAAGTTTTGTAAATTATAACTGCGCAGAAGATGAGCTCTCTCAGTACGGATTAGATAAGCCGTATGCAGAGATTACAGTGGATTATCAGGAAGAAGTTGAGAAAGAGTCCACTGATGATGAAAACGAGGCTGAAAATGGCGCTGAGGAGATCTCAGAGGTATCTGGGGATGAGAACCAGACGGATGAAAAAGTGGATTCTGAGACAGATGGAAACGAAAGCTTAGATGAAGCTGTAGATGTGGCAGACACAGAAGATTCAGAAGCTGTAGAAAATGAGAATACAGATGAAACAGCAGATGACAATGTTGAAGCAGAAGATACAGATGTAACTGTATCAGATGACGAGGCTGGGGCGGAAACTGCAGATACTGAGTCTACAGAAAGTTCTGAAGATTCAGAAGAAGAATCAGAACCAGAAACTGAAATGGTTGACAGAGAACTTGTAATTCAGGTTGGAGATCAATCTTCAGATGGTGGAAGATATGTTCGTGTAAATGACAGCAACGAAATTTATACAATCTCCGAAGATTCTCTTGATACTTTCCTTGGAAAAACAGATGCTGATTTCTGGGATTTGACAGTAAGCTATTTGTCTGTAAATAATCTGGATACTCTGGATGTGAACTACGGAGAAAAAGATTATATCGTAAATGTTTCACGTGAAACATCTGAGGATGAAAACGTAGAAACATCGGATAATGAGACGGAAGATGAAGATACAACAGATAATATCAGCAGTGATGTTGCCGACGGCAACGATGTAGAGGGAAATGCTGCTGATGATAACACTTCATCAGGTGATTTGACCGACGAAGATACTGAAAATACAGATGACAGTTCTTCTACTGCAAGTACCACAAGCTCAACCAGTGTAACCTTATCTTATACACTAAATGGAAAAGACCTGGACAGCACAACATTTACAACGTTCTACAATAAGCTGATCAACATGACAGCGCAGAAACGTCTGACTGATGAATTTAAGTCCAATGTAAATCCGGAAATGACTGTGAAATTTACAGATATAGATGGCAATGAAATGGAAGTGGAGTATTATTCCTATGATACAAATTACTATGCCGCTGTTGTAAACAAAAAAGTATATCTGGTAAACAAAATGACAGTGAAAGAACTATTTCAGGCATTTGAATCTGTAACTGGTGAAAAAGAGAAAAACGAAAGCGCTGAGACAGCAGATCCTGAAACAAATGCCACTACAGATAATGCTGAAACAGAAACGACAGAGACTTCAGAGGATGTTGAAGAGTAGCTAAAAAATATGCTAAAAAAGATCTTTGCCTGTGAAAAGAACAGGACAAGGATCTTTTTTTGTTGCTTGGAAAAACTGTTGAATTGTCTTCTGCATAAAAATTCTATCGAATATGAATATGCGTATATATTGTTTTATGAGTAACTACACTAATCAAGCAGGCTACGTGGAATTGAGGGATGGATGAAAAAACGCGTGGCGGGCTACGCTAGAACGTGTTTGAAAAAGCAGTCCCGCAATTTGCACGCCCCACTTTGCGGTATATTTCAACCGAATTCGGTTGCCGTAGCCTACTACGGCGCTCTCATCCGGGCGAAATCTCCCACAAATTGTGACACACATCTTGCAGAAAGCTTTTTTAAACAGGCTCTAAGGTTTATTTGTGCGAGCGGATCCACAGGAGGTGGGGTATAGTTAGTTCAAAAAATAATGTGTGAGAGAGTACTTGAAAAAGCATTCCTGAAATCTACGTGCCCAATTTTACGGTATATTTTGCAGAATGCCTTTTCAAACACGCTCTGGTCCGCTGACATTTCAAACGGTATGAAATATGTAATTAACGTTGGCTATTTTATCTGTTTAAATTTCTATATGCATTTTTTTGAAAATAAATTTTTAAAATCTTTGACTTTTACTCATATGGTTTTAAATTAGTTGACTGTATGAAAAGTCCGAAAACAGAAACTTTGCTTTTACTTTCTGCAATATTACGGTAAATATAAAATGTAATAATAACATTTATAAAATAAAAACCCATTAAAATACGCGATAAAGTCCAAAAAATGACACTTGACAACATAATGACACAACAAAGACCTATTTAATGTACTATAAATAACAAAACAAGCAAATGAAACCGTAAAAATCCTCTAAAAAATATATTGTCATGCGGAAATATACTTTTAAACAATTCTGATTAAAACAAAAAGATTGTATAAAGATAAAACAGAACAACGCATAATTGAAAAAATAACAAAATAATACGAAAAGAGCTCTGAGATATATTTTAAAAATCATTTCGCAATCTGCACACCCCAATTTGCAGTATATTTTACCTGTAGTTGGGTGTTGTAGCACGCTACAGCACCCTCATCCTGGCTAGCTCACCCACAAATTGTGGCGTACATCTTGCAGAAAGCCCTTTTTAAACACGTTTTGGAATGTATCAAAAAAATCATTTTCGCGATCCGCATACCCTACTTTGCAGTATATTTTTCCTGAATTTGACTGCCATAGTTCGCTACGGCAACCTCATCCTGGTCAAAGTCCCACAAATTGTGACGTACATCTTGCAGAAAGCTTTTTAAATATGCTCTGGAAATATAGAAAGAACAGGAAAAGTATAAAGTATAATAAATTATCATTACAAAAACAAAAAACTTCGAAATTATATTGTACAATTTCGAAGTTTTTATTTTGCTTTGAAGACATATCTATAACTTTATTTTTAGAAGAATGCACCAACCTGCTCAAGAAACGCTTCTATATTCTCAATATGTGGAAAATGCTTGGAACATGAAATAGTTGCTGACTCAATTGCTGGATTTACTTTCTGATAAGCTTCTACAATTGCGGCACCATTTGGTTCGTCTTCGCCCTCTACGATATAAATACTATTATCAATTGATTCTACAGCATGACGAATGTTGATATTCATATATTTAGCACTTTGGCTGGAGTATAGACATTTTGCATAATACCCACCTTTGTGTGCAGCTTCATAATATGCATCCAGGACATCTTTATCTACATGGAATGGATTATAATAAAGATTATCAAGGAAGAAATCATTAATTGTTTCACGTGAAACAATTATATGGTAGATAAAGGTTCCAAATATAGGCAGTTCGATAAAGAATTTGAATAATTTATCCTTTTTTGTGGTAGTTTGGGCAAGAGAAATCATGCTTACCGGATTAATAAACATGATTTTATTAATGCTTTCTTTATCGTAAGCAGCGGCAGTAGTAACAAATGAACATGAGAAACCACTTGCAATGATGTCGGTTTTCTCTTTAATTACATTTTTTATAAAATCGCAGATGATTTGTACGAAAAGAAAATTTGTATATGTAATTCCAGCCTTTTCCGAACGTCCGCAACCTAATAGATCGAGGGTATATACGGTGTGTTCCTGAGCGAGCTGATCCTCAACACGAGACCATTCGTATCCACTGGCTCCAGGCATTGTATCATGAATAAGAAGAAGTGGAGAACCTTTTCCCTTCTTGGTATAATAAATTTTTCCGAATCGCCAATTATAATAGTTATGATTGGAAAAATCAAGCATTTCTTTTAACTGGGAAGAGGCAACAATTACTCTATTGGTGAGATGGATGACGCCAGCGGCAATCGTAGTCAACGCAGCCAGAGTCAGAATTTTATGTTTAGTGTCTTTCATTTTATAGAGGACCTCCTTTGGGTTTGTATGTATATTATACGCCAAAGAGGTTGATTTTACAATGTTTTTTGACGTATAAATAGGAATTGACAGAATATTGGGTTGTTGTTTATTATGTGAACAGCAACACGCTTTGCGATACGCAGAAAACAAGAATTCGCATAAAGTTCTTTAGGAGGGACGCATTTGGACAATGTGTACTGGCTGGGACTTGTTGGTTGGTAAGAACTTTTAACGAAGGGGGGAGAGTGAGTGACTGGTTTCCCTATACTTTTTTTGCAACGATAGATTGGCAAAAAAACAATAAAGTTGCGGAATACCAACTACTTCCTCTCACCACTCGTTGTTGTCGTTACTGTTTCTTTCTTCCCTTTCCAGTAACCAGCGATTTTGCAATGTATATTCGCAAGCCGCGCATTTTAGGAGCGGTTTTAGTGGAGGCGAGATCCATGACTTACGGAGACTTAGGCGCGAAGGCTCTCCTGAGCGTCTTAGTCGTAGTTAGTCATTAGCTTGCCGGAACGTTGCGACGCGCGGCGGTGAATATACATTGTGAAATCGCGTCCGGAATAACGACCAACACATTAAATAGTAATAGAAAATAATAATAACTTCGCTAGAGCATGTTTGAAAAAGGCTTTCTGCAAGATGTGCGTCACAATTTGTGGGAGATTTTGTCCGGATGAGGGCGCTGTAGCGGGCTACGGCAACCGAATTCGGGCCAAATATAGCGCAAAGTGGGGCGTGCAAATTACGGGAATGATTTTTCAAACGGGCTCTAACATGTTAACTGACAACAAATATATCCATAAAAAATGTTTAAAATCTCATAATTAGGGTTATAATTAATAAGAAGATAAAAATAGACAATATTTTTATGAAAAGAAATGCCATTTTCTATGTTTCACGTGAAACATTATGTGGCGAGATAAATTTAAAAGTGTTATAATAGCAATAGCTATATGATAAGATTGCAGAACCTGTAGGATGGTGATGTGATCTATAAACTTTGGTTATTGTGTGCAATTAAAAATTGCAAAATGTTTCACGTGAAACATTTTTTATATAATAAGAAATTCTGTTGAAATTTTCTATTATATAAAAAGCCCTACCAGGCAGGATCACACTGCGGCAGAAAGTTAGATGGCGATCGAGGTGACCCGCCGTAGGTGGAGAATCCTGCAAGTAGGCTTCTTTTTTACAATTAAACATGTTGCTTTTTATAAAAATGTTGTGTGAACAGTAACCTAAATAATATGAAAGGGAGGGTTGATATTGGGCAGAACGATTGCGGTTGCTAATCAGAAAGGCGGCGTTGGTAAATCTACCACAGCCATTAATCTTTCTGCATGCCTGGCAGAACAGGGGAAAAAAGTTCTGACAATTGACATGGATCCTCAGGGAAACACTACCAGTGGATTAGGTGTTGATAAAAATGAAGTAGAAGATACCTTGTATGAACTTCTGGTAGGACAGTCCGATGTTGAGAAGACGATTGTCAAAGATGTAGTAGAAAATGTAGATTTGATACCATCAAATGTAAATCTGTCTGGCGCAGAGATTGAGCTTGTTGGTATTGATAATAAAGAATACATATTGAAAGAGATTACTGACAAAATAAAGAATAATTATGATTATATTATTATTGATTGTCCCCCATCTCTGAATATGCTTACTATTAATGCACTTACTGCTGCGACATCTGTTTTGGTTCCGATTCAGTGTGAGTACTATGCATTGGAAGGACTATCACAGCTGATACATACTATTGATCTGGTAAAGGACAGACTGAATAATGATCTTGAGATTGAGGGCGTTGTGTTTACTATGTATGATGCCCGTACAAATTTATCGCTGCAGGTAGTAGAGAATGTTAAGGAAAATCTTCAGCAGAATATTTACAAGACTATTATTCCGAGAAATGTCAGACTGGCAGAAGCTCCAAGTTACGGACAGCCGATTACTCTTTATGATCCGAGATCCACAGGAGCAGAAGCTTATCGCCTTCTTGCAGAAGAAGTGATAAACAGGGAGGTTGAGTAATGGCAGTTAAGAAGAAAGGTCTTGGAAGAGGTCTGGATGCTCTTTTCCCGGAGAAGTCAGTGAAGCCAGCTGAAAAAAAGCCGGAGCAAAAGTCAGTTGCCACAAATGAAAGCTTACATCAGCAGGAAGAAGGTTCTTTGAATGCTTCAGCAGTGAAGAGTGCTGCAGAAACAAAAGATACAGCACAAGCTGCAGTTGTTGAAGAACCGAAGAAATCTGAAATGCTTGTGAAGATTTCAAAGGTAGAGCCAAACAGAACTCAGCCACGCAAGCAGTTTGATGAGGATGCTTTACTGGAATTATCTGAATCAATTAAGCAGTTTGGCATCTTACAGCCACTTCTGGTTTCGGATAAAGGCGATTACTATGAAATTATTGCGGGCGAGAGAAGATGGAGGGCAGCTAAACTTGCCGGGGTGAAAGAAGTTCCGGTAATCATTAAGGAATTTAATGATCAGCAGGTAGTTGAGATTTCCCTGATTGAAAATATTCAGCGGGAAGACTTAAATCCAATAGAGGAAGCGATGGCCTATAAGCGTCTGATCAACGAATTTAAGCTGAAACAGGATAATATTGCAGAACGCGTTTCTAAGAGCAGAACTGCAGTGACTAATTCCCTTCGCCTTTTGAAATTGGATGAAAGAGTTCAGCAGATGCTGATTGATGAGATGATTTCAGCTGGGCATGCTCGTGCAATTCTTGCGATTACAGACAAGGATAAGCAGGCAAGTGTGGCAATGAAGATTTTTGATGAGAAATTAAGTGTTCGAGAGACTGAAAAACTGGTAAAACATATTGTGGAGCCACCGAAGAAAACTCAGAAAACAGTAAATACAGCTGAAGATGCGATTTACGAGAGTCTTGAAGAGAAAATGAAGGGAATCGTGGGAACTCGGGTTTTTATACACAGAAAGAAAAATAATAAAGGTAAAATTGAAATTGAATATTATTCCAGAGATGAACTGGAAAGAATCATTGAGTTGTTTGAATCAATAAGATAAGGAGAGTGCATGAGCAGTATTTTTGACAGCCTGGGAATCGACCCGGGTATCATTATTATTTTACTGCTGATTCTGACCATCGTTCTGGCGGTGAATGTATTCAGCAGCAAAATGAGGCTTAGCCGTTTGGAACGTAAATACAAAATGTTCATGAAAGGCAGTGACGCACAATCTCTTGAGAAAGTTTTTGTACGAAAATTCGCTCAGATTGACCGCCTTTATGAAGCAAAAGAGGATCATGAGCACGACATCAGCTTTATCAAACATCATTTGGAATCTATGTTCAGCAAATATGGCGTTGAAAAGTATGATGCGTTCGATGATGTAGGCGGAAAACTTAGTTTTGCACTGGCTTTGTTGGATCAGGATAATTCCGGAGTAATTTTGAATGCAGTACACAGCAGAGATAATTGCTTCCTTTATCTGAAAGAAATTGTAAAGGGAGAGTCCTATGTAATGTTGAGCCAGGAAGAACTTGAAGCCCTTAGAAAAGCTGTAAATTTTGGCTTGGAAAATATTGAAAAAGATGAGTAAATTGATTGCTGCGAATAGTTGGTAAAAAATGAATATAAGTCATAAAAAAACAGCAAAAAATGACAAAATTGTTATAAAAAATAAATAGTAATGACAATATTGTTATAAAACGAAAACAAAACAGATACTTGCTGCAAAAAGAGATATGGAAAAATAAAACAGATATTTGCCATAAAAATAAAGTATCAGTACAGGAGGAAGACATGTTAGACATCAAATTTGTGAGAGAGAACCCGGAAATCGTAAAGCAGAACATCCGCAATAAATTCCAGGATAGCAAACTGGAGCTGGTTGACAAGGTTCTGGAGTTGGATAAGGAAAACCGCGAGATCAAACAGGAAGTAGAAGCTCTTCGTGCAGAGAGAAATAAAATTTCCAAACAGATTGGTGCTCTTATGGGCCAGGGAAAGAAGGATGAAGCAGAGGAAGTTAAGAAACAGGTTGCAGCTTCCGGTGAGCGTATTGAGGAACTTTCCAAGAGAGAGAAAGAAGTTGAGGAAGAGCTTCTGAAGGATATGATGGTAATCCCGAATATCATTGACCCATCTGTACCGATTGGTAAAGATGACAGCGAGAACGTTGAGATTGAGAAATTTGGTGAACCTGTTGTTCCGGACTTCGAAGTTCCGTATCATACAGAAATCATGGAAGCTTTTGACGGAATCGATCTTGATAGCGCAAGACGTGTTGCCGGTAATGGTTTCTATTATCTGATGGGTGATATCGCAAGACTTCATTCTGCAGTTATTGCATATGCACGTGATTTCATGATTAACAGAGGATTCACATACTGTGTACCGCCGTTCATGATCAGAAGTAACGTTGTTACAGGTGTTATGAGCTTCGCTGAGATGGATGCCATGATGTACAAGATCGAAGGTGAGGATCTGTACCTGATCGGAACCAGTGAGCATTCTATGATTGGTAAATTTATTGACCAGATCATTCCGGAAGAAGAGCTTCCAAAAACTCTTACAAGTTATTCTCCATGCTTCCGTAAAGAGAAAGGTGCCCATGGACTTGAAGAGAGAGGCGTTTACCGTATCCATCAGTTTGAGAAGCAGGAGATGATCGTAGTTTGCAATCCAGAGGACAGCAAGATGTGGTTTGACAAACTGTGGCAGAACACTGTTGATCTGTTTCGTTCCCTGGATATTCCGGTTCGTACACTGGAATGCTGCTCTGGTGACCTGGCAGACCTGAAAGTGAAATCCCTGGATGTTGAAGCATGGTCTCCAAGACAGAAGAAATACTTTGAGGTAGGAAGCTGCTCCAACCTTGGTGATGCACAGGCACGTCGTCTGAAAATCCGTGTGAACGGAAAAGATGGCAAGAAATATCTTGCTCATACTCTTAATAACACAGTTGTTGCTCCGCCAAGAATGCTGATCGCGTTCCTTGAGAACAACCTGAATGCAGATGGAAGCGTAAATATTCCAGTTGCCCTTCAGCCATACATGGGTGGAATGACAAAAATCGAGAAAAAGTCCAAATAATTGGACTTAAAAACGAAAAGGTATAAAAATACCAAAAATGGGACTTTGATCTGAAAATAGTAATAGATAAAAAGTAAATGATCTGAAAATAGTAATAGTCAAAAGTAAAATATCAGATGGTCCGGAGGATATCTGAAAAGTTGTTTGATTTGCAATAAGACTGCTTAACAGGGAGGTGATAATGTGCATAGTTATTTAAGAACTGTTGGCTTTTCAAAGGTAAAGTCACGTAAAGAAATGCAGGAAATCATTCAGGATGTGATAAATACTTACGATGAGAAAATTGCAGTGGAGAATCATCCAGATGGAGTTTTTGTACAATATTCCAAGAATTATGGCTGTGACTGTGGAATAACAGTCTGTGGACAGTATGATGAAGACAATGAGTTTCACGTAGAATATTCATTTCCGTTTTTTCGCGGCACAGGAATCACCTCTCAGGAGAGTGTAGTCGTGGAGAGACACGCAGAAAAAGAGTCTTACGCAGGGGCGTGTGATGACATGCGCCTTGGCGTGACTTTGATCTTTTATCTTCAGAATCCTGCAGAATATATGCTGGAGAAGTATAAGGGGAATATGCGTGAAGGACAGCCACTGACGATTACAGGACTGGCAAGAGAAGGGAAGATCCTTTTTCCGGTCCAGAAAGATAAAGAAGCTGTAAAAGTAGAGCGGGAGCTGACAAAAAACCGCAATAATCTGATCGCGGCTGCCAGAAATGGTGATGAAGAAGCTATCGAAGACCTTACAATGGAAGATATGGATATGTATTCCATGATTTCCGAGCGTATTGTTACAGATGATGTGCTGACAATTGTGGATACCTGTTTTATGCCTCATGGAATTGAATGTGACCAGTATAGTGTGATGGGCGAAATCGTGGATTTTGTGAATTTTAAGAACATTCTCACTGGTGAGAAACTGTGCCAGATGACTATCGAGTGCAATGATATCCAGTTCGATGTGTGTATAAACTGTGCGGATCTGCTGGGAGAACCGGCTGTGGGACGCAGATTTAAGGGGCTGATTTGGCTGCAGGGGCAGCTGCATTTTTAGACGAATCTTTAGATTCATCTAGAGCGTGTTTAAAAAATCATTCCCGCAATCTGCATGCCCCACTTTGCGGTATATTTCACCCGAATTCGGTTGCCGCAGCCCGCTACGACGCCCTCATCCGAGCGAAATCTCCCACAAATTGTGACGCACATTTTGTAGAAAGCCTTTTTCAAACACGCTCTAATTTAAGTTATAAAAACAATCTCAAAGTTAATAAAAAAGCTCTTGACAACTTCGAAAAAAGCTCCTATAATGCAGAACTATCAAAAAGCAAACGAAACTACAAAGGCGTAGAACACTTCAATGTGTCTGCGCCTTTTTTGTTTCCAGGCTTAAAAACAATCTTTTTACGAGGAGGAAATCAACTATGAAAAAATTCAAAACAATTTCAATGGGACTGGTACTTACAATGGGACTGATGACTGGCCTTGGTGCAACTCAGGTATTTGCAGATGATGAGAAAGTTTACAAGATCGCATGTGACCAGGCATATGCTCCATTTTCCATTCAGCAGGATGATGGAAGTTATAAAGGAATTGATGTAGAACTTCTGGCTGCAATTGCAGAGGAAGAGGGATTCGAATATGAGTTGACTCCTATGGATTTCTCAGGTATCATCCCGGCACTGGTTTCAGGAACAATTGATGGTTCTATTGCAGGAATGAATATCACAGATGAGAGAAAAGAGAGCGTTGATTTCTCTGATGGATATTATGAATCTGGTTCTGCACTGGTTGTAAATAAGGATGATGATTCCATTTCTGATTTTGATGATCTTAAGGGAAAAGTTGCAGCATGCAAGGAAGGAACTACCGGTCAGCTGTGGTGTGAAGATCATGCTGATGAATACGGATTTGAGACAACTGTTTATCCGGATTCTGTAAGTATGATGATGGCAGTTGCAAACAAACAGGCTGATTTCCTTATCGAGGATTATCCGGTAATCAGCTATCAGATCAAGATTGGTGAGCAGGAAGATCTGAAAGTTGCCATTGACGCAATCGAGGAAGCACCTCAGAATGGATTTGCTGTAAAGAAAGGCGAGAATGCTGATCTTCTTAAAATGTTTAACGAAGGACTTCAGAAAATCAGAGATAACGGCAAATATGATGAGATTATTGCTGAATATGAATAAAAAAGACAGACAGAAAGCTGCATAATAAAGCAATATTAAAGTCAACGGAAAATATATTTTTACTCATAACTGTAAGGTGTTGAAATGTTATGAGCAGAAGAAATAATCATTGAAAAGTAAAACTGAATCGTAAAAAGGCATTCAAGGGAGAACGCATATAAAAAGCGTTCTCCCTTGCACTTTTTACAGGAAAACAAACTTATTGAAAAATGGATGCTGTTTGCAGGTAATGTTGCGGAAAATATTTGGGCTGAATGGAGCAAACAGCAATAAAAGGAACTTTTTAAAGGGAAACAAAAAGAAATCCGATAATAAAGAGGTACAATATGGCAGATTATTTTTCTAATTTTGTTGAATACTTTCCACGGCTGATGGAAGGTCTGAAACTGACAATTATAATAGCGATTTTTGGTATTCTCCTGGCGGTGGCGCTTGGTATTATACTTTGTATTTTTTCTATCAGCAATAGTCGTATCTTACAGAAGATTGCCAGTGTGTATATCACAATTATAAGAGGTATTCCGCTTATGATTCTGGCGCTTTTTTTGTATTTTGGCGTAATTAAAAACTCCCTGACCCTGGTGCTGGCTGCAATTATTATTTTGGGAATTAATGCTTCTGCATATATGGCAGAAATTTTCCGGGCAGGTATTCAGGCCATTGATTATGGTCAGATGGAAGCAGCGAGAAGTCTTGGTTTAAGCTATTTTCAGACTATGAGAAAAATTGTTCTTCCACAGGCGGTAAAAATTATGATCCCGTCTCTTATGAACCAGTTTATCAGCAGCCTGAAAGATACTGCAATTCTTTCCGCAATCAGTGTTAATGAGTTGACAATGACTGCCAAAACCATTATTGCAAGAAACTACAAAGCCTTTGAATTATATTCCTATGCCGCAATCATTTATATTGTATTGATTACAGCTCTTACATGGCTTTCCAAGAAAGTAGAGCGCAGACTCAGCTATGATAAACGTTAGGAGAAATGAATTATGGCAATTATCGAGGTAAAACATTTACATAAAGTATTTGGAGATCTGGAAGTTCTGAAGGACATCTCCTTTAATGTAGAAGAGGGCGAAGTGATTTGCCTGATCGGACCGTCCGGTTCCGGAAAATCCACCCTGCTCAGATGCCTGAACAAACTGGAAGAGAAGCAGGATGGCGATATTGTGATTCTTGGAGAAAATATTTCCGAGATTAAGAAAATCAATCAGTTCCGTGAAAATATTGGAATGGTATTTCAGCATTTTAATCTTTTTCCAAACTATACTGTGCTGCAGAATATGACTTTGGCACCAACTATGCTGAAAAAAATGTCAAAAGCGGAGGCTGTAAAAAAGGCAGAACAGCTTCTGGACAGAGTTGGATTGCTGGATAAAAAAGACGTGTATCCTGTAACCTTATCAGGTGGTCAGAAACAGCGTGTGGCAATTGCCCGTGCGCTTGCAATGAACCCGAAGATTATGCTGTTTGATGAGCCTACCAGTGCATTGGATCCGGAGATGGTTGGAGAAGTTCTGGACGTTATGAAAGAGCTTGCCAGAGAAGGTATGACTATGGTTGTAGTTACACATGAAATGGGATTTGCAAGAGATGTTGCGGACAGAATCATTTTTATGGATGACGGTTACATTGTAGAAGAGGAAAAACCGGAAGAAATGTTTGCACATCCGAAGACGGAAAGATGCAGGAACTTCCTTGCAAGTGTGCTGTAAATTGAAAACGAGTATCTATGCTCAGTCAATATTGTTATGAAAGCTGGCAGCTATGCACCCATAGTGTGTTTTTATCTGCCGGCCTCATTTGCAATCTGTGGCATTAAATAAGCAAAAAAACTGCAGTGGACAGGACGGCAGAAGAGTTTGGGCCACTCATATCATCTAATAAGGAGCGTGGTCAAAGTTGTATCCATGCATACATATCAATCTGGATAAAATTGCAGAGAATGTAAGAGTCATGAAAGATCTGACTGAAAAACATCATATAGAAATAACTGGTGTAACCAAAGTTTTTGGTGGCGAGGAAAGGATTGCTCAGACTCTGGTGAATCAGGGGATAAAAAGGCTGGGAGATTCCAGAATTGAAAATATCAGAAATTATGAAAATCTGCCTTGTGAAAAGTGGCTGATCCGTATGCCATCCATATCTGAGGCGAGAGAAGTGGTGCAGTTCTGTGATGTGTCGGTAAACTCTGAGCTTGAGACACTGAAAGCACTTAACCAACAGGCCATACAGTTGAAAAAGAAACACAAAGTAATTCTGATGGTGGATCTGGGAGATCTGCGGGAAGGCTATTTTAAAGAAGAACATCTGGCAGAAGCGATAAACTATGCAAAGCAGGCAAAGGGGTTGGATTTGTATGGACTTGGTACAAATCTGACCTGTTTTTCTTTTGTACAGTCTGATGAGGAAAAAATGAACCGGCTTCTTGGTCTGGCAAAGAAATACGATGCATCTGTATGTATCAGTGGTGGCAATTCTGCGACTATTCACCTGATGCTGGAAAACGGGATTCCGGAAGGAATCAATAACCTTCGTCTTGGTGAGTCTGTGCTGTTTGGCAGAGAACGGACAAACTATGAGTATTTGCCGGGAACCAGCAACGACGCATTTATCATGGAAGCTGAGATCATTGAATCTAAAGAAAAGCCGTCTATGCCGATCGGAAAGATTGGTGCGGACAGTTATGGTCATGTGCCTGTTTTTATAGACAGGGGAATTCGAAAGAGAGCCATCTGTGCCCTTGGCAGACAGGATGTTGACGTAGAAACCATGTGGCCGGTAGATGAAGGCGTGGAAATCATCGGAGCCAGTAGCGATCATCTGATTGTGGATGTAACGGACTGCGAGAAAGAATTTAAGACTGGAGACAGGATTTGCTTTCGTTTAGGTTACTTTGCTGTAATGCGTGCTTTTACCAGCAAATATGTGGAAAAGATATATGAAAAACAGGAGATAGAAAAGGAAAAAAACGAGAGCTTGTATAAGGTATCATAAGAATTACTGTTTGCAAGTAATGTTTCACGTGGCACTTTTTGTAAGCAAACAGAAAAGCGAAAATATAATTTATGCAAAATGAAAACAGTAGTTCGTAGAATTTTGAGAAAAACATAAAATCCAGGAGGAAAATCATGGGAAAGCATTTTGTACTGACTATCAGCCGTGAATTCGGTGCAGAAGGTCATGAAATAGGAAAAGTACTTTCAGAACGTCTGGGAGTAAAGCTCTATGATAAAGAACTGCTTGCCAGGGCAGCTGCAAAATCAGGAGTGGATGTTAATTCTGTGTGTGGATATGACGAAAACGTGGAACGGCGTTTTATGGATCCTTATCTTGGAAACGGACGCATTAATTCTGCACAGGAGGATAAGCTTTTTCATCAGGAAGCACAGATCATGAGAGACCTGTATGCAAAGGAATCCTGTATCATCATAGGCAGGTTATCAGATTATGTACTTCACGATGAGCCGGATGTACTGAGTGTGTTTATTTATGCTCCGGAGAGCTTTCGTATTGACAACATTATGAAGAAGCACCACATTTCTGCCAAAGAAGCCAAAAAGCTGGTGCGGAAAATGGATGCGGCGCGGGACAATTATTACCGTTTTTACTCCATGGGAAAATGGAGCCATAAGAAAAAGAAGGATCTTACTATAAACAGAGAGACTTTTGGAATCGAAGGCTGTGTAAAAATTCTGGAGGCAATGATCCGTACGAAGACGGACGAGGAGGAGCAATAGGCCATGAGTGAAAAATGGGACGAAAAAGTAATTGAGCTGGCCAAAAGTCTGATAAACTGTCAGAGCTATTCAGGACATGAGGATAAAGCGGCGGAAGCTTTAAAGGCGTATATGAAAGAGGCCGGTGTTTTTGATGAGATAGAAACTGACTGCTACGGAAATGTGATCGGTCATATTAAAGGAAAAAATCATGGTTCGAAAGTCCTGTTTGATGGACATATAGACACGGTTCCAGTTGGAAATTTAAAGGACTGGAAACATGATCCATTTCATGCAGTTGTTGAAGATGGAAAGCTTTATGGCAGAGGAGCTGCTGATATGAAAGGTGCGGTAGCTGCATTTACAGTTGCTGCGCATAGATATGCGGTGGAAAATGGGAAAAATTTTGCCGGAGATGTATATGTGGCAGGTGTTGTGCATGAAGAATGCTTCGAAGGTGTTGCCGCGCGAAAAATAAGTGAGAAAGTGAAACCGGATTATGTGGTAATTGGTGAAGCATCTGAAATGAATTTAAAAGTAGGACAGCGTGGCCGTGCGGAAATTGTGGTTGAGACCTTTGGTGTCCCGGCACATTCAGCAAACCCGGAAAAGGGCGTAAATGCAGTATATAAAATGTGTGAGGCCATTCAGGCTATCCGTGAGATTGAACCGCCTGTCCAGGATAAACTTGGAAAAGGAATCCTGGAGCTGACAGACGTAAAATCTTCCCCATATCCAGGAGCCTCCGTTGTTCCGGAATACTGCCGTGCAACCTATGACCGCAGACTTCTGGTAGGTGAAACCAAGGAAAGCGTGCTTCAGCCAATCATTGAAAAAATGGAAGAGCTGAAGAAAAAGGATCCGCAGTTTTCCTATAAAGTTTCTTATGCAGTGGGAAAAGAGGAATGCTACACCGGAGAAAAAATCCAGGGAGAACGCTTTTTCCCAGGCTGGCTGTTTGGCGTAGAAGAGGAGTGGGTAGCAAAAATAAAATCCGAACTGGAAAAAGAGGGATTTTCTCCAAAGATAACTACCTACAATTTTTGTACAAATGGAAGCCATTATGCAGGAGAAGCTGGCATACGTACTATTGGAATGGGACCTGCAAGAGAAAATCTGGCACATATCATTGATGAGTATGCGGAGGTGGAAAATCTGATAAATGTGTCGGTGTGCTATGCGGGGATTATGAAGGCGTTGTTGGGATGATGTATAGCTTTCGGTAAAGTGAAGAAATAATGTGAAAATGATAGAAAAGGCATTCTTTTTTGAGTATACTATTACTTGGAAAGGAGTGCTTTTTTATGATTATTGATAGACTTTCGGTGTTTGTGAAATGGAAATTTTGGAAGCAGTTGAAAAAAGATAGCCTACAAAAAGAAGCAGCTAAAAAATGAAAAATAGAAAGAACAACTGGATAAAAATAGTTATCCAACTACTGTCGTTTATCTTAATCCCAGAACTGTTCGTAACAGGATTTACAGCTATTGGAGATATTTTTTCCCAGATCTATGCTGGAAGTATTTCCTGGGAGAGTGTCAGGTATTCGGTGTATGTACTAATCGCGACAGTGCCAGGAAGTGTACTGGTGGGGAGATTTTTTTGCGGATTTTTCTGCAGCTTTGGAGCTGTGCAGGATTTCTTGTGGTTTGCAGCGCGGAAGCTGGGAAAAGGCAGCTGGAGGCGGAACAGAAATCCAGAAATATACAAGAAAGCTGACAGAGTTCTGAAACTGGCAAAATATGGAGTACTTGTTTATTTTGTAATATTTATATGGAGTGGTGTTTTGACCTGGAAAAAGCAAGGTCCGTGGGAAATATTTGGCCAGTATATTGCGCCTGGACATTGGCCGGGAGTGAAGCCTTTGTGCTCGGTGGGGGGAATTTTACTCTTGGTGATTTTGGCAGGATCAGTGTTGGTAAAGAGATTCTTTTGCAGATATTTCTGTCCAATGGGAGCGGTGTATGCACTGATTTCCAGAGGTGCATTTTTGAAAATCGAAAAGCCCGGACGAGAATGCAGTGCCTGTTCTTTGTGTACTGCGAAATGCAGCATGGGAATTGATTTTACGAAAAAGGAACAAGTTACAGGTGGAGAGTGCATTGCGTGCCAGCAGTGCATTAGCTGGTGTCCGAAAGGAAATGCGCATTTTGGAATTAAATATGGAATGGTGATCGGAGTATTGCTCACGTGTGTGATGATTGGGGCTTCCCGGCTCCTTACGGCGAGAAGCTATACGAAGGATAGAAATATAGCAGGCGGTGTTGTTGAAGGTTTCAGATATAAAGACGGTACTTATACTGGAACAGGTGAGGGCTATCGTGGAGCGATGCGTGTCACTGTAAGTGTGGCGGACGGAAAAATAACCAGTCTTACACTGGATAGTTATGAGGATGACAAGTCTTATATGGAAAAAGCGAAAGCTAAAATCTTTTCTGCAATAATCGGACAGCAGAATACGAATGCAGATACCGTATCCGGTGCTACATATAGCAGTAAGGGGCTGATTCAGGCTGTACAGAATGCTTTGAAGGAGGCAGGAACTTCAGAGACTGCGGAGAATGGTTCTGATGATAAAGCTGCGGACAAGGCTGAATTTATTTCTGCAGGCCGCTTCCGGAACCTTGTCGATGGCGTATATACAGGATCTGCCGATGCCTTTCGTGGTGATGTAGAAGTTCAGGTTACTGTGAAAAATCAGCAGGTAACGGATATTTCCATCTTCTCATACTGTGACACAGAAGAATATTTTTTCAAAGCAGCGCCAGTTGTAATTGAAGAGATGAAAGAGGAACAAAGTCTGAACATTGATGCTGTCAGCGGAGCCACATACAGCAGCAACGGAATTATTCATGCCGTGGCAAATGCATTGGAGATTCCCGAAGATCAATATGCCGAACGTCCTGGCCGGAATTTGGCTGCCAAGAAGAAAAGCCATGGACATATTGTAAAACATGTCATAGAAAACCAGGAAGAGTATGAAAAGAAGGTTAAGGAGTATGAAAAATAGATAACAGAAATCAGAAACGGAGGATGCAGACTGGGAATCGTGAAGAATAGACATTGACAGCCCTTATACAGCAGGCATATAATATATCAGATATACACAAAAAATATATGCAAAAATGTAAAATATCTGGTAACTATTCAATATCTGCGCTGCAAGCGTTACAATTTGTAGTATAAGTACTGGGGAAAAAATGAGACGAACGAAAGCATATCGGTTGATTTTTGTGGGAGTGGCATCTGTTCTGCTGGGAGGCTGCTCGGGGAGTTCGAAGGCAAACATGGAGGAGGCAGCAGAGCAGCCCGCTGTGGTGGACTATACCTGTATTTCCAATCCGGAAAGCGATAAGCAAATATATGTTATTCTGAAAAATTATCATGGTGCTTACTGGGAGAAAGTAATAGATGGTATAACAGAAGCTGCAAAAAAACTGGATGAAGCGGTTTATCTTGGTGGAATTGATAACGAAACTGACATTTCCGGTCAGATTGATCTGATGAACCAGGCTATGGAGCAAGGCGCTGACGGAATCCTGCTGGCTCCGGCAGATTCCAATTCACTGGCAGACAGCTGTCAGAAGGTACGGGAAAAGGATATTCCGGTAGTACTTATTGATTCTTCTATTAACAGCAGCGAATTTGACGCCTGTTACATGACAGATAATATAGATGCCGGAGAAATGGCAGCGAAAGAAATGCTGGAGTTGCTGTATGATGCAGGAAATTCACCGACAGACCCACTGGAAGTGGGAATCCAGTTGTCATCGGATAGTTCACAGGCAATGGTAAATCGTGTTTCCGGATTCCTAAATTTCTGGGCGGGCAATGCACCGGAGCAGTGGGAAATCGTTCAGGATATAAGAGTTAATGGTGGTGATACGAAAAAGGCACAATCGGATGCCTCTGCATTATTGAGAGAAAATGCAGATATAAAGGGCTTTTTCGGTTGTAACAACACATCTACTGTTGGCATTGTAAATACTCTTTTCCTGAATTCTCTTATAAAGAGAGAAAAATCAGAGCAGAAGTATTTTGATACCGGAGTCATTATGGTTGATTCTGATTACCTTATGGAGAATGCTGTCTCATGAAAGATCGAAGAAAAAATAAAACAAAAAGAAAAGTCCTGCTGGCTTTGTATCTGGCAGTCTGCCTTGTCATTATCGTGGCGGCATACTTTCACCTGAGCAGAATTGCGCGGAATTTCAATACAGAGCATCTGGAGCTGATCACAGGCCTGTACGCGGAAAAGATGAATGATTCTATGGAATATCTTCAGAACTATGTACAGGAAGATATAAAGATGATCCGGTCTATGGAAAATGCCCAGCCGGAGGAAATCCTGGAACAGCTGGAGAAAAATCTTGACAAGACTGTTTTCGGTGATATTGGTTTTATTATGAATGATGGCGAAATTTATGGCAGCAGCAGCTGCGCTGTTTCCGATATCAAAAAGAAGAAGCTGGATGAGGCGGCGTTGGCTTCAGATACTTCTTTTAACTCGGATCCTTACCAGTCCAGCAGAACTGGAAATATGACCATGACTGTTTTTGTGCCAGTAGGGGATCCTTCACTGGTTCATACACTTTATGTGTCGATTATGATCGAAAATCTCAGACAGATGGGTGAGTATGAGCTTCTTCAGGGCAAGATCAGCATTCATCTGTTAAAGGCCGATTCAGAAAATTTTATTACCTGTGTTAGTGACAATTCCGGCACGTCTGGCAGTTGGAACAATCTTTTGCTTCAGCAGAAGTATTTCCAGTATGATGCAGGTTATTCCTACAACCAGTGGATAAAGGACATGCGTTCCGGAAAGAAGGATGGGAGATTTTCCGCTATTATCAGAGGAGAGGAATCTACAATTTCCTATAGAAGTATTTCTGTTATGCCAGGCTGGTATGTAATCGTTGAACTGACAAATAAGAATATTTCTGATATTACCCAGCAGTTTTCCGCCTGGGGCGGGGTATATGGAAGTATTCTGGTAGGCTTCACGATACTGTACATGCTGACCCTTGTGCTGTTGGAGAAAAAAGATAAGAAAATGTACATGGGATTGTCTACTACAGATCCTCTTACCGGAATTCTGAACCGCAGAGCTTTTCAGATTGCCGTGGAAGAAGAATTGCGTAAAAAAACGCCAGGTATCTTCATCTTTATTGATGTAGATAATTTTAAAATTTATAATGATACTTACGGTCATAACAATGGAGACTTCTGTCTGAAGCATTTTGCGAAAACTATGAAAAGCTGTTTCCCGGAGGATAGTATAATCGGCCGGTATGGCGGTGATGAATTTGTGGTTTACCTGAAGAATCTTACAGGGGAAATGGCGCAGATTTATATGGAAACGTTTCAGAGGATGATTTCCCAGCTTACACTGCCTACAGGAGAGGTTGTAGAGCTTTCAGCCAGCGCAGGCGGAGCTGCATTCCCGGAACAGGGAGAAGACGTTATGTCTCTTTGTAAAAGCGCAGATATGGCTTTGTATAAGGTGAAACAGAATGGGAAAGCTGATTTTAAAATGAAAGGAATGTAAATGAAAGGATCCCGGCAAGGTCGAGGCTTGTTAGCCTTCTACCTTGCGAGGGATCCTTTTTTACTTGATAAATGTATCCTGTGGAAATATTAATTCACGTTTGCCAGATCAATCTCTGTAATGGCTGGTGCCGTCCAGGTGTCCAGTGCATCCACATCCTACGCGATTGGTATAGTTATTTACGAAACCATGTTTTTCTACGTAAAAATTTTATGGCTCGATAATATTAAAATATTTATACTCTGAGGTAACCGTAACTGCATCCATTAATCGTGTCAGGCAGGTCTCATCACCCTCCTGCTGGATCAAAGCTGCAACATTTTCCGCGTTTTTCTGAATAATAGACAGCAGTCCGGCACGTTTGGTAGTCCATGTCACATCAGCATCCGCATCCTGTGTATCTTTCTGATAAAGAAGTACGCCATTTTTCACGCGGAGTACATAATTACCTTCCGGCAATATAAGATTTGCTGTAAACGTCAGATCCGGAACCTTCGTTGTATCTACAAGAATTCCCAGATAATCCAAAATCATTTCAGGTGTCATATGTAAAATAACATCACCGTTACCATTGCCTCGCGTTGCATCATCGGTATTTGTACCATTTCGCAGCTCCTGTGCCGCACAAAGGTAAGCACTGCGCCATGGACCGGATTCTGCCTGATACCCCAATTGTTCTAATGCATCTGCACAAAGATAACGTGCATCCATATTTTCCGGATCAGCAAAAACCAGCGTATTGGTGATCTGGGCAACCCACTGATATTCTCCCTTTGCAAAATCTTCTTTTGCTTTTTCAAGAACCGCATCTGTGTCACCGAAATATTCTACCAGCTTTTGTGCATAATCCGATGGTGTAAGTTCAGCAAGATGGACAGGATTACCGTCATACCATCCCATGTATTTCTCATATACTGCCTTCGAATTATGAGAAACTGTGCCATAATACTGACGGGTATACCAGACTTTCTCCAACTCCTTGGGAAGCTGGATCATATTAGCAATCTCTGTCTCCGTATAACCTTCATTAATGTAAAGCAATGTCTGGTCGTTAATAAACTTATACACAGCTGCAGTATTGGTCATATATTCCTGAATAATATCCTTTCCCCAATGTGGCCAGTTATGAGACTGGAATACTACATCTGCCTGATCACCATAAAGTGCCAGAGATTCCATAATGTACTCTGCCCATGCGTTTCCGTCACGTACCTGGGCTCCGCGGAGTGTATACAGATTATGGAGCGTTCCTGTACAGTTTTCGGCCATCCACAAAGCATTTTTCGATCCAATCCAGAAGTTCATCTCTGCCGGTGCTTCGGTGCCCGGAGTAAGCTGAAATTCAATTTCCACTCCATCAATAGTATGCTTCTCACCGGTTTCTGTGATTTCAAGTGTAGGAGAAATATAACTTGTACTGCCCCTGGACTGCCCCATGCCAATACCAATGGCAAGAGCTCCTGTTTCACTGGCCTCAAGCATGGTTCCATACTGATAGCTTGCTCTGCGTCCCATGGCAGTACCTGCATAAATATTCTCGCTGACAGCATGCTTCTCAAAGCCCTCCGGTGCAATTACCTGCACATCACCGGATTGTACATCTTCTTCTGAAATAATTCCCCTGACTCCACCGAAATGATCAACATGGGAATGGCTGTAAATCACTGCCTTTACTGGAAAAGTGCCCAGATTCTCTTCTACCAGGGAAAAAGCCGCTGCCGCACATTCCATGCTCATCAGTGGATCTACTACAATCCATCCCGTATCACCTTTTATGAAGGTGATATTTGACATATCATAGCCACGCACCTGATAGATTCCATCGGTTACTTCAAAAAGACCATAAATATGATTCAGCTGTGTATCTCTCCAAAGACTTGGATTCGCTGTATCCGGAGCGTCCTGATCCAGAAAAGCATATGCCGTCTGACTCCATACAAGCTTCCCGTTCTCATCATAAATATCCAGAGTATCCGGAGACGCAATCAGACCTTTTGTAGCATTTTCAAACTCCTCAGTATCCTCGAAATCCAGCAATGCATAAACTTCCTGATTTGCATCAATGGTATACTGGGTGGCTGGTTTGCTTTCTGCTGTTAATTCTGATGCGGCAATTGCGGTGGAACTGCCAAAGACAGCCATGGTAAGTGTCAATGCGGCGGTAGTCAAAGTAACTGCTTTTTTTCTTTTCATGATATGTTTCCCCCCTTGTTCTGCAAAAAATTTAGATATTTTCTGCTGTAAATCTTAATTGCTTGCAAAAAACAATATCTAATAAAAATATAGCATGAATGTATTAGGGGAACAATCGAATTATAGCGAAATAACGTTTCTATTGCGGTAAATCAACCTAATAAGCGGTAAAACGACATTTTTTATTTAGAAGAATTACTTTTCATGGAAACTTCAACCAATCTGACCAGATGATTTTCTTCACTTATAGATTTCATTTTGTCTGCATTAAACAAAATGCATCCACAGTGTCCCGGAAATGTAGGAAAACATATAATTTTCAGATTCGTATCTATTTCAGGACTATAATCCATGATTTCCAGCGTTTCACCATACAAGGTGGCACGTTCATAAACATGAAGCCATTTCGCATCCATATTGGAAAAAAGACTGGAAAAGGAACTTCCGATCATCTTGTCTAACGGCTGCTTTTCCAGGGCAGCCAACGCTTCATTCCCATAGCGGAAGATCCAGTCCACTGCCTTTTTTTCTTCATTGAATACCATTTCTATATCCGTGAATGCAAAAGGGAGAGCATCACATATTTTATAATATTTGCGATACTCTTCTGCTGTCAGCGGCAGCTTTTTTTTACTGATTTTTGCAATTATAAGCTCCTGATTTTTCTGCAGTTCTTCTCTGAGCACCCTTTTTTTACGTTTTGTATAGCAAATTTTCTCACCATTAGACAGCAAAATCCTGTCTCCAATATCACTGATTGCAGATACAGCTACCATACAGCCACGTTTTACCTCAATAAATTCTTCATTCAATTGTTTCTTTAATTCTTTCAGTGTCATTCGGCAACGATACACGTTTCCATCAAACATATGAATCCTGCAATGATCATCTGACATGATCACATAGAGAATGTCTGCACATCGGATTGCGATCTTCGTGCGATTGAAGGTTACTGTAATGAATTCCTGCTGCATGGCTGAGGTCTCCTTCTGGTAATTAAAAATCTATTTGAAAAATACAACTTTTACTATTCTAGCACTGTGCCAAAGCTCTTACAAGTATACAGATGCCAACCGTATAGTGCATCAATTTATATTTCAGAAGTGGTAACTGCTTCGTGATGCACATCTTGTAGAAAGCTTTTTTCAAACATGCTCTAATGAACAGTAACCATTGTAAGGGCGGAACAGAAGAAAAGTCTTGTAATTTGTGTGTAATTATAGTACAATTGAAGCTACAGATTTGTCCTGTTAGTTTAATGGATAGAACAAGTGCCTCCTAAGCACTAGATGTGGGTTCGATTCCCGCACGGGACGTCCTATCAAAAGCGGAATGTATTAGAAAAATTTCTAATATAATTTCCGCTTTTTTGTTTTTTCAGAGGGAAAATGGAATGGAATATCAGCTAATACGGAAAGAATCCTATTAGCCGCTGTCTAATAAAACGCATTGCTGGTATAATAGCTGGAAATAAATCGAAATTCTAATAAAAGAGAAAAGCCAGCTGTTTATTTGAGAAAGTGGATGTAAATTCAAGCTCAGATAAGAAAAAAGAGGAAGGGAAATATCCGGCGGTAAGTTATTAGGTGTGAATACAATAAAATCTTTGCTTAGTGAAAACTAAGGTCAACAGTAAGCCTGTTTGGATCAGATTTCAAAAAGAAATCTATCTGGACAGGCTTTTTCTGTTACAGATAAGAAATGGAGGAAAGATATCAGGAAAGAGAAGAGGCACAGCAGTTGGCAGATATGCAGGAGCTTCAGAGCCAGTTACCGGATGTTGAATTGCCAGAAGATGCAGAAACGGAAGAACCATTATTTCCTGATCAGCAGGCAATGACAAACGAATTGCCTGCTCAAGAGGATTCAGAAATATCAGAACCAATACAGGTGGTTAATTTTCACATTACAGACGATGCTCTTGGGCGGGGGACTGCAAAAGAAAAATTCCGTGCAAACATCATGGCTATTCAGTTGCTTAAAAAATGCGAAAGTGAAAACCGTCATGCAACAGCAGAAGAACAGGAGATTTTATCCCGGTATGTTGGTTGGGGCGGATTGTCAGATGCTTTTGACGAAAGCAAGCCTGCCTGGGAAACCGAATATCTGGAACTGAAGACAGTATTAACACCGGAAGAATATGCTGCCGCAAGAGCATCTACCCTGAATGCCCATTATACACAGCCCATTGTCATTGAGAGTATGTATCAGGCACTGGAAAATATGGGATTTGAAAAAGGAAATATTCTTGAGCCTGCAATGGGCGTGGGCAATTTCTTTGGTATGATTCCAGAGAAAATGGAAAATTCAAAGCTGTATGGTGTCGAACTGGACAGCATCAGCGGAAGAATCGCCAGTCTGTTATATCCAGATGCCAATATCCAGATTAAAGGATTTGAGAAAACAGATTACCCGAATGACTTTTTTGACGTGGTAATCGGAAACGTACCTTTCGGAGCCTATAAAGTAAATGACAGGCAGTATGAAAAGTACAATTTCTTTATTCATGATTATTTCCTCGCAAAATCCTTAGATCAACTTCGACCGGGTGGTGTAACTGCACTGATTACCACAAAAGGAACGATGGACAAAGCATCACCGGAAGTGAGAAGATATCTTGCTGAGCGGGCAGAACTGCTTGGGGCAATCAGACTTCCCAATACCGCATTTTCAGCCAATGCAGGAACAGAAGTAACGGCGGACATCCTGTTTTTTCAGAAGAGAGAAAGTATTTCCCATGAAGAGCCGGAATGGGTTCAGCTTGGTAGTGACGCAAACGGAATAAAGGTAAATCAATATTTTGCAGAGCATCCGGAAATGATTCTTGGAAAAATGGAAGAGGTTTCAGGTCCATATGGTATAGAAACAACCTGTTCACCGATAGAAGAAGCAGATCTGGAAATTCAGCTGTCAGAAGCAATCAAACATATTCAGGGAACTATGACACCTGCACTTGACCGGGAATCGGAACTGGATGAAATGATAGAAAGTATCCCGGCTGATCCGAACGTAAGAAATTACAGCTTTACAGTGGTTGATGATCAGATCTATTATCGGATCAATTCCCTTATGAATCCGGTTAAAATGCCGGCAATGACAGCAGAGCGTGTAAAAGGAATGATTGGTGTCAGAGATACCATAAGAGAATTGATTGCCCTGCAGATGGATGAATATTCCAGTGATGAGGATATTGCTGCTCTTCAGAAACGTTTAAATGAAGTTTATGATGCTTATACGGCAAAGTATGGTGTCATTGGAAGTAATGCCAACAAAAGGGCATTTTCGGACGATTCATCTTACTGTCTGCTGGTTCTCATACCGATAGATCATATTGACAATTTTTTGTAACAAAATTTCTTCCGTATATGGTTCAAAATGGATCTTTTTATTTTCTGCAGAGACACAGGGATAATAAATTCCAATGGCTCCATGATGCGGATTTTCCCCGTTACATTTTTTTCTCAGAAGCTTCCCAAGCTCCGGCGTCGTTTCTTTCAATACATGAGCCGTTCCCTGAAGCTGCTCCGAAAGCAGCTCGGCATTCAGAGGGTAACAGCCGTCCCATTTTTTTGTCAGATAGACGATCGGCAGCTGAAAGTGCTCTTTTCCAAGGAGTACCCTTTCTGCCAGTTCTTTTTCTCCGATTCCCAAAGATACGGGCTTCCCTGTAACAGGCAGCCTCCCATCCATTCCAGCGTACCCCTTCCGTATCACCAGTCTGATAAAATATGGGGGAGAAAAACGGTAAAAAAATGAGCTTGTCTGTTCTGTCACTTCCTGATCCAGCCTGACAGAAAGTCTCTTTTCTTCCAGATTCAGGACAAGATCAGACGTCCAGATCATTCCATAACTGTCTGTTTTCTGAAATCTTGCCGCGATTATCCGCTTTTCCGGAAGGTCTTCCACTGCCAGCAGTCTTTGTTCCTCCTGCCAGCGCACTCCCTTCATCCTGTCATGCGGACTTCCCTGATTCCACTCCAAGAGCAGCCGCACAAATTCTTTCTTTGAAAATGTTTCCTTCACCGGAATCATTGCAGAATAAATCTGCATAGAATCCCCCCTTTTTCTACTTTTCCTGCTAAAAATAAATACATAGAAATACCCCTTTCTTAAAAAATGGTGTAACGATTCATTTGAATGTGTGGTATTGTTTGGATTATAAAGATATAAAGATGATATAGATGAATAAAAAAGATAAGTAAAGATTGACTTTGAAATGATAGTCTATATTACCATGTATTGCGAGATTTTGCAAGTATTTAAAATCAAATCCAAATATCTTCGCCTGCATTCACAGAAAAAGAGCAGAAACTTTTTCCCGGAAAAGTTCCTGCTCTTTTTCATCTCTGATCAATTCTTATCTCGGCCAGCGCTCTTCTTTGGATAACAATTTCGGAAAAGGCTGATGCGGCTCTGACTGGTACCAGTAAGCAACACTGGATACATCGTCCTGCCGTTCAAAGAGACCTTTGTGGCAGACACCGATCTGCTGGATCGTCACACGGATGTCTTCGTCAAAAAGAATCGGATCCAAAATGTGCCAACGGTAAAAACCACGTTCCGTTGGTGTATCATTCATATGATAGGGATTATAGACTGTGTCGTCTTCTCTGGAATAATAGGGATATCCCATAAAAGGTGTGCAATACGTCTGTTCCTTGGCCACGCCATTTTCTGTTCTTGTAAAGCTCCAGGCGCCGCCAAAATAATCCTCTGTTCCCGTACCACAGATGGTCGGATATTCTTCATCACCATCCAGATAAACCTTTAATTCTCCCTCGCCCCACCAGTAACGTTCCAGGGCTGCAATGGCCAGGTAGGTACCAACGTAATGACCTTTTCCTTTTACGCCATCCAGAATCGTATAGTCCTTCTTCAGCTCCGTCAGACGCTCCCGTCTCCATTGTGCATGGAAATAAGCCATATCCTCCGGAAGCTCATCATAAAGAGTATAATCAACCTGATAGAAAAATGCCGGTACTTCTGCTTCATGCTGGTTTTCCAATGTAATACGGGCTTTTTTTCGGAAAGGCATCTGAAAATAACTATTGAAGCCTCTGGAAGGATTCACCACGATCGGGAGCGAATTTACCAGACATTCTCTTGCAAACCCACAGCAGAAAAAATCTCCCAATGGACTTTCCACAGACGGTTCTTCTTCATCGTCCCAGTAAATCCTCAAAACCAGATCACGCAACACGTAATAATCTTTTTCCGTACGGTCTGTCACAGTCATCCAGATATGCTGTATCACACCCGGTCCTTCCATTTCAGCCAATACTCTTGTTTCTCCTGGAATGATCTTCTGCATGCAGGGAGAGCCTTTTCTGCCTGCGCCGAGGCTTCCTGCTGCCATTCCGCCTTTTCCCTTTTCACCTTTCGGATTTTCCTGATTGATACAACGGCTCTTTCCCTTTTTCTGAAGCATCAGTGAATCCAGGCTATTAGTAAACTGAAGCATGTTTTTCTCCTTTTCCTGCCTGTCTCTTATTTCTGATTCTGCCAATAGGTCTGGATTGCATCAGCTGCTGTATCCCGATCCATCATACCGGTAAGATACTGCTGCATAACGGCTCCGTTTTCTGACCAGAAATCTGACGGCAGGAGACGGCTGAATGCATAGGTACTGGATACTGCTCCGTTTGCAATATAATCCTGAGTAGAAGCAACCAGCGGATTATCATAAGAAACATCCACTTTACTGAACGGCAATGCCATATCCAGAAGATCGGACATCTCCTGTGCTTTCTCCACACAGAAAAATTCTACCAGTTTCTTTCCTGCTTCCTGCTGTTCCTCTGAATTCTGGCTTGCATCAATGCAGTAACCTTTGGAACAGAAAACGCCAAGTTCTGTATTTACCGCATCCTCTTCCTTTCCGGTCAGCGGACAGGGCATTAAACCGAATTCGTCATCTGCGGAAGCAGAATCTTTTATATAATTCCATGCCCAGTCACCCATAAACCACATGGCAACGTCACCTTTTGCAATGGCCTGACCATCAATATCTGTGTTTCCAACCAGCGGGTCATTGGCATTATAATTGTATTTTGCAATAATATCAAAGGTGTCCATCACGCTGTTCCAGGCATCGTTGCTCTTCAGTTCTGCGGAACCATCCTTCAGACTGTTGATGAAATTCTGCTGTGCTTCCGCATCTCCCTGAATACCGGAAAATACCTGGCTGAGATAGTGAGATCCCAAAGACCAGTCCACACCGGTAAACATGATCGGTGCCACGCCGCCTGCCTGAATTTTCTCACAGAGAGCCTCAAGGTCTGCATTACTCTTGATCGTAGAAGGATCGAAAGTCTCACCGGTAGCTTTCTCGATGACGGTTTTGTTATAAACGATACCCATGGCTGTCACACAGTTGGGAACTGCATAAAGTTCTCCGTCTTCACCTTTAAACACATCGAGATAGGATTCATCTACCTGATCCGTGATCCAGGAATCTTCTGTCAGATCATATGCTGCCATATTCTCAATATTTTCCTGGATATCGACCGGATCCATGATGGAAATGGTTGGCGCATCGCCGCTTGCGTAAAGAGTCATCCATTTCTGTTTCTCACTGCTGTCATAGGCAATATAGTTGACCTTGATATCCGGATTTTCCTCCATAAATTCCTCACATAACTGCTCAAACTGAGCATCCTTGTTGGGCAGTGTGGTGTAAAGGGAAATCGTTACCTGGCTGTCAGAATCTGCAGACACAGTCAGACCAGATACGAGAGAACCAGCCATTGCAGCTGTCATCAACGCACAAATCAGTTTCTTTTTCATTTGAATAACCTCCTTGGAAATTTCTTTTGCTGAGATATAGCCTAAATGGTTGTTTCCGGTTATTCAACCGGTTATTTCCAAAACCAGATCTTTTAACAAAAATGAAAACCACTTTTTGTTACTTCTGCCCAAAGTTTCTGTTTTTCACACTCTCCCTCACGATCAGTTCCAGCGGAAAACTATAACTATGTACGGCTACTGCTTCTCCCCGTATCCTTTTCATAAGAAGTTTTACCGCTTCCTTCGCTCGAAGAGAAGGATACTGACGGATGGTTGTCAGCCTGGGCGTCACAAGTTTTGCAAGAGGATTATCATCAAAACCTGTCACAGAAAGTTCTTCCGGAAGTTTTAATCCCTGCGCAGAGAATACATCCATAGCCTCACAGGCATAGTAATCCGAGCAGAAAAAAGCTACCGTATATTCCTGTTTTTTTGCTCTTGGAACAAAGCTTCTGAAAATTTCTGAACGCAGAAGCCGCTCCTCCGGCACCACAAAAATATCTTTCTCCTCAAGTTTTTTCCCCACAGCTTCTAAAGCCTCTCTTACTCCTTGCAGCTTTTCTTTCGTACTTCCATAATCCATCCGTTCGTCACAGAAAAAAGCGATTTTTTCATGTCCTTGACTGAGCAGATACTCTGCCATGCTTCTGGCACCATCCACACTCTGACCGCTGACATTATCATAATCCCCTTCCTCTGAATCAATAAAGACCACCGGTTTTGGCATACATTTTGACAAGTACTCACAGGTCTTTGGATTCTGTCCCAAAACCAGTACTCCTTCTACCTGAAAAGCCTGACTTTTCCGAATCAGTTCGTCTTCATTTAAAGAAGAATCGTACCACACATTTCTGTGATAAAGATGAAGCTCTTTTTCAATCGTTCCAAGCATTTCTCCACAAAAAGGATCCATGAGAATATTTTCTTTCGTTCCAAGACAAAAGCTTACCAGAATAAATTTTAATTCTTCTGTCTCTTTTTCCGTTCTGTAATCGGCAACATAGTGATAACGTACCAACGCTTCCTCGATCTTTTTTCTCGTTTCTGCTGACATTTTTCTTGTTTTCCCATGGATCACATTAGAAACGGTAGTTGTACTGACTCCCAGTTCCTCTGCAATTTCCTTGATTGTCACCATATTCCCCTCCTCCGCTTTTCTTTTTTTACTATAACAGATTTTGAGAAACTTTTGTATCCAGACAATAAAAAAACCAGAAGCTTTTGCTCCTGGCTCTTATCTCATATACCTTCAAAACCACACACAGAAATTTATTTCTTCCATCCGAATCTTTCTAGAGCAGAGTATGCAACGGATATTCGCTGATATCATCACAGAGGTCAGTAGCATTGCCTGCTGGGTGTATGTGGAGAAATATGTGCATCATAAATCTTTGCAGGAAATGCCGGCAGAACGGAAGGATGTAGATAAGTTTATTTTTGCAGTAGATACATTATTCGAGAAGTTCTTAGAAACAGAAGAACAGCAAAGTTAGTTACACATGGAGATCAAGAAGAATATTATAATGCATTAGAAATTGCAGACAACTGAAAAGTGATAGGCGAAATGACACAGAGCTACAAAACAGCGGGTAAAATGCCCGCTGTTTTGTTATAAAGAAATAAATATAGTTGACAAATTTAGAATGTAATAAAACTAAAATAGATGATTTCGAATATGTAAGATTGCATTTAGCATACCTAATTCAACTTAATTCGTAAAAATGAATTAGAGGAAATATTTAACTCGACAAATGAGTTAAAACGAGTTACACTATATTTGAGTTAAATGATAGGAGGGATTGAGATGCGTACAATTCCTAAAGAGGAAAGTTTAGATATCGAGTTTAAGAGTGATTTAAAATGTTACCCGGATCACGATCTTATTGAAGAAATTGTTGGAATGACAAATACGGCCGGGGGATGTTTATTCCTTGGCGTTGAAGATGATGGAACAATTACCGGTGTTCATAAAAAACATAGAGACCCTATAGGAGTAACTGCGCTGATTGCCAATAGCACTGTTCCACCTATAGCTGTGAGGGCAGAGATAATTACTGAAGAAGGTAAGGATGTTTTGAAAATTGAAGTGCCAAGAAGTCGAGGGGTTGTATCTACTGCATCAGGGAAAATATTGAGAAGGCGGAATAAGCTGGATGGAAGCCCGGAAGTAATACCAATGTATTCATATGAGATCCCATCTCGTCTTGCAGAGCTTGGGATGCTTGATTATTCCGCTCAGCCTTTAGCAGGAGCTACTTTAGATGATTTGGACCCAAATCAGAGAGTAAGACTTCGGCGAATCATCCAGAATAGATCTGGAGGCGAAAAAACTTTACTTTCTTTACCGGATGAGGAATTGGATATTGCATTGCGTCTTGTTACAAATGTTGCTGGTAACTATGTTCCAACAGTTGCAGGTATGCTATTAATTGGTAAGGAGGAACGCATTGCAGAGTTGCTACCAACAGCGAAAGCTGCATTTCAGGTTTTAGAGGGAACAGCTGTCCGTGTAAATGAGGATAGTAATAAACCTCTTCTTGAATTGTTCGAGAGCTATGAGACATACGTCAAAGCATGGAATCCGGAAAGAGAGACCGAGTATGGCTTATTTAGAATTCCAATCCCGGAGTTTGACTGGGCTGCTTTTCGAGAAGGTTTGGTAAATGCATTTTGCCATAGGGATTATACTATGCTTGGCTCAGTAAGGGTTTTGATAGATGATGAAGGAATGACTATTAGTAATCCTGGCGGATTTATAGATGGGGTTAATTTAAAAAATCTTCTTACAGTAGAACCACATGGACGTAATCAGGCACTTGCAGATGCAATGAAACGAATTGGCTTAGCTGAGAAAACGGGAAGAGGAATTGATAGAATTTATGAAGGATCTATCATTTTTGGAAGACCTTGGCCAGACTATTCTGAGTCCACCAGTAGATCTGTTAAATTATTTATTCAAAGAGCAAAAGCAGATTTACCGTTTGCAAAATTTGTTGCGGATGAGCAAAACAGACAGGGGAAACCGTTATCAATATATGTGTTAATGATTTTGTCGGTTCTTAATAATGAAAGAAGATGTACTGTTGAACGGATTGTTGAGTTGACAAATCTTGGAGAAAATAAGATCAGATCGGCAATTGAGTTTATGATTGAATCTGGATTGATTGAAGCATCTGGAAAAGGAAAAAATCGTACTTGCATTCTGGGAAAAAAGATTTATCGTGAGAATAAAAAAGCAATACAGTATGTTCGACAGACAGACATAGACAGTATTAGATATCCTGAATTAGTAATGAAGCTGGCAAATACTCAGAACGGAATTATCACAAAGCAAGATGTAATTGAATTGTTGAAAGTAACTCCTTCACAGGCATATACAGTTATAAAAAAACTTCAAGGAGAAGGTCGTTTGAAATTGTTATGTGGGGGAAAATATTCTAAGTACAAAGTGGTTAATTCTTAACGCAGTTCAACTCAAAAAGAAACGAGTTAAAAACGAGTTAGAATTGAATTAAAA
>ENA-UONS01000198-UONS01000198.1-human-gut-metagenome-genome-assembly--contig:-CS19-NODE-198-length-75731-cov-82.792391_pt1 | contig 75731 bp, 106 predicted proteins | sample MGYA00242458_ERZ724005 | MGnify/ENA metagenome assembly ERZ724005
AATGATAATGAAGCTATTAAATTTAAAAATGGAATTTACTACAAGGTTAAACTCTGATACAGCTTTATATAAACAGGCAGGTAACTCAATAGTTGTGAATGTACTAGAAGCGGTGTTCAAGAATTTATTTAAAGTAGAAAAAGTTAAGAAATCGTGGTATAAATAGTGAAGAAATGGGGTGATTAGTATTAGTAGACGAAAAATGAGTGATATTATTCTGCCGAATTACTGGGACTTACTCGAAGACGGAATAGGTGAACAGCTAGAGCGTTCGCGTAAAATGTTTTTGCGTGGAGGACGTTTCTCTGGTAAATCTTATTGGGCGGCACATCATATTGTTTTGACACTTTTAGCTCTTGCATCTGTTCACAAAGAGGGCGAACCCTGGGCGTGTTGTTTGGCATTAAGAAAATATAATAATACATTAAGAACCTCTGTATATGCTGAAATTGCTAATGCTATAATAAATTTAGGAGTTGAAGATAAGTGGCAAATGCTTACCAACCCTATGGAAATCAGGTTAAAGGGAACTAAAAGTGTAATTAAATTCGCTAACTTAAATACTGCTGAAGATTATGGAAAAGTTAAATCTATTAAATGGCCCGGTGGTTATTGTAGGTTAATATGGTTTGAAGAGGCTGACCAATTTCAATCTAAACACGACGTAGACCAAGTATTACTATCTTTATATCGTGGTGGAGACATATTTGAAACTATATTTACGTATAATACGCCGTTCTCACCTTCACACTGGCTTAATATTGGTTGGAATAACGCAAAAGAAATGGCGGTGGACGTGGAAACGGACAGCGACGAAGATAGAAAAAGATTAGGTGAAAAAGTTTACTTCAAACACGTTAATTTATATGATATTCCAAGAGGAATTGTGCCTCAGCAAGTTTATGATATGGCTGAAGCAATGCGTGAAGAAAATGAACAGGAGTGGAAGCACGTCATAATGGGAGAGGTCGGTGACCCGGCTACTATGGTATTCCCACTACTTAGACCTGTTCGAGTTGGAGATATTGATACTTCTGAATTTGGCAATGGTCCTGAGTGTTGGCGTTGGCTCGTTGGTATGGACTATGGTTATCGTCCTGACCCTACTGTATGTGTGGTTGTAGGTTATAATAAAGTTAAAAAGGTATTATTTATAACTGACGAAGTAAGAGGTGTAGGCTGGAGTGAAGACGGTATTTATATGAACGTAAAGGATATGCTGTCAAGAGGAGGCGGACTATTTGATAGGTCTGTTAATATATCGTCGCTAATAAACTCTGAAATCGATAATAGAATTATTGATGGTTTAAGGAGTAAGGGGTTGAACATATACCCGGTTAAGAAAGTGAGTGGAAGTCGTGACGTATCATATCAGTTCTTAACTGGTGGATTTGGTGACGTTAAAGAAATCTGGATTGATACTGAGAGGTGTCCTGGCTGTTGGGCTGAGTTCGTTGGTGCTGAGTTCTTACGTAGAGATATAGGCGGAAAAGAAATAATAATTCAAGAATGGCCTAGTGTTAATGACCATCGGGATAGACGCTTGTAGGTATGCGACAGTAGATTTATGGTCTGGTAGAGCTGTTACTGGAAGTAAAAGGAGTTTATTATGATTGGTGATATGTTGAACAATAATAAGAGGCGTGATGTGTGTACCCGCTTGGACCAGCAAATGTATATGGGAAAAAAGTATAGGCAAGATAAAAAGACGGGGTATTATGTTTGTACTACTGGGAACAGAAAGAGACTTCACGTGGCTATGTGGGAAAGTGTGGCAGGCAGGAACTGCCCGCCGCGGTTGCGTAATACACCACGTTGATTGGATTAAGACGCATAATGTGATTGAAAATCTAGTCTGTGTGACAGTAAGTGAACACGAGAGGATACACAATACTCCCGGTGGACGTGAATTTGGGGAAAAATTAAAAAAAGAGAGAGGTGTAGGCACACCTCCCGGCGTTGAGATAGAGACTGAGTACTAACCAGTCTCTTTTGTGTCTAATGGTGTAAAATATGATACGAGCATACTTACTTCATCTTCATTAAATTCATATGAGTCTGGTGTACCTAAGGCAGGTTTAATTATATGGTCGTAATTTTCAATTTGAATTTTTGATGGATATAATAATAATTGATATAGCTCATACGTATTGTTGTGAATTATACAATAATATTTTATCTTTTCGTATTCTTCCGATAATGGATGAGGTAATGAGTCTTCTAGGTTTTCTATTTCTCTTTGATAATCATATTCTTCGTTGCTGTCAATTGATTTTAAATATTGAACAATATCTTCGTCTGTTGGATATTTTGCTAATACATAATCAATAGTTTTTTGATCATCTTTTTCAAGATATGGCAATAGATAGCCTAATATTTTCATAGAATTTTCTTTCAGCAACTCAATTCTTTTCTTTTTTATTTTTTGTTTCTCTAAATCTAATTTTTGTTTGGCAAGGAGCTGTTCATCTGGTGTAGATGTTTGCTCTGGTTTGTTAAATTTAAAGTCTTTTATCCCAACTTCTTTCAATTGTTCTAATGTAAGTGATTGTGGTTGTGACTGTGGTTGTGACTGCGATATAAACGCCCCAGTCCTTTCGTCTATATCAATAAGGTTTAAGTCTACTGCGTAATTTAGATATAGTGGTATAAATTTTTTAAGTGAACGGTCAGCTTTTGCTGCTAAAATTTTTAATTTTTTTGTCGTATCTTCTGGTAAGATAATTTGAATTTGTGACATATTTTTATTTATCCTTTCTTTTTATAACATAATATGTAACACGATATATAACGCGATATATAATAAATGTTAATATAACATATATAACCGAGAATATATAAGGGTTATATGTTGCTGGTTATATACGGGTATAACCGATAGTATATAAGGGTTATATGTTATTGGTTACACATATAATAACATATATGATAGTTATTGTCAATATAAGTTATAACAAGTGTTATATATTTTTAGTAGTAAATCAATATCATAACACCCTGTTGATTTGCTCATTTTTGCGTTGTTGCTCTGCTAAAAACGTCGCTTTTCGTTGGGAGAGTAGGTTGTTGCTCTGTTGATTTGCTTTTTTTAAAAAGTGACCCTCTATATATAAATATTAAAATATTTTTTTATATTTTTTTTTAATTTTTTAGAATCTTCTTCTACCAAAATATATAGAGAAGTTAATGTTTTCTCAACAGCAGAGCAACATCACAGTATGTCATTGTTGGTAGAGTAAGGATGAGCCCCGTTGACCTGCTGTTGCTCTGCTTTTATTTAACACCATATCATTCAACTGAACAGAAATCCCGGATATATATTTATATAAATCAAAATCGGCCCGTTGATTTGCTTTTTTATAAACAATTTTTAGCAGAGCAACGCCTAGAGAGCAGAGCAACACAGAGCCTGATTTTTCATTCTCAACACATAGTGAACCAAAAATTTTGTCGAATCTGAACAAGTGGGGTAAAATTTACATAAATACGTGGGGTAAAATATAGCCACACAACTTGAATATATAAAAATTTTGTCGAAAGTGAACAAAAAACACAATGAATTATATCCCCCTGGTATCCAATCCGGTTGTTCACTTTTGAATATTTTATCTTAAAACCTGAACAAGCCTGGTGGAGAATTAACACACACGCACACGAGCTTAACATACACGCTTATAGAACATTTGTTCTGGGCACAAGCAAACCCTTGTGGGAGTAAGAAAAGAGAGGTTTTTACCCTCTCTTGACAAACACTCTATAATTTGCGTGTGCTTTATAACCAGGTATAACACCTTGATTTGAAACAGCCAACCATTCTGAAGCACGGAGTGGTTCAATATATAACTGCTTTGCATCTTTCAAACTGCATCCGACCAGATTAGCTACTGCACTGGACGAAATTCTGCCACGCTCTACTACTTTCTGCACAATTATAAATTCTTTATCACTCAAACCAGTTGCACCATTGATTGCAAATCTAGAATCAAGAAGACTGTTCACTTCTGCTTCTCCCACTGTTTTTAATTTTTCTGATTTGATAGCACTTTTCATAGACTTCGCAAGTGACAGTGCTGTTCTTGGCACACCCTTTGATGCTCTTACTATACTTGGTAGAGCCTTAGCATCTAAATCTGGATTAACATTGTGAACAATTTGCTCCAATTCTTCTTGTGAATAATTCTGCAACTCTACAAACTTACACCTATTAACAAATGCCTCTGGTAAAGGGCTTAATATATTTGTTGCGAATACAAACCTTGCCTTTGGTAATTCTAAATCCATACAAAGGTCAGTATCGTAAAATGTACCCTTATCAATTATCTTATATAGTCCTTCTAATACTTTTGGTTGAAGAGAATGTATTTCATCAAAGAATAATATGTCGCCGTCTTCGGCTTCTTTGATTGGCTTCAGCATACTGTTCAACCTGTCACCTCTCATCTGTGTCGTGTCTACTGTTTTAGCACCTAGACTTTCAGCAAACATTGTCTTACCATATCCACTGCTACCATATATAAGTAATGGCTGTGTTTCATATTTGTACCAGTCTGCTATTGCTAACTTGGCTCTCTCTTGTCCTACGATATTCTTAAACATACCTACACCCCCTTTCGTTTTTTGTTTGTATTATATCACACTTATAATAGTATGTCAATACCATATCATTTATACCTGGCATTCCAGGTGATGTAATTCTGTTCACTTTGCTTCACTCCCTTCTTACTTATCCTATCCAGAGTCTCTTCGCCCACGTTTCTGGATTTGGTTTCAGTTCATCCATACTCCAGCGTGTCCACTCTTTGGTTTCTGCATTATACTGCAATCGTCCACAGTTTGCACCCCAGTCCTCGTCTGCGTACTGTAAATCTAAATCATATCCTAGTTCAGCTAGCTTCGTTGCCACTGGTTCTGCGAATGACCAAGCTGTTTGAAAGTACATTATTATATATGTCTTACCTGCATATGTGTACCCGTCGTATGCACCCCACTTTGTGTTCCAGTATTTGTTTCTCCAAGCATACCAATCAAACCAAGGTTTATCTTTGTCCTCCATTACGTGGCTGTCCTTGTTCACTAGGCAATCCTTCGGACAATCTTTTTTATATCTAGGCTCTGGTATTATTAAATCAAAATCTATTATTCTGTTTCCGTCTTCTGTGACTATCGTTAGTTTATCTAATATATATTGAAGTTTGTCTTGTGGTATGTGTGAAATCTTCCATTTATTCATTACGTGATTTGGCATTTTATATTACCTCCTTTTTAGTTATTGTTACTGTATCGTGTAATTTAGTGAAGTCTCCGTCTTCGTATATTTCAAAACTTGCCGTACCTGCTTCCTCATCAATCTGTTCACTTTCGGATATTTGATCATCACTGATCCACTCCCTGATGTCTGACCTGGCGACCCTGACTAAATTCTTATAACTGTTCAATGCATCCCCGAAGCTGGCATACACTTCAGTATGATGAGTAAACTCATAATTCCAACTGCCTTCTTCCTGGATTACATATACGAACTCAGGATTAAGCTCGTGAAGCACATTGTGAACAACCTTCGCTAAATGATCGTTACGTTTTAATAGTGCATTCTCTACATAAGTTAATCTCTCAATATCTTTCTTTGCTATTCTCATATCATTACCTCCTTTATATTTCTGGTATTACTCTTATACCTATACAATTCCAGTCACTGGTTGTGTGGTTATTTCTGTTCTTCTTGAAGTTGTATATCCTATCATAGTCGTCTGATAGTATATCTATTGGTTCATTCTTTGGATATGCTGTAATATTTTTTATAGTAGCTTGGAATGATTTAATCAATACACTTCTTTGTTGTGTTGGTTTTGGTAGTGCGTCTGTATTGTCGAAGTTTAAGATAAAATAATTGTCTTCGTCTTGGATAACTATGTACCCTTGCAACAAATCATTCCATACATTTTGTGAAAAGCTGAATATCATTTTGTGTGCAACTTTTCTTTCTTCGTCTTCACAGATTAGCTCTGCTAGTCCTCTCCATCCTCTGTTCTTGTTTAAAATAATTCTTTTAATTTCTTTCATTTCTATCTCCTACCTTTCTATTATACTAACCCATAGATTATATCTAGTATATCTACTGGTTGCTTTTCTTCTTGTTGTGGTTTAACTTTTCTTTGGTCTCTTACTGGTTTCTTCATTGGCATTGCTAGTTTTCTTAATTGCTCTTTGACTTCTTCACTTACCTTTAGTGTCCATTTCTCTTTAAGTGTTATTGCGTCGTCTGTACTGTCAAACTTGTAGCCGTCTATCTCTAGTATTCTTAATAGTCCTGGTGTTATTCTACCTAAGTTAATCTCTGCCATTGTGTCTGTGTTTTGAAGGTACACATTTTCTGTTGTACCTGGTTCTTTGTTTACTCTATACATACTAATACCCCCTTCCTGTATAGATAATTTGAATATTTGGATTTATTTTCTGTACTTCTTTTAGCCATCTTTCACTGTGTCCTACTAAAACTGTTCTCTTTAGTTGTTTGATCATATCAACTGACCAGGATATTCTGCCACCACCGTCTGTGATTCCTATTGGACTGTATCCTAGCTGTTCAGCTTTGAAGCACATCTCGATTGTTCTGTCCCCGTCGTCACTGTATCCACTGTCTGCTGATATGTGCATAAAGTCTGCAAATGTACCTTTGTAATAGTCGTCGTCTCTACCCTCTGGGTCTACACAACGTCTCATTACTGCCCTGCCTTCTTCTCTGTATGCGAAACCACTAAACCATACTGTTGGTGTCTTTAATGCTTGTGGAATTGCTTTGCCTATAATCTCTTTGAATGTGTCCATATCTCCACCCATACTACCACTTGCGTCAAAACATAAGTATAAACTTGCACGTCCTTTCTTTGATCCTTTAAAGATAGTGTGTTGTCCTGTCTGCATATAGCTTGGTGTCTTGTAACTTCTTACTTTTGTGTCTGTTACTAGACCATTTAGTGTCTTTGTTATTCTTGCTAGTCTTAATTTAACATTCTTTAGTCTGTTGATTTCTTCGACCCATTCGTTACCTTCGTGTTCAGTGATAAACTCTTTATTGTCTATGTCGTCTAGCTTTGACCAATCTGTTTCTGAATGATGTCCAGGTTCAGGCTGTTCACTTTCAGGTTCTGTCTCGACTTCACTTGTATCTTTACCTGTCTTTTCTCTTGGGGTGCTGTCGTGTCCCCCCTCTGCGTGTGCTTTGTCTGTACTACCTTTCTTCTTGTCTGTGTCTTTTACTTTTGATTTGCTGTCCTCGTCTTCTTCTGTTTCTTCGCTGTCGTCTCCTTCCTTCTTGTCTTTGTCTTCTCCGTGTTTGAATTTTCTGTACTCGTCTAGCATTTCCTCTAGTGTGTTATGTTTGAATGTATAAGATAAAGAGTTTCTGTCTCTGAATTGGGCAAGGTTGTTCACTGCTGTCTCTACAAGCTCTGGGAATTTCTTACTCATCCAATCGTGTACTAATATGTCCATTATAATATTGACTTCACTTTTAGTCACTTGGAATTCGTCTTCCGTATCTTCTTCGCTCAATTCTTCTAGGTATTTAAAGAATCTGTTGTGATGTTTTAACTCTAGGTGCATTCTTTCGTGCCACAATAACCACTTCAACATATTGTCGTCATAGGCTGGTAGTATCTTGAATAAATTGTCTTGGGTGTTTAGGAAGATACGGTCGCCGTCAGTGTAGGCAACTGCTCTCCCTATATCTGTTACGTATGCTCTCTCTAGCATAATTGCTGTCTCTGTATCATAGTGTGTGCTTGATAAGAATGGATTAACCATAATTATTTACCTCCTTTTACTATACTTGCTACTTCTTCTTCTGATAGTATCTCTTTGAATTTCTCGATTAGTTCCTCTTCTGTTGATATTGTCTCTGGTCCCCAGGCAACTATTCCGTCTTCTTGGAATCTCTCATAAGCTGTTCTTACATTCTTGATTAAGTCTGCTGGGTCTATTGACTTCATTCCTTTTTGCATATCAACTAACTTTTGTGTCAATGCTGTGCCTAATTTAGCTCTTAGTCTTAGTGGATTTTTCTCAAACTGTAGCATTTTAAGTACGTGGTCCATATTTCTTGGATTGATTTTACTGTCTTGCATTGCTTTGATATACTTGGCAACTTGAGGAATGTTTTTCCATTTCTTCTTTAAGTAATCCATTGCGTCTTTGTCACTGTTTACTAATTGGAATACGTCAAACCTATCTAGTAATGGTCCAGGAAGTTCGTTCGAGTATACTGTACCGTCTGTACCGTCTGATAAGTTTCCTGCTGCTACTATTTGTGCAAACTCTAGTGAATGACCACACCATTCTCTTTGACTTGGATCAATGTGACAAGGTCCATATAAACAGTTCATAACTTCTGTTGGTGCTTGGTTGATTTCGTCAAAGAATAATATATAATTTTTACCTTTGACTTTAAACATTGGGGCTAGTGCCTCATTTAATAATAGTGTAAAGTATTCTGTTTTCTTATCACTGCTCACTTGTGCGTATGGCACACCACCAATAAACTCTGGTATCATTGTGGCTAGTGGAAAGACTAATAATGTTTTGCCTTTATCTTCTGCAAACTTTCTAACAATTGAAGATTTACCAATACCCTTGTTACCAAAAACAAGTGTGTTTTCTTCGTCTTCTAATAAAGCATAGAAGTCGCTTTGACGTATTTCTGGCACGTCAATACCATCAATTTTCATTGTACCCACAATGTACCTACCTTTCTACACGATAACAGTTAGATTAAAGCCTATGGCTTGTCTGTTACCGTTCACTCTCTATTATACTACTTGTTTAGTAGTATGTCAATAGTTTATCATTAGTTTTTTATGATAGTATTTCGCCCTGGTTTCATACTATTTTTAAGGGCTTGCTGGCTGCTTTTAGTTGTGTTTTATTCATATTTGTGAATTTGTCTGTTATTATTTCTCTTTTACTTGTTGTATATGCTGTTGCTAATAGTTTGATTGTATGATTTACTGTCGTTTCTTTTTCTGGTGGAAATTTCTTTGCAATTTCTTCAACTGCTTGTTTATATTCTTTTGAATATATTGTTTTTGTATAGTTTTGTCTTTTAATTATTAAGTCATTTCCTTTGTTAATTTTTGCGATTTCGTCTTCTGTCAAGTTTCTAATTTCGTCCTTTGCGTTATCAATTATTTGTTGGTAATATTCTACCATTGCTACTGCCATTGCAATTTCCTCAATTCTTGATTTATCCATAATTTTTACCTCCATAATTTTTAATTTTATTTTTAATTTTGTTTTAATTTTTATGACGGCTTTCAGTAGGGTTTCAGCCGTTTTTACCTACTATACTTATTTATATCATTTCTTGACTGTCAATATATGCACCACTTGTGCAAGGTATATCATAATATGTGTATTTGTAACCATTGTTGAAATATACGTCTATTGTCATTTTTTCGCTATAATTATAATGTTTTACTATTCTTATTTTTTCGCCGTCGACTTTTCTTTCGTTGTAGTTTAGCATATCTTGTAATATGTGAATGCCTTTTGTTTTCATTTCGTTTACTTTTTCGTATTTACCTTTTTCGTTTTTTCTAAATATATCATAATTAAAATATTTCATAATTTCATTACCTACCTTTTTTATATATTTGAATATATACCGATAGCATATATTCCTTGCGTTATGTTTAGCCATTACCTGTTACATATTACTTTTAGCAATGCAACTATACTGTTATACTTTTAATGTGTATAACTACATAACAAAAGTAAATATAATATAATTGAAATATATTTAATCTAAAGATTAAATATGTTTTTTTGTTTTGCTTTTGTTACTTCTATTATACTATTTTTATGGTAGTTTGTCAACAGTATATCATTAAATAATTGTAATCTAGGATCAACTCCTGGAAGTGGCTTACTTAGTATATCTCCAGAGGTTGCCAGGTGGTGTGGTAACTCACATAACATATATTACGAAAAATTGGACAACACATTTCTTGTCTAACTATAAGGGCAGTTGCCCGAAATCATAACATATATTGCAAAAAATTAGTCAAGAAAGTTGTTGTACTCCACTTGCAAAATTTGTTCAGTTAAGATATAATGTGAACAAAGAAAGGAGAAAATGCTATGATTAAAATGTCAAAAAACATAAAAGACGAGTATAATGACGGTAAATTACAAGATTTATTGTCAGAAGTCGACAAAGTCCTTTCAAAACGTTCGGAAATCAATGACCGTTATCTTCGTGGAGTAACAAGCACTGATATAGTTTCTGGTACAACCGTTCAAGTGTTTTTCGAGAAGTTTATTACTGATTTAGCTAGTGGCTATCTATCAGGAGAAATCACATACAATGCTGAAATTGTAGACGAATCCGAAGAACCGGCCTACAGACTGCTACATCCCTCAAATACCCAACCACTTGACCCAGATACTGCAGCTCAATTGAAGTTCATAATCACCACGCTATCTTCAAAAAATGATGACCCAAAAGTTTTGAAAGCCTTATTTCACGACGCTGTACTTTATGGTTGTTGCTATGAAAGACAATTAGACCTTCAACAAACTCAAGCAGACGCAATTAGTGCTGATGAAAACCCAGCTACTACAGACCCAAATTATACATATTATCCCCTATCTGCCTTAAATACTGTTGCAATATTCCCAACAGATATAAATGACATATCACAGCAAAAACCAATAGGTCTGATTACTCGCTATATTCTTGACAAACGTAATTCCGATGACAATCAAGAGCATACACTATACTATGTTATTGAATGTAACCCATACACAGGCTTTTATGGTACTTCTATATATGACAAGACAACTAATGAAGACGCTACATCTCAATACAAAACCGTCATCACATTAAAAGAAGAAAAACCTACCTCACACACTGTGCCTACATTCACAGCATACGAACCAGACCCACAAGTCAGTATTATAGACCCAATTATCTCTCTAATCACTTCTTATGAGCAGATAATGAATAACTTAAATAATATGTATAACTACAATGACAAAGACGCTAAGTTGAAAATATCAGGATACAGACCAGAGAACCCACTAACAATACCTAATCCAGACTTCGACCCTGAGAAGCCAATTAGCGCAAATAATCCAGATAAAATTATCAACCCAGCCCGTCAAATCGAAGACGAACATTTAGAGAATTCTAAAACATTCTTCGTACAAGAGGGAGGAGACGTTAGTTGGCTACTAAAAGAAATACACGCAGAAGACGCTACGAAATACTTAAAATACTATGTTGATAGTATCTTCCAGATTTCTGGTATTCCAAATACTAGCGACGCGGCCTTCAACTCAGGAGATATGAACGCAAGTGCTATTGACCGTAAATTCTATACTATGGCGCTAATGCTAGACGACGTAAAACAGGGTGTAACTACAATGATTAAACATAGATGGGCTAATTTCTTCCAGAGAATAAATCTTATCTCATCAAATAAATATAATATTGACGATATAACCATAACAATCGGCACAAATCTACCAAGTATGACAGACGAGACTATAAATCAACAGCTTGCTCTAAACGGTATAATCTCTAATAAAACTCTATTATCAAATCTTGGCTATGATTACGCTACAGAGAAGAAGAACAAAGAAGAAGAAAACGAGACACTATGGGAGACCGTTGCTCCAGATACAGCCTTTGTGTCACCAAATGACGTTGACACTGCTCAAGACCCTGCTTCAAAAACTACGACTACCAGCACGACACAAAATCAAACAAATAATCAAATAGAAAACCGTACGAAACAATCACAACCTGTTAAAGATAAAACCGATAATATTCCAGCTCTAAAATCAAGAGAAGGAAGACCAAATAAATAAAAGTCCGATACCATCTCGTATCGTCCCCGTCTATTTCAGAATAATAAATAATAGGAGGATTGAATATGGACGAAAATCAAAACAATGACGCTATCCAAGATATGGTAGCAAATGCTGATAACACAGCAACAAATCAACAACTTACAAATAAAGTGGCTAAACCACAAGAGAGTGACACACAAAACTTAGACGTGTTACTACAAGACCCAAAATTACAAGCAGAATTTGATAAAAAATTAGAAAAGGCTATAAATAAAGCCTTAACAAGCAAAGAACAAGAGTATTCTAAGAGAGAAAGCGCTCTACAAGCAAGCATTAACACAGAAAAAGAAAAAATGAGACAAAATATCTTAGAAGAAATTGAAGCTAAGAAAAAAGAAGCTGAAGAAATGGCTAAATTAAGTGTAGAAGAAAGATATAAAAAACAAATAGATAACCAAGAATTGAAGATAGCAGAGTATGAAAAAGAACTATCTCTAATCAGAAGAAGAGATAAAATTAGCGCTATAGTAGCAGAAAAAGGATATGACCCACGTTTATTATCATTACTACGTGCTGAAGACGTAAGCACTGACGAAGAAATCGAAGACTATGTAGATAAAAGAAATCAAATATTCTTAGAAGCTACAAACGCTAGAGTACAAACACTTTTAAAAGACCATCCAGACGTTTTATTAGGCGATAAGAAAAAGAAAAATAGCGAACCAGAGTTTAACTTTAACTTTACAAGTAAAAAATAAAAAAAGGAGGAACCCCAATGTCAGATAACTACCAGGACATAAAAATTAAATGCCAAGACTGCGGAACAGAATTCTTATTTTCCGTAGAAGAGCAAAAATGGTATGAAGAAAAAGGCTTCACGCCACCAAAAAGATGTCGTTATTGCAGAAATAGACGCAAAAACGAACAATATAATAGAGAAAGGAGACAAAGAAATGGCTAAAAAAGTAACTAAAAAAGAAGAAATCGCTGCAGAAGAAGAAACAACTCCAGTTGAAGAGGTAAAAGAAGAAATAACTTTAGCAGAAGAAGTAAAAGAGGCTCCAGTTGAAGAAAAGAAACAAGAAAAAACAGGTAAATATGCAATAGGAAGTATTGTGTATGTATCAAAAGACGCGGACGCAGACTTAAATGGTTTCAAATTATTCCCACAATATAAAAAATATACATACACTGTAGAAGCCTACGACGCAAAATCAGGCGTTTATTCTTTGAGAAGGTTAAATTTATCATTGAGCCTTCCAGAAGCTCTTATAATCAGTCCTGACGAGCGTGCGCACGATATGATAAATCGTAAACAGTTTTAGTAGAAAGGAATAATAGGAAGATGAAAAAATTAAGTATTATACTTCCTTTTTATGGTGAAGATTTAGAAACAATTGAACCAATGTTAAGCTCAATAAATAACCAACAAGCCTGCACACCTAGTGATTTTGAGCTTATATTGGTGAATGATTGTGGTCCTAGCACCATAACAGAGGAAGATGTTAAAAAATATTTATGGAAATTTGATAGCAAAATTATAAAAATGAAAGAAAACGGTGGTCCAGGTAATGCTAGACAATTAGGTATAGACGCCTCTAAAGCAGAGTATGTAATGATGGGTGATTGTGACGACGTGCTACAAAACAATATGGTGTTTTACTTCTTTGAAACACAGCTATATAAAGACCAACCAGACGTGGCTCATACTAATTGGATGTCACATCATTATGTACCTACAATAGGAAATATTATACAACCTATGAATGTTGAATTTACTTGGTTTTTTGGAAAATTTTATAAACGCTCATTTCTTGAACAAAATAAGTTAAGAATGCACCCAAATTTAAGAGTACACGAGGAATTGCAAATCGTAAGACTTGCTCCATATTATACAGATAATATTAAACACTATGACTTTCCGACTTATATCTGGAGTACAAGTGAAGGTTCAATTACTAGAAAAAATAATGGAGAATATGCTTATACTGGTAATGCAACATATTTATACTCAAATGATTTATTATTAGATAGAGTTGTAGAAAAAAGAGAACCAGACGCTTTACAAAGTGCATATGCTGTGATTTTATTGGGATACACATCAGACGTTAATATAGATTGGACTGGTCCTGCGAAAGATTACAAAAAACAAACAGACGAAATGGCGTCATATTTTATAAATAAATGGCTACCAAGAATTGAACAATTCACAGAAAAACACCCAGAATTCAAGCAAAATTTATTACAAGAGTATAAGAATATGCAGAGTCAATTAGAAGCAATCCCTGATATAACATTTAACCAATGGGTAAAAAATATAAAAGCTCTTGGAATAACTGAATTACCTGAATTTATACAACCTGATACAACCACTGTTAAAAAAGGAAAATAAGGAGGTAAAAAGTATGAATGAATTTGTTAGTATTGAAATTTTAGGCACAATCGCTGGTTGTTCCGCAGTAATCACATTACTTACACAAGTATTCAAAAAATATTTACCAGAAAAACTAGACACAAAATGGTTAGCTTTGATATTTTCAGTTATAATCGGAGGACTTCGTATTATTTACGTAGGACAGTTTGACTTTGCTGGAATAGTATCAGGCATTATAAACATATTCGTATTATTAGGAGTATCTGTTGGTCTATATGAAGTAGGTACTTCTGTAATAAATAAATTAACAGGAGGTTCAGATGATGCTAAATAGAAATAAACAAAATAAACAAAATTCTAAGTCAGAAGAAAAAGTTATAGAACAAGGTAACGCTGAACTTCAAAGAAATTTTGAAGAGGAAGAGGTGAATTAACTATGGCTTGTGGTAAAAAGAAAAAAGGTGGAAAGAAAAAAGGAGGAAAATAAAATGGCAAAAAGAGGTATTGATATAAGTGCTCACCAAGGTAATATTGACTTATCTGCATTGAAAAGTCAAATTGACTTCGTGATTATAAGAGTAGGATATGGTACTAAAGGTACTATTGATACTAAATTCACTAGAAATGCTGACTTATGTCGCTCTCTAGGTATTCCAGTAGGATTTTATTGGTACTCTTATGCGTTAGATGTTGAAGGAGCTGAAAAAGAGGCTCAGGCTATGATAAATGCAATTGCTCCATACAAAGATATTGTTCAATATGGTGTATGGTTTGATATGGAAGACGCTGACGGTTACAAAAAGAGAAATGGTATGCCTTCAAATTCAACTTTAAGAGATATGTGTTACGCATTCTGTGAAAAGGTTGAAAATGCAGGTTACTATAGTGGTGTATATGCTTCTCTTTCTTGGTTTAATAATCAACTAGCAGGCGATAGACTATCTCGTTTTGACAAATGGGTGGCAATGTGGCCTACAAGTGGTGGAAAACAAAAAGGTTTATCTGTATCTCCAGATGAAAAATCAGGTTGGTCAATGTGGCAATTCACTTCAGACGGAAAATTTGACGGATATTCAGGAAGATTAGACACAAATTACGCATATCACGATTTCCCAAATCCTAAAGATGGAGGACAACCAACACCACCTGCTCCAGAACCTGCGCCTGAACCATCAACACAAAAATTTAATATTGGCGACAAAGTTATAATAAATGGTAGTTTGTATACAAACGCAAATGCTACTTCTCCTGCTGGTAGTGTTACAAATAAAACAACTAATATAACTAGATACGTAGAAGGAGCGGCACACCCATATAATACTACTGGAGATTTAGGATGGATGAACGAGAGTGATATAACATTATATTCTGGTTCAACACCAGTATCAGCTGAAATAAGAAAAGGCTCAAAAGTAAGATTTACAGGTACTCGCTCATACTCAGGTATGAAATTAGCGAGTTGGACACACAACGACGTGTTCGACGTAATTGAAATTTCTGGCGATAGAGTTGTTATCGGTAAAGGAAACGCAGTTACTTCGGCTGTCAATATAAAAGACTGCCAAAAGGTCTAGTCTAAAGGCGGAGACCCCGCCTTTATATTTTTATTAACCATTGGAGGAATTAAGATGAAAATTAAATGGCAATGGTTTTTAGGAGGACAAACTATGTTTTGGATAGCAAGTATACTCTTAATCGTGTTAGTTTTCGCTATAGTTGTAACTTATATAATCGACCCGACTACGAGTATCTATATGAAAGTACAAAGTATAGACGAGACTTCTATTAAGGAAATGTCAGAGGGCTATGTAAAAAGTTTAGGGATAACTATAAGCAAACCAATAAGTTATCGTTTTGTGAAGTATCAGCACGAGGATGGTTTTAAGAAGCGTAAGTCAGGTTCGGAAACTGTCTTATTGGGTACGTTTCACGAATGGAATAACTGTTATTACATAGATATATCAGCTAATTTGTATCGTATGAATATGTTATACGAAATAGTTAAACACGAGACTAGACATATGATAGTACAAGAATTGAAAAATGAAAAAATAATAGATTTAACTGAATATACCGAAGAAATCGCTCAAGAAAAAAATGAAGTATATAATAATTTATTTAATTATGGTGTAAAATTGTTAAAGGAGGAACAAAACAATGGCGAAATTTGAAAAAGTATCAAGAATTGACGACGTAAAACTTCCAGAAAGAGCTACTAAAAATAGTGCAGGGTATGATTTTTTTGCTCCAGAAGATATTACTTTGCCTGCTAAAGCACTTACAAGAGTTATGACAGGAGTTAAATGCGAATTAAGACCATATATGGTGTTAATATTGGCAAATAGGTCTTCAAATCCAAGTAAAAAATCTTTATTTTTAGCAAATGGAGTAGGGATAGTAGACGCTGATTATTATGATAATTCAGATAATGAAGGTGAGATTGGTTTTGAATTTTATAATAATAGTGAAGAAGACGTAGTTATCTCAAAAAATGAAAAAATCGGTCAAGGAATTATAACTACATATTTTAGAGTAGAAGGCGATAACGCTACTGGTTCTAGGGTTGGAGGATTTGGTAGCACAGGAAAATAAAACTTGTACTCCACTTGTAATTAGACAAGAAATATATTATACTGTTCATAGGTAGAAATCATATGAACAAATAATATGGTTAGTAGACTGGTTGAAAAAACAGATTTCGACCGGTCTATATTTTTTAAAAAGGAGGCTAGCAAATGGCAAAAATACCAGATATGACATTTGAAAAAATAGTAGAAAAAACAAAACTTATGCTAGGTAAAAACTATCGTGAGCCAGAGATAGCTGAGATTACTGAGGCTGAATTAGACGAAATTACAACGGTAAATGAAGAAACTGGGAAATTAGAAACAGAAACGACACCTACTGATTTAGAAGACGCCTGCGCAATGGTAATCAGAGAAGCAGCTCAATGGACGAATAGATTTAAGGAAGAACAGTTAACAGAAGTAATGAATGATTGCTGGCCAGTAATCGTTAAGTGTTCTTGTGTAGCATATTTGAATAGAGGCGCCGAAGGATTAGGTTCTCAATCAGAATTAGGACAGCAAAATGTCTTTAATGACTGGGTTGCGTTAATGCACCAACAAATTACTAATAGACGCTATATAATTTAATAAACCAAGGAGGTGAAAATATGGGAATAGACTGGGGAGTTATTGCTACGACAGTAGGTTCATTACTTGGTGGAGGTGTTATAGGAGCGATTGTAAAGTCATTAACAGAAAAAAGAAAAGTCAATGCTGAAGCAACGAATACAAATATCAAAAGTATGTTGGAGATAGACCAGAGAATGAATGAAAGAATGGCTAAATTAGAAGAACGTGTAGCAAATCTTGAACAAGAAAATTATAAATTAAAATCAAAAAAACTAATCCTAGAAAAAGAGACCCATAAATTAAAATTAAAAATAAATGAATTAGAAGAAGAAAATAAAAGATTAGAAGAAGAAAATCAACGTCTTCAAGAAGAAATAAATAATATTAAGAAAGGAGAAAATGCAAATGGCTGAGAAAGTAAACGACGCAACTTATATATTAGATAGTAAAAAAGGACTACCTAATAAATTATTGCAAGCTGATGGTTCAGTTACTGATATGGTGGGTAATACAGTTATAAATCCTGACGAAGGTTGGGACTCAAAACCAGCGTTACCTAATAAATGGTTAAATCCAGATGGTACATATTCTACATTAAACGAAATTATTGCTAGTGTAGTTGATACTGGTATATATGTATTAGTAGACGAATTACCACAAGAGGGAGACCCACAAAAAATTTATTTAGTACCTGATGAAAAAGGTGGTTTTGTTGAGTATCACTGGACTGGAGAAAAATGGGACCCAGTAGGTATGGTTGAATTTGATATTTCAAAATATTCAACTACTCAAGAAATGATGAACGCAATTGAAGCTGCTGGAGTATTAACTTTAAATTCTGCTAAAACTTACGCAGAAGGACAGGCTTCTACTGCTGAAGCAAATGCAAAATTTTATGCTGATGAAAAAGCTAGTACAGCTGAACAAAACGCAAAAGATTATGCTGATACAGTAGCTGGCACAGCTGAAAGTAATGCTAAAAAGTATGCTGACGGTATTGAGACAAATGCTGTGTCAACTGCTAATCAATATACAGATACAGCGATACAAACATCAATTACGAATGTTTTAAATAAAAGTTATTAGAAAGGAGGAGCGAAATGGCTCGAGTAAATAATTTAAGTAATTTTTTAACAGACGTAGCGAGTGCGATTAAAACTAAAAAAGGTTCTGAGACTGCAATTCCTGCTGCGAATTTTGATACTGAGATATTAGTCCTTCCTTCACAAGGTGTTTATCAAACTAAGGTTATAAACATAGACGCAAATGGGTCAACCACTGTACTTCCTGACGAGGGTTATGACGCAATCGAAGGTCTTGAGATTATAACTAATGTGCCAGAAGCACAATTACAAGAAAAAACATACACATTTACTACTAACCAAACAATAGAAATATTACCTGATGCTGGATATGATGGATTTAGTAGTATTAAAACAATAATTAACGTTGAAGGTGGCGGAGGAGATGACCCTGCTGTAAACGCTATATTATGGAATATTTTAGGTTATGACCAAACTATATTTAATTTATTAAAAAGAGTTATCCCAATTGAACAACAATTTGTTGCTATTGGTGGTACAGACGCAGAATTATATTCTGTTTTAGAAAATATTTATGAGGGAGGTAACAAATAATGGCAGATGTTACAAATTATACTACTATGGATTTAGCAAATATGATTTTACAAGAAAAAACAAATAAAATAACACCAGAAAATATACGTCATAATGTGCAGATATTTGATATTGTTGGTGATTATAAAGGTGACGAACAATTTTTATATAAACCAAGAAGAATTCAATTTACTGGTGTAGGATTAAATACATACAATGACTCAACTTTTAGTGATCCACATTATACACGGTCAAAATTTAGATATATTTGACGTTACTCATTTAGATGTATCTAACGCTACAAATATAGACTATACATTTTTTTATACACAAAACATTACTACGTTACGTGGTTTAGAAAATTGGAACACTCGTAATTTTACAACTTTATCAAATGGGTTTAGATATCTTGATTATATAAGTAATGTAAATGAGCTTGCTAACTGGAATACATCAAAGGTTACGTCTATGTATAATATGTTTTTTGGTTGTAGTAATTTAAAAGATATTTCTGGCTTATCAAACTGGAATACGTCAAATGTTACGACTATGTATGATACGTTTAATGGTTGTAGAAAATTGGCAACGTTAAACGGGTTGGAAAATTGGGACACATCAAATCTTACTTCTGTGAGCAATACGTTTAATGATTGTACTAATTTAACAGATATTTCAGCGCTATCAAATTGGAATACATCAAATCTTACTTTTGTGAGCAATACGTTTAATGGTTGTAGGAATTTAACAGATATTTCTGGCTTATCAAACTGGAATGTTGATAAAGTAACTTATTTTAATGGTACATTTTATAATTGTACTAATTTAACAGATATTTCAGCATTAGATAACTGGAATTGGAACTCACACACGTTTAACCGAACATTTGGCACTGACGTACCAAATATGAATTTAGGAACACATAATGTAAGTCATTCTATGTTTATAAGTGCTTTTCCTTGGTCTGCGAATTATGCAAGTTTCAATAATTGGTATTTCACAGACTGTATGTTTGATAGTTTATGTGGCGCTCCTGCTCGTACTACATACTTGAATTTTAGTATATCTGGAAAACGTTTAATATTACGCTTTTTTGGTGGAGATGACTATATTAATGATGAACGTTCATTCCCATATGTAAAATCGACCGGTTCAATAAACGCACAAAATGTGGATTTCAGTTATGCTTATTGCGGATGTACTGGATTGGACACGATAAACAATATAGTTGCTACTAATTGTAATCATGCTGACTATATGTTTTATAACTGTAGAAATTTAGTAAACGCAAATAATTTGTCATTACATTTTGCTAGTAAGTACTATTTGAATTGTGATAATATGTTCGGAGAGTGTATTAGATTAAATGACGTTACTTGTATGGAAAATTGGACGTTTACACACGCTTCTAATGTTGGTCGTCATATAAATATGACCAGTATGTTTTATATGTGTAATAATTTGTCAAATGATAGTTTATATGCAATTACTAACTTTTTTATAAATATTGGCAGTTATGTAAATACAAACTGTTTGAATTTACATAACAGCAATTTTTGGAGTCCGTTTCGTGGCACAAATATATCACTTACCAATAGATTAGACGCAAACCAAATAGCACGATTGACTTCCGCTGGATATAGATTTGACTGATTTCCTTACTGACGTTCCAAGCGCTATAAAACAGAAGACAGGGGATAACACTCCTATCCCCGCTTCTGAATTTGATACTGAGATTTTGAGTATTGAAACCGGAGGAAACTATCAATCAAAAACATTAAATATAACACAAAATGGTAATTATAATTTATTACCTGACCAAGAATTTAACGCTATATCAAATGTGAACATTAGTGTAAGCGTCAGTCCAGTTTTACAAAATAAAACAATCACTGAAAACGGTTCATATACAGCTGACTAAAATTATGACGGTTTGGGTACTGTAATAGTCAATGTGCAAGGTAGCCCAATAAATAATCAAGACAAAACAATTATAGAAAATGGAACTTATACAGCAGACGAAGGTTATACTGGTTTAGGAACAGTAACTGTAAATGTACCACAGGAAGATTTACAAGAACAATTAGATAATCAAGACCTGATTATACAACAATTACAAGAAGAATTAGCAGGTAAAGCTAGTGGTGGTGAAGTTAAACCTAATATATTTATGCAAGAAGATGAACCTATTGTCAAAAATGGTATATGGCTTAAAGGAAGTTATCAAGTAGATAATATAGCTGCAGATGAAAATATATTTGCTAGTGAAGAATGGAATACTGCTAAAATGTCTAATCTAAAAGCAACTCCTTATAGTTCTTATGATGGCTCAACTGTATCTATAGGTACAGATGTATATTTATTTGGTGGTGGTGGTAATAGTTCATCTTACATCGCTGCATATAAATATGACACTATGACAGATACATATACTAAATTAGATAACATTCCTTATAGTTTTAATCGTGGTTCAGCTATATTTAATGGGGTAGATATATATTTATTTGGTAATGCAACTAGTAATTATCAAACAAAAGTGCAGATAATGACAATGATACCAAACGATTATGGTAATAACTCAATAGTAATATCTCAAGGAGTACCTAATAATAAAACAAATATAGCAAACTATGGAATACAAAATGCAAAATTCTATTATGATAGAGTATATTATCAAGACGAAAATGGGAAATTATTAGCTACAATACCAACATATAATGGTAATGGAACAGAATGGGTAAAAATATCAGGAGGTGAAGAATAATGAGTACAGGAACAAATAAAGAAAGAATAGAACAAAATAACACCTTACTAGAAGATATAAAAACTCAAATACAAAACTTACCAGAAGCAGGAGGAACTACTGGAGGTGTAAAACTATTTGAAACAGTAGAAGAAATGCAAGTTGATACTACTGCTAAAGAAGGAGACTTAGCTGTGGTATATAGAAATGAAATACAAAATGCTACTATAGATAGTCAATTCCAAACAGCTACTTTCCCAGATACAGTAGTTTTAGATACAGCTATAACAGATTATGTAGAAGTAAGATACAGAGCAGTAGATAGTTCAAAAATGTTTGATTGTATGGGAAGTTTAGATAGTTCAAGATTCAGTATGGACTGTTATACAGATAGCGGTTCAATTAGAATACAATATACAAGTTCTGATGGTATTACTTATACTAGAACAGACACAACAGGAAACCCTGTTGATTTTGGAACTGAAATATATTATGAAATGGCAGAAATGTGGAATGACGCAATAGGTAAGTTTATACAATGCGGTAGAAATATATTTGAAGGTTTATACGCATATTCAGCGTTAAAAGACGGTGACTATATATTATTACATACAACCGCTGGTAGAACATTGAAGATGCCAAATGTGACTTTATTTGGTGATGCTTGGGTACAAATGAACCGTGATATAGTTGTTATTGTGGTTGGAGAAACAGACGAAAATAATCGTATTTTATCAGGTACAGCATATACTGATTATCCATTCGATGAGTTTAATGTCGCAGTAAATAATGGAAATCTAACTACTAGCCGTGATGTTTCTAGTGGATTTGGTTATGGATATGTATTCACGTGTGATTATCAAAACAATAAAATACTTGTGCCAGACGGTGGTTTTCACGGAGGGCTTTTACCATATAATGCTGAAACCGAATACGCAACAAACTGTAATATCTACAGTGACACAACTTATACAAGTACATTATTTGAGAGCACTTACCAGTATGAATATGAATACACATACGCCCCAACACAATTAACGATAACATCTGATTATGTATATGAAAAAGAATTTTATGGTAAAAATGGTATAGAAATTGGTACATTACAAAATAAAGAAAACCTAACTAAAGATGGGGTAAAACGTAGAGTAGATATATGGGCTAATTATAGTTCTGGAATAGTTTGCCCAAGTGACGCTTTCGGTATGTTTTCTGATTGTACAAATTTAACGACTATACCGCAGTTAGATACAAGTAATGTAACTAATATGCAGGGTATGTTTGCTGCTTGTACAAATTTAACAGAGATACCAGTACTAGATACAAGTAGTGTTACTAATATGAGTACTATGTTTAATGCTTGCTCAAATCTGACAACAATACCATTATTAAATACTAGTAGTGCAACTACTATGGCTAGTATGTTTAGGAGTTGTACAAAACTAACAGAAATACCATTATTAGATACAGGTAATGTAACTAATATGTTTAATATGTTTGCTTTCTGTCCAAATCTAACAACAATACAATTACTAGACACAAGTAATGTAACTAATATGGAGGGTATGTTTAATGGTTGCACAAATCTAACAACAATACCATTATTAGATACAAGTAAAGTTATTAGTATGAAAAGTATGTTTAATAGCTGTACAAGTTTAACAGATGAGAGCCTAAATAATATACTAGCAATGTGTAAAAATGCTACTTCTTATACTAGTACAAAAACGTTACAGTATATTGGTTTAACTTCAGCACAGGCTACAAAATGTCAGTCATTAAGTAACTATAGTGCATTTACATCAGCTGGTTGGACAACAGGATATTAAAATAATCAAAATAGGAGGATTGAAATATGAAACATAAGGTTCCTTGGAATAGAACTCTTCTTGAAGATTTTATCAAGGAAGGTTTACTTACAGAAGATGAGGAATTTATAATGAGAACTAGATTAGCAGGATGGTCTCGGGTAAAACAAGCTATGGAAAGAAGTATTAGTACTGCTACAGTTTCCGATGTTGTAAGAAGATTAAAAGATAAATATAATGAACTTAGTGAGCAGTTCCCAGATAGATTTCCACCTATGAAACAAAATGACGTGGAAGATATGTTAGACGATACTTCTAAAGACAAAAGTGTTCATACGAGATTTCCTTGCGAAACTTGTGAAAAATTTATAGATAAAATGTCAGCATTGGATTTAATAGAATGTCACGAAAATTGTAAATATAAAAAACTTATAAAATAATTAAAATATATTTTGTATTTTTATTATAAAAATTTAAAATAAATTTAGAAATAGTTAATAATTTTAACTATTTCTTTTTTATTATAATTTAATCAGAAATAAATCAAAGGAGACGATAATTATGTTTAATTCTTATAATCAAAATCCATATTTTAATCCATATCTTAATATGCAACCACAGCAAGTGCCACCTACCCCTATGAGATATAATACAGGATTACAAGGTAAATCTATAGATAATTTAGAAGTTGTGAAGGCTATGGACATACCATTAGATGGTAGTATTAGTTACTTCCCCCTATTAGATGGTACTGCTATCGTTACCAAACAACTTCAACAAGATGGAACAAGTAAAATAACTGTGTTCAAACCGATAGAAGCCGATGAAGCGACACAACAACCAAAATATGCCACTATCGAAGATATAGACAATAAAATAAATGAAATAAAAATGCCAGATATAAAAGGGCTACAAGAAGAGATTAGAAATTTAAAGAAACAAATTAGAATTTTATTAGACAAGGAGGACTAATATGAATCCTATGCAAATGTTACAAAGTTTTTTAGGAAGAGGAATGTCTCCACAACAAATTATAAACCAAATGTCAGGTAATAAAAATCCTATAATTACTAATTTGATGAATATGATGCAAACAGGTAATAGTAAAGGTGTTGAAGACTTTGCTAGAAACATATTTAAAGAAAAGGGTCGAGATTTTGATAAAGAGTTTGTGGAATTTAAGAAAAATTTTAAGTTTTAATTTAGGTTATTATAATAACAAATAACATACAAAATATTAAAAAGGGAGGTATCGTTATGAATTATGCTGATGGTCTATCTGCTTCAGACGTAGCTTTGCTACAAAGAAGAGATAATGATGGGTTTGGCGATGGCAATGGCTGGTGGATTATTATTTTCTTAATCTTTGCTTTTATGGGATGGGGAAATAATGGTTGGAACAGAAACAACACCGCAGCTGGTGTAGCAGATAATTACGTATTAGCGTCTGATTTTGCTACATTACAAAGACAAATGGACAGCGGATTTGACAGAATAGGAAACAGAATAGAGAACGTAAATAACGGACTTTGTGATGGTTTCTATGCTATGAATACTGGTATGTTAAATGGGTTCGGTGGTGTCCAACAAACATTGTGTCAAGGTTTCTCTGGAGTAAATAACGCTATAACTCAAAATGGTTATGAAACAAGACTTGGAATCCAAGGATTAAGTTCAGATTTAGCAAGTTGTTGCTGTGACCTAAAACAAGAAGTTGCTAATGTAGGGTGCTCAATCAATAGAAATATTGATAGCGTAAACTGCAATATGGCTATGAATACTAACCAATTACAAAATGTAATGTGCAGTAATACTAGAGACATCATAGAAAGCAACAACGCGAACTACAGAGCGCTACACGACGAAATAGTTGCTAACAAATTAGAAGCTAAAAATGACAGAATTGCAGAACAACAAAATGAAATTAACGCTTTGAGGTTAGCTGCTAGTCAAGAAAAACAAAATAATTATCTTGTGAATGAATTAAAACCTTGCCCCAATACCTGCTTATATTACTTGCAACCCATATCAATCATATGGTTATACTTATCCAAATAATGGTTGTGGTTGCAACACAGGATGTAACTGCGGTAACTTTTAATTAAAAAGTGTTTTCCACTCACTATAAAAGTGTGATTTATTTAGAGATAGTAAATCATACTATCTCTATATTTTATTTAAGGAGGAAGAATTATGGAATGTGTTAAAAATTGCAAATTATGTAATAAATTCATTTTGTCTCAATCTATAACATTTTCTGGTGGCAACTTAATCGTGAATTTACCTCAAAATGTTTATGGTAATTGTCAAAAGTATTGTATAGTATTAGCTCAAAGTATTCCTACGGCTACTACAATAAATGCTCCAGTTGTGTTCACCATTGGAACAGAAACAACTCAATATTCATTTGTGAATTGTGATTGCACACCAGTTTTAGCAGGCCAAGTAAGAACAAGAAGGGTTTATCCTACTAGAGTAAATACAGCTGTAAATTCCGGTGTGTTCAAATATATTGGAAAGTACCCACTACCTTGTCGTGCAACAGGAGTAGCAGGAAGTATTCCTACATCTACTACCACCGCTTCCACTGTAACAACTGTTGCCGACTTAGGAGGTGAATATTATGAGAGAAGATAATGTTATATGTGCTATAAAACGAATGATTGAAGAAGAGTTAAAAGGCGCTATAGACGAAGGTATCAATCAGGATAATATAGACGACATTGGAAAACTCATAGATATTCACAAAGACATTAAAAATGAAGAATATTGGGAGTTAAAAAAGGAGGTATATGCAATGAGAGATGGTGGTTATGGTAGTAAAAAGATGTTACCAGAACACGACACGCATACAGACGCAGATGGTAAAATCCGTGAAGTGATGGGGCATTATAAACATTATGCGGTAGCGTCACACGCAGCTGATATGGGTGACCGTAGAGCGGAAATTGAATGCACGAATTGTTTAGAGTGTATGCTTGAAGCGGTATATGATTTTATGTGTATGTTAGAAGAAAATGCTGGTTCACCAGAGGAAGTTCAAACAATTAAAAAATATAGAAAGAAAATTGGAGAAATGTAAAATTTTAAAAAAAAACTATTTACAAAGTGAACAATTTATATTATAATTGAATCAGAAATAGATATGTCCTGGGGGCATACGATATTTGGTATGAAATTCGGTCCAAGTTCGTAGCAAATGGGATGGGTAATATTTCTATATAACGTAACAGTTGTGTAGTTAGACCCATTCGGTTTGCTACGAACTTGTTTTAGTTTATAAAAATTATTATAAAGGAGGAATTATTATGGCAGCAGTTAATTATGCCGAAGCCTACGAAAGAGCTTTAGCCCAAGCATACCCAAACGTATTAAACTTTGGTGAATTATACAATGTGGCTAATAATAGAACTTATAAGTTCGTAGACTCAAAAACAATTCACATTCCATCAATCTCTGTAGCAGGTAGAAAAAATGTTAATAGAGACAGTATTGATGGTGTTTTCCAAAGAAATGTAGATAATGAATGGGAAACAAAAACTTTAACATTCTACAGAGAGTGGTCAACAAGTATAGACCCAGCAGACGTTATGGATACTAATATGGTATTAACTATCCAAAACGCAACACAAGTGTTCAATGAAACACAAAAATTCCCAGAGAAAGACGCATATACAATTTCAAAAATATATGCTGACTGGGTAGCTGAAGGAAAAACAGCTGATACTACAGTATTAAACGTAGACAACGTATTGGCAGTATTTGATAGATTGATGGAACAAATGGACGAAGCATTAGTACCTGCACAAGGAAGATTACTATATGTTACTCCAGCTGTTAAAACTTTATTAAAACAAGCTAGTAACATTGGTCTATCAAGAAATGTTCAAAATGGTGAAAATACTATAAACAGAGTTGTAGATAGACTTGACGAAATCAAGTTAATATCTGTACCTTCATTCTTAATGAAGACTGCTTATACATTCACTACAGGATTTAAGCCATCTGATAGTGCTAAACAAATCAACTTATTCTTAGTACACCCATCTGCTATCTTAACACCTAACAAATACGCATTTGTTGGTATGGAAGCTCCAGCAGCTGGAACTAAAGGTGACTATATCTATTATGAAAAAGAATACAGTGATGTATTCATACTAAATAATAGAACAGGTGCTATCGCATTCAACGTAGAAGCCTAAGAATAACTAATAAATTGTAAGTAAAGGAGAAAAGGTTATGTTATTGTCAAAGTTAACACCGGTCGTACTTTACAATCTTAAATCTACAAGAGGTGCGGACGGTGACTTAATCGAAGAATATGAAGATATATTCCACGCTGACGGAGCTGTGCAATACCTTGCGTCAGACGAAATTGCTCAAAGTGCATACGGTGCTAACCTTGATAAGACATACCGCTTCAAATCTATATACAATGATTTAGAACCATTTTTATTGGAGAAGACAAACAATTCTCCAGATAACTTAACAAAGTATTTAGTTGAGTGGAAAGGAAATAAATACGCTGTTGTGAAGGTTACTCCGTTATATATTGATATACAATGGAGGTGATTTTATGGCTAAATCGCATTATAGAGATAACTTCGGTAGGTGGCAACAAAAAGTCACTGTGAATATAACCAAAAAGTTAATGAAAGAAGCCGAAGATATGAGAATAAATCTTGAGCGAGTTGTAGCTGATAAATTAAAAGAAACACACAAAGCGAATGTGGAAGCCTCTTACTATCCACGAGCTAGAAGCGAACAAGCAAAAGCTGAATATAACAAAGCTAAAAAAGCAGAGGAAATGGAAAAAAATAAAGGTAAATACGGTGAAGATAGAAAAAGATTAAGTCGTAAAACACTTTCATATGAGCATACTGGAATACTCGTTGACCAAGCTATTGATACCAAAATTGAAAAGAAAAGTAGGTATGAAAGTAAGGTTAGTATTATAGTAAAACCTATTCCATATCCTAATGACGGTCATAGGAAAAAGGTTATTACTGCAACACAAGTGTACGAATGGTTAAGAGAAGGTACTAAAGGCGGAGGTACATATTGGTTTAGAAATAAAGACGGTGAAAGACCAACGGCTTATAATTATCCAACACCAGCACACTTATTTGAAATGCACACTTCGCTTCAAATGAAAGGTTTTATTGATAACCTAAATCTTAAAGATTATGCTAGAAAGCAAAAATATAAAATTAAAAAATAGGAGGTAGGTTAAATGAGATTAGTGAACAATCTTCGTGTAATGATACAAAGTAAATTAACCGAAATCGAAGGTTTGGAATCTGGTATCATTATACCTCAAGAAATGGTTGAAAAAGGTAGATATTATTTTGGATATGATGTTAGAACTAGCTTGAATAAAAGAGATTTATCTTATGATAATGAACAATATACTATTTCTATAGTTGGGTATTTATCTACAAAAGGTGGTACACAAAAACAGTTTGATGATTACCTAGACGCTATATGTGAAAAATTAGGTGAACTAAGATTTAGACCTACGACCCAAGATAGTCCTATTACACCAGATACAGGTTATCGTGAATGTATGTTAACTGCATACGCACAAGCAAATACTTTAGAAGGGACATTAAGATAGTCCACTGAACTAAATACTTTGTTAAGGAAAATATTTTATAGGAGGTAATATTATGGATCCAGATGCAAAAATTCAAGTTGCTACACTTGGTACTGCGTTATATTTTAGTAAAGATAATGTTGGTAGATTTATTGGAAACGCAGGCTCTTATAATAAATCAGACCTAAGCACTGCTTTAGGTGGATACACAAGAGTTTATGGTTTGGCTTCAACACCAGATTTTGGTGGACAACCAAATACAATAGATACAACAACATTAGATAATACTAAAGCCGAAACATCAGTTTTAGGATTACAACCAGCAGCAGAAGTTTCTTACGAAATCAATATGATGAGCTTCAAAGATAACGAGGGGGTTGCTCACAATCTAAGAAGTGTTAAAGAAATGGCTGACGCTGACCCTAAAACTAAAGCTCACTGGGTAGTTGTTAAAGCCTCAGGAGTAATAATTGAATATGACGCAACTAGCAGCATAAGCTATACAGCTGACGCTCAACAAGATATTGAAAAATTCAGTATCTATCACGACGTAAGAAGTGATATAAAAGTGTCATTACCAAATACAAATAGTCTTTAATTAAATAAAACTAAACTTAGGTGGTCAGTTTAGCCAGGTCAATCTTCGGGCGTTTACACCCACCGCTTTTATTAAATAGGAGGATTGAAATTATGGATAATGTAGTAATTATTAAAATCGAAGGAATAGAATATGAATTCAAACTAAAGAGTTCGAGTATTCTATATTTAGAGAAAAAATTAGGTAAGAATATATTTGAAGCATTCCAAAACCCAGACTTTACAACAATGGTTAATTTATTCTATGCCTGTGCAAGCCCAGCGTGTAAAGTAAAATATACAGACGAAGGGGATTTGTTTGACGCATTATTAAAAGAATATGGAATGCAAGAGCTAGCTGAGAATTATCTAAGTGAGATAGTTCAAAAATCAGGCTTAGTACAGAAAGCGCAAGAAATACCTATGACACCCAGTACAGAAGCTAGCAAAAAAACTTGGAATAAATAAGTGGATAGAAGACGACACCGTCAATGAATATGACCCAATAGCAGGATTTCACGTTGTCCACGATATATATGTTGAATTAGTAAAACAGGGTAGTGAGTTACGAGATTTATATGATTATTCTTGTAAGGAACTGCTATTTATGTTGAAATACAAACGAGAAGGACTAGCTTATAAAATTTGGCGTATCGGCAGTATGAACCGAGCCGCATTCGGTGCTAAAACCTATCCGGGTAAAGTAGACGAAGCGCTCCCAGAGTTGTTTGAAAAGAAAAAAAATGCACCTATGCCAGATTGGCTAAGGGAAGACTATGAAAAGAAAGTAAATCAATCTGTTAAAAAACATACAGATTAAAATATAGGTTGTAGGAGGTAGTAAATATGGATAATGAAATAGAATCTCTTTGGTTATCGTTAGGAATAAAACCAGATGACCCTAGCGCAAGTGACGCTGTTGATAAAATATTAAAAACGGTTCGATCAAAATTAAAGTCATCTATATATGGTGGCGAAGATGGTGTCATTACACTTCCTGCAACAATAGAAGGTAAATTAAAAAACGGACGAGAGATTGATAAAAGTATAACAGACGCTTACGCCGCTATCTACGAAAAAGCAAAACAGATGGCTGACGAAAGCGTCTCTTTGACATTAAAAGATATAGAAGACTTTAAGACTCAAATTGATAAGTTTGGCAGAAAAACCGCTAAATATAAAGGTAGCGACATTATTGCTAACGCAAATAATAATTTAAGACAAATGCTGTCTACTTATCAAGATTATGTGAATGAATTAAGACTTGAAGTAAGTAAAATACAAAAAATTCAAACAAAACAAACTCAAAAATCTAAAGCTCAACAAAAAGCAAAGACCAAAAAGTCTAGTTACTCAGATATATCAGACGAAGAAATCAACGACGCAATAGCAAAAGAAAATGCTAGACAAGCCAAGATAAAGGCTTGGCGTGATAAACAAGCTGAACAGTTGGCTTCAAGATTAGATTATAGGTCTGGTAATATAGACCTTGGTAAAACTAATAAAAAAGATGCTATGGCGAGTGAGTTCAGTGAATATTCAAGTCAGTGGGCTGGAGAATTAGCAAAAACTATAAAGGAAACTTATTCTAAAGAATTAACGAAGCATATTTTTGATAAAGAATTTAAAAGTGACCAACCAAAAGGTAAATTAAGCCGTAAAACTACAAAAGAAGAATACTTAAACCATTTATCTACTAAAGCACTTAGAGAATTGGGTGGTTTAATAGGTAAAGTAGAGCGTGGTTCAGAGGATGTTACTTTTGACCAAATTGTTGAAGCTATTGGTTTGATTAGAACTATTTTTGAAGAAAACGGAAAAAGTATGTCTGTAATAGCTAAGTCTATTTCAACAGCCGTGCAAAGTAGATATGACCAACCACAAGATACTCAACCGGATTACCACGGTGACAGAAAGAAAATATATAAAAAAGATAACTACGGTAACAGAATTGGTGGTATAGACGCTGAAGAGGGTACTGATAGAGGTGTTGGAGTAGGACACGCTCAAGCGCAAGAATATCAAAAAGCAATAAATAATTTATTGAAAAAAATGCTTGGCGAAGTCGAAGACATTAGTGAACAAGAAGTACAAGCTAATAAAGTTGCTGAAGAAATGGTCAAAGAAACTAAAAAATCTAAAACTAAGAAAACAAAAAATAGTTCATATGAACGAGTAAAAGCAGATGCCAAAACTTCAGGAGCAAGTGAGGATACAAGACGATTAGCAGAAGAACTTAAAAACGGTAGTGATAAAGACAATAAGGCAGAGATAAATCGATTGAACACTAGCGTAAAGAATGTTGGAGCGAATGTAAAAGAAGGTACCAAAGCAACCAATGTTCAAACTACGTATGATAAAATGGATAATGTCAAAAAAGACACGGATGAAGCTAAGCATATACAAGTAAATGAAGTTAATAGAGATATTAACAAAGATGTGGCTAGGTCGGTAAAAGCAAACGAAACTACTGGTTTCGACACAGACGCTAAGGCGGATGAGTTAATAGGAGTAGTTAAAGACATAAGTAGTAAAATGGATACTGCGTTTCAAGCTGTAAAAAATACTACTTCAAAAATTCAATTACCTTCGTCAACTAAAGATTTATATAAAGCCTTACCAGACCCAAACAGATTGTTAGGATTACCAAAACCAGACGGAAGAAGAAAGAAAATATCAGATGGAATGAAGGATGAAAATCCTCCATTGTCATTGGTACCAGTACAGGACGCATTGAAAAAATCATTGGCTGTAATACCGAATGAATTTGCGAAAACATTAAAAGAATCAATACACCCATCGGTTAAAGATACACAACAAAAAATTGACAGACCAGAAGGAACAGATGAGTTTAAGTATGATGAAACTATGCTACGTAGATTAGCTGCTATCTCAAATGCAGGAAAAGAAGCTCGTCGTAAGCAGAGTATGGATTATACTCCTCCACCAAGAACTATTATACCGGATTATCAGCCACAAGTTAAACATTCTGATATTTATGCGTCACCTATTAAAACTACATTAAGAGATACATTTGAAAATTTCTTAAATGATTTAACTGGTGCGTCAGCAGAATACAAAAAAATTGTAAATGCGTCTACAGAGCAACAAGACCAAATGGCTGCAGAACGTGTTAAAATCTGGGGTATGAACAATGGTAGAAATCCGAACGACACTGGTGATATATCTTCAATGCGTCGTGTATTGGAATTATATAGAAATAATAAAGCAAGTATTGAACAGAACCCAGAGTTAATGCAAAAAATAAAATTAACAGACCCAATTGAAATTGATACTACTGAAGTAACAAAAGCCTTTAATAAAGCACTATCAGGAAAAAATATGAGAAATGCTCAAATGGGTGGAAGTGTTGGAAAACAAATTCTTGGGGCAATGCGAGGATTTACGTTTATGCCTTCTATTGAAAAATCAAGAGCGCAAGCTGATGGTTTGAATCAGATATTAGGTATAATAAACAAATCATTGAATTCTTTACTATCTAATATTCAAATGCACGAAACTACTTTAGCAGGAATGGAAGAATCTGGTCAAGCTAGATTTAATCCAGACGGAACATTGACAGAAGATTCTACTAGCGCAGCTAAAAAGACATTAGCTGACCTAGAAGAAAGTAAATATGTATTAGAAATGCTAAAAGCCGATTTATTAGCGAATGAAGCAATTGTAAAACGTACTGGTGGTAATTATGGTCAAATGATTAAGCAACTATCATTTGCTTCCCCAATATTAAGAGATTGTAATGGAATTTTAAGAAATATGAACGCTGGACTAGATAAAAATGGTAAAGCATTAAAATTCCAAACAAGAATGGCAGAAATTTTAAATTATACATTCCAGTTAATAGAGCGTAGTATTGGTCAATGGTTTAAGAAAATACTTAGTATGCTAAATCCATTGAATATTATAAAAAATACATTCAAAACTATAACGGGTTGGATTAAGAGTGCTTTCCAAGATTTTGGAAGTTATGATACTAAATGGCAACGTACTATGAATGTAATTAAAATAAACTTCCAAAGAGCGATAAAACCTGCAATGGAATGGATAGCACAAAAATTAGTAAATATCATAGGTTTCTTTAATATAATTTCTATGAAAGTACAAGAAGCGTTTGGACAAGTCCCAGTTGATTTATTTGACCAAGCAGGAGCAAATGCGGAAAAAATGCGTAGAGAATTAGAGGAGGCGGCGAATGTTACCGCAGGATTTGACGAATTACACGATATTGGTTCTGATAATTCTGGAGCAAATGATTTACTTGGTGATATTTATAAACCTCAATTATCAGATGAGTGGAAAGCAATGGCGGAAGAAATTGGTGATTTATTTGCCGGTTTGATAAAAGGTGAAAAGACTGTTGGAGAAGTTTTCGGTAGAATATTTGATATGTTATCAGACTTATTAGGAAAAATAGCAAAAGCTATTTGGGACTGGTTTAAACAAACATCACTTGGAAAATGGATAACTGAACATTGGAAAGGATTGTTGGCGACTTTATTAGCACTATTCTTAGGATGGCAATTGTTGAAAATCGCTGGGCCAACATTACTTAAAGCATTATGGGGTTGGATAACAGGTGGTAAAATTGGGGAATTATTCGGAAAACTCGGCACTAAATTTATGGATGTGTTCACATCTACCCAATTTGGTAGTGATATGGTGCGTGGATTTAAGGGTATGTTCACCAGTGGAGGAATGATTGGTGCATTTAAGTCTGGAGGAGCTTCTCTGGGTACTATTTTTGCTCAAGCTCTTGTAGCAGTAGCAGGCGTAACAATTGCAGTTGGCAGTATGACGAAAGGATTTGATATGATCGCCGACGATACTTCATATAATATTGGTTTGATGGAAGCAGGAGGAAAAGAAAAAGATAAAAAATCTGGTGCAGGTGGCGCCGCGATTAGTATATTAGGCGGAGCGGCTGGTGGAGCATTAACCGGCCTTGCAATTGGAGGACCAATTGGAGCTGCAATAGGCGCTGGTGTTGGAGCGATTGCGGGTACATTTACGAGTGTATTAGCTCCAGCAATAGAACAAGCAGAAGTAGCGGCAAAAAATATGAATAATGAACTACAGAAAATAGAATACTATGAGGGTAAGGTGCAAGGTGCTACCACACAAGTTAATATATTTGATGAACAATTAGATCTATTGAAACAATCTTTAGATTTAAGCACTCAAAGTGTATATGACCAAGGAGAAAAACTTGGAATAAGTAAAACTCGTATGGATGAATTAGTAAAAGCTACTCAAGATGGTACATTTACAGCAGATATGTTAACCGGAAGCGAGCAAAGTTTAGCGGGAAGTCTAACAGATTTAGCACAAAAACAAGAACACGTAACAGAAGTAAGTAAAAAATTAGAAGAAGCTCAGAAAAAATTGTTGAAAGCTCAAACGGACTTATCCATAGCTCAGGACGTAGAAGCTGGTAATTTTGAAATAGCGGCGGCAAGAATCGAAGTAGCAGAAGCACAAGGAGTGTATGCAACAGAAGAAGCCACAGCAAAACGTATTCAATTATATAAACAAGGTGGAGAAGAAGAGAGAAAGAACTTACTTCAAAATCTAACACAAGACCAAAGACAGAAAATGGCTGAATATACTGCTGCTACTGATAAAGAACTACAAGAATTATCAAAGATATGGCAGGAATCAAGTGACGACGTTAAAAAATCATTGTTGGAAGGTGTTGGAGCAGATACGCAACAAAAATTCCAAGAAGAAATGAATAGTATAGACGCAATAATAAAGCAACATCAAGGTTTTTGGCAAGGAGTTGGAGATACTATTGCAGAAATATTCTCATTTGGTAATGCAAAGACGTGGACTTATAATGGTGAAGCTAAATATGAAGAAGAAGCCAAAAAAGGTAAATTTACAGTAAGAGCTTATGCTGTTGGTACGAACTATGTGCCAAATGATGGACTAGCATACTTACACCAAGGGGAAGCCGTTGTTCCTAAAAAATATAATCAACCATATCAACCACAAAATAATGCTGGAATGGAAAATGCAATAAATAATCTAGTACAGCAAGTAGCTCAAATTAGTAATCAAGTAAACCAAGGTATACCAGTTAAAGGACAATTCGTGCAAAGAGGTTCTGATTTAGTAGCAACAGTTGAAAGAGCTAATAATAGAATGAAAAATAATATATTAAACAATAGAGTTTATGCTAGATAAAGGAGGTAAGAAATATGAGTAATTCACATTCAGGGCTATGCCCAAAAACAAACGCGTTTGCGCCATTGTTAATTATAAATGGAGAAAACTTTTATTTTCACGACCCTTATGGAAATCGTCTAACTGAAGATTATTCAGAATATGACCATTCCCACCCATATTGGAATACAGTAAATAACCCAGCAATAGGCTATCAAGAAAAATCTGAACAATTAGTTAAGTCTACAAGAAACGCTAATGGACAAGTTGTATCACAAACGATAAATCGTAGACTTAACAAATTTGAAAATTTATATTGGCCATATTTATCAAGGTATGACGTAAATTGGTTGAAAAAACAAATTGCGAAATTTGAATGCGAATTATGGTATTGGGATGATGAGTATGAACAATTCATCAAAAGAAAATTCTACTGGGGTGACTTTGAAGCCACCCCGTGTGAATGGGAAACTATAAAGTATACAGCTGGAGGAAAATATTTATACGCAAAACGCCCAATATGGTATAAAGATGTTAAATGTAATTTAATAGATATGGGATACTAAAATAGAAAGGAGGTAAGTTATGGCGGTTCATAGAGATAAATATGGGAATTTGGACAGAGTTGACTTTGAAAATCATTTGAAAGCTAGGACTAGAAAAGAAGGTTACATTGATATAATAATGTATACACCAGATACAAATATTCAAGTTAGTAGTGTAACTTCGACTGATAAATTGAGTATTTGTGATATAAACGCTGTTACAGATTTAGATAAATACAACAGTGGGACAGTAGCCACATTAGAAGAAAACTTATGGCTATTAGATGGTCGATTCATTGTGTATCAAGGTACACCAGTTAACGGATATATTTCAAAAAGTGTTTCTGACGAAAATGGAAAATTTAAAACTAATCCTAAAATGAAAGTAAACTTGGCTCACGTAAGTAACATTGAAAATTTTTCAGTAATGTTAAACCCTGCTGTACCGAGTGCTTATCCAAAAAGTATTATAGTTCATTGCTATAACGCAAGTGACACAGAAGTTGCTACATTCACAAAAAAAATTGAATGGGAGGATACAAGTGGGTCGCATATACTTGAAACTTTACCTTCTGTTAATTTTGAAATAAATACAAACAATATTAGTTATTTAGAAATAGAATTCGTTAAAACTAGATTTAGACATAGAAGAATTCGTGTAAGTACAATAATGTTTGGTAAAACAATTTATTTAGACCAAGACGCCGTATTAAACGTAGACTTTGATGATAAAACTTCGTACGTATGTGACACACTGCCTTCAAGGACATTTAGTTTTGACGTAAATAATTATGACGGATTTTATAACATAGATAATCCAGAAAATGGTTATATAAACTTAACTAGACAAACCAGGATTAGATTTAGAAATGGATATAATGTGTTTGGTTATGAGTATAATCAAGACGGTACTGTAAAAATGGAAGACGAATTTGAATATACTACTGTTGAACAGCCAGTATATGACGACAAAGGAAACCCAGTTGTAGATGAAGACGGAAATCCAGTTACGCATTATGTAGGTGTTGCCACAGTAAAAAGAGCAAATGCTTTCCCAGTAATCAATTATGAATTAGGCGAAGGTACAGAAATTGAATGGGATAGCTGGAAAGAATTGAGACTTATGGACGTATCTGCAAATGCAGATGAAAGCGCAACGTTTACCTGTGGTTCACTTTTAGACGTAATGGAAGAAACTTATACAACCGACATATACCCTAATGGCGAGCGTAGAGTAGCAGAAATAATAAACGACATATTGGTTTATGAAGGCTTTGATTTAAACTCAGTTGAATTTTCAACAGACGCAAACAATACTAACTTTGGTGATTACCGTATCAACGTACCTATTCCAGAAGTAACCTGTAAAGAGGTATTACAATTACTGGCTTTCTCAGTAGGAGCCACACTTTTAATAAAAGATAATGGACATATTAAATTCGCTAATTTGAATATATCAGACCCTACTACATTCACAAATTCATATACTTGGCGCTACACTGATTTTGAAAGTATACCGGCTGCGGAACAATTAAACACTGTTAATAATCTATCACAAATATCAATGCCGAAATATTATGCTGGGTTAGAACAAAAGGGTGATATAAATAATTTCGTATCAAATAACTCTGCAATAACTATGGATAATGTGTATAGTAATTGTAAAGTTATAACCACTGCTACTTGTACGTCTGTGAGTAATGAAGTAACTTATAGTGACGCATATGTAATAGGCGCAAGACTTTCAGACGAAAACTCACAGTCTGTTTTACAAGCTGTATCACTTGGCACAATAAGACTTTATAGTAAACGCGGACTTATTTCATTGATAGGTTTTTCAGGTGGAGAGGAAGTCAAAGTTGAAATTATAGGATACCCAATAGAAATAAAAACTATACAAGAAAGAAATGTTACGAGTGATAGTTTAGTATTGAATACACAAGTTATGCAATATGACATAACAGTGAACAATACTTCAGAATATATTAAGCGTAAATATTTAGAATGGTATAAAAAGAAATTCAAATATACATATAATGGTAGAGGAGAACCTTTGGTTAATGCAGGGGATTATGGAGTAATTCAAACTCAGTTTTCAGCGGAAATGCCAGTTTATATATTAAGAAACCATTGGACTTTTGATGGTACGTGGTCAGGGGATATGGAGGTGATTGCACTTGACCAGAAAATGGATAGAACCAATTTATGACAGAACTTTAGGAAGTGTAAAAGCCGTCCAAATAAACCCAGACCAAGAAAATCCTAAAGGTGCTTGGAATGACACAGACTTGAACAGATTAGAAAAGAATACAGCGTACTGTGCGGAATGGATGGTACAACAAAAAATAGTACGTACCGCACCAGATATTGAGGTTTATGAAAATAACTATTGGAAAAAAAATATGGTGCCAACGAAATCTGATATAGATAGAATTGTAAGTAATATAAAGCAATTAGTAGATTTATCTAAAAACAATCCTGCTATTGCCGACCGATTACCTAATATATACGCAAGTGCTACACAACCAAACTATGTATTAGCAAACCAACTTGAATTTGCATTGGACTTAATGCACAATCAACCAAAATTACCTTTGGATTATTGGAAAGTCGAAATTGCGAATGGTATTATAACACAAGTCGTTAGAGACGACGGTACAACTGAACGTATAAACGCTAGTACAGCTTTAGTCGCAGAAGACGAAGTAGTAACAATAAAAGGTGTACCGTATGGTGAATATGCTCAATATCAATCTTTTAGAGATTGGAGTGGTACTGCTCAAGACCTAATATTACTACAACCAGATAGTGAACATCAAGAAGCTACATTTATTATGCCATATAGAGATATAAGTTATGTAGCAAATTTTGAAACTCATATCCCTAGAACTTTAACGATTACAAATGGTTATATTTCAACGAGCGGTTCACCTATGGCAAGTAGTGGTCCGAGTACAGGAACATATTTTGCAGGGCAAGAAATTATGATTATTGCAACAGTAGCACCATTTGGAATGTCATTTTATGAATGGCGTGGAACGGAAAGTGCGTTACATCAAATAGTGGGTGTAACCACTGCGGAAGACCCATCAGTTTCAATACTTACAATGCCAGATGAAGACGTAACACTTGAATCGTTTTATATTGACGCCGCTGGACATTATGTAACAGTTAAGAATGGTACAGGTGGTGGTATTTATAAGTACGGCACTAGAGTATCCATTTCTGCTACAGTACCTAATCATTCTAAATTTTCACGTTGGTCAGGTAATACGAGTTACTTAACTGATATATCCAGCCCATATCAATCGTTTATTATGCCAGATAACGCATTAGAGTTTACTGCGCATTCTGAATATGTATATTCATATAATGAAGTACAAGTAATCGACGGTTTAATCAGAGTTAATGGTAGTGACGTAGCACAGGCTAGTGGATTGATGCAGACAAATTCATATACATTAGTACCTACCCCACCAGATAGTTCACAAGGTATTTTGAATTGGACAATAGAAGGTCAAGGTAGTGTTGGTACTGACGCATTAGGAAATCATACAAATACATTTACGGTTGGTGACGGAAACGCTATTATTACAGGACATTATGCACCAATAAGAACCATAACAGTTACTAATCAAAACAATGCCGGTGGAACTTCTACAAACCAATTAGTACAAGGACGTAAGCAAAGGTTTACAACTAACTCAACTGTGGGAGAATATAAATTTAATGGCTGGTATGAAAATGACACAAGAATTAGTACAAGTACGACATTAGATATTACAGCTGGAGCCAATGATAGAACCATTGAAGCAAGATATGACTTTTATCCAACTTATACAGTAACATTAGTGAACAGAAACAACGGTGGTCAAACTACTACTTCACAAGTTTTATCAGGGAATTATTGGAGTAGTTCGACTAACGAAGAAGTTGGAGACTACTTATTTGTAAGGTGGTTAAAAGATGGAACACAAGTAAGCACTTCTACAAATTATGGATTTTATGTATCAGGAAACACAACTATTACAGTTGAATATAGACAAAAAGAAACCTATCATTTGACGGTTGTAAATGGTACAGGTTCAGGAGATTATAAAGAAAGACAATCTGTAAATATTTCAGCAGATACAAGTTTAGGAGACTTTTCAAACTGGTCTACTTCTAGTATTTATAGTATTGGAAATTCATATAGTGCTAATACTACGGTTAAATTAGGTAGAGCAGACGGTACTGTTACGGCTAATTATAATATGAGAAAAATTACAGTAATAACTAATTCGGGAAGTAATACATATAATGTAAGACAAGGTGATTATATAACAGTAAACTCTGGTACAGCTCCAGATACATATGAATTTAATTACTGGTCACGAACTTCTGGAGACGCTGAAATCGCTAATACAAACTCATCTTCAACTAGAATTTATGCTAGAGCAAGCGACAGCACAATTACTTGTAATTATAAACCGATACCTTGGTTCACAGTTACTATGGTAGATGGTGAGATATATGACGGAACAAATTGGGTGAGCAGTGCCACTATATTACGTGATTCAACAAATGGTATTAGAGTAAGACAAGGTGCAGTACCTTATGGACATCAATTCTTACAATGGGAAGTCTATATAGATGGTGTGTTACAAACTACGACAAATTATGTTGAAATTTATAGCCCACTAGCTGAGACAACGAGACTTTCAAAATTAAGAAGTAATTGTACGATTAAAGCTACATTCTTTGTGCCAGATACAACCCAACAGCGTACACTTACTGTGCATAGAAAAGACGGTTCGACTACTCAATATACAAGACCTATTGGAGACCACGTAACTGTATATGCTAGCCAACCAGACCAAGGTAAAGAATTCTACGAATGGACTGGAGATTTGGCTTATGCTAGTACGAGTGCGTTAGTGACACCTATTCAGATGACAATACCTTCTGTGAATATTGAAATTACAGAAAACTATATTGACAAAGGGGCTAGACCAAAAGTGACCTTACATAGGTCAGGCATATATGGAGAAATGAAATATACAACTTCCTCTACTGACCCAGACACAGGAGAAGAAACTATAACTGAACATTGGACGTCTGAACCTCACGATTATTATGTTGGAGACGAAGTAGAAATTAGAATGACAGAATATCCAAACGAGTATTATTTCGGTGGTTGGTCGGCATATGCTTATTCGTCTGCAGAAGACTTGTCTGAAATTATAAGCAGGACTAAGCCTCCAGAGTTTCCCCACACAACAACTTTAACAATGCCAAAAGTGGCAACTGTGTTTGAGGGTGGCCTTGTTAGAAAAGGTACTGTAAGACTTGTATTAGAAGATGGTTTAACAGGTCTTGATGACACAAGTGCAGACCTTTATGAAGGTAAAAGAGCAGACATTAGATTTGCAAAAGAGGATACTGATTTAATACGCTATACGTTTAAAAGATGGACCGTGCTTTCGGGTAATTACACACCAATCACACAAATTGAATTATGGGATGGAGGTATGTTCAATCCACTTGTGCCAGGTACTTATGATAATCCAATTTATATTAAAATGCCAGCTACAGCAGTAGGATTAAAAGCAAACTATAAAACTTCATATAAATTGAATTTGACTAATGCTACTATCGACGACACAGGAGAAACTTCTGGATTTTATGAAGAAGGAAAAATCATAAGTATTACCGCAGATACAATCGAAGGAATGACATTCCAATACTGGGAGGGTGATACAGATACAATTACAAATATATACGACCCAACCACAACAGTTAGAACAGTAGCGGGTTCGACAACGTTACGTGCTGTATATTCAACAGATAGTGAACGAAATGACATAGGTTATACAGTGCTAAGTTTGAGCGACAGCGCTACAGTTGATAACACAAATATAAATGTAATTTCAGGAACTATCCAAAATGGATTTATATTAACAGACAGTATGGGACACATCTACGTAATAGTGAACATAAATAATAATACAAGTACAATCGTAAGATTAACTAAGATAGATAGAGGAGGTAATATTTATGGCTAATAATATAGGTACAATAAGTACGACAAAGTTATCAAGAACGATAGGTAATTCAACCACAATTACAGACGCTTCACAATTAACCGCTATTTCAGGATTTGTTGATGTAGGATTTATGGGTTTTGACGCAGACGGGACAATGGGAGTATGTACCTCCTTCACCCGTGACCAACAAGATAACCCTACTTATATTTTCAGGACGTGTAGTTTGAATACAGAAATTGATATTCAAAGTATTTTATCACAAAGTTATTAAAGGAGGATTTGAATATGAGTGAACAGGTTAATCACCCTAGTCATTATAATTCTGGAAAAATAGAAGCGATAGATGTAATTGAAGATTGGGGATTAAATTTTTCATTAGGTTGTGTTGTTAAATATATTTGTCGAGCAGATTATAAAGGAACAACCATTCAAGATTTAGAAAAAGCGGCTTGGTATTTGAATAGAGAAATTAACAGACGAAAAATGGACGAAAGTGAACAGAAATCGGAAAGTTAAAACTAGAAAAAATCAAAAATGATTTCTGTCAATACATTTTATAATTATGTAACCTAAACTATGCGTCAGAATAGCCGTAAATCGTTTTTATATATTAGAGTAATAAAGTTATACTCCTGAGGGGTAAAATTGCTGTATGGGCGTTTTAGAGCGTTACAACCATATATGGCTATTTTACCCCTATTTTTCAATACTGTTTACCAGAATTTTGACAGGGTTCGACAAAAAATGACAAACTGCGACACAAAAAGTGAACAGAAATTAGATTGGGTCATTCTAAGACTCATCTCTGCGTCTTAAAACAGTCTGTTTAAATCTGTTCACTTTCTCATTAAATGATAATAAAAATAAAATGGGGGAATTAAAAATGAGTAGTAATAAAAATGCGAAGCAAGAACTAATAAAAAGATATGGAGCAGAATGTTTTATTGAAAAATTACGTTTAAGAAAAGATGCCACACCTAGAAGATACAAAAGTAAAGGACAAAAGAAACGAATGAAACAATTAACATACCATCATATCAAAATGAAAAAAGATGGAGGAAAAGCTACGATTGAAAATGGAGCATTACTATCCGCAGAAAATCATCAATGGTTCCACCAACAAAATTCACAATCACAAGAATATATGAACGCAATGTTTCAAGAATATAAAAAACAAGTAGATGAGTGTACGGTTGTATTTGTAGACGAATTAGATTTACCATTTGAAATTAAAGCTATGAATTTTAGTATTGATGAAAGAGGAAAATTCAATCGTGCAAAAGAAAAAAGAGAGACGAAAAAAATTATAGATGAATATTATGGTCAAGAAAAATGATACCGGCTTTTACACCGGTATCAAATTTATATTAAGCAAGAGTTAACCATACATTTCTAAAGTTATTGTTTGTTTTAATTTCCATATTAACTTTAGTTCCTACTAACTCATAAGCGTTATCTGTTATAACTGCAATATCATTGCTACTAACATCTACACCTAATTCTTTTAATTGAGATACAGTTCTAGCAATAGCTGAACGTGTTTTTTCTAAGTTTTCTCCAGCCAGCATTAAATGTCTAAATTCTTTCTTTCCGCCTTCGACTGCTACTGTGATACTAATCATAGGTTTACCACTATTTTTTGAATTTTTAGCTTCAACCTTTTCGATTTCTCCTACATATTCTCCGTCTGCAAGATTCTCAAAATTGTTTGTGTAGTCTTCTATTTTATCTACTCCACCCATTTCTTTGAAAATTGCATTTAATTCTGATAAATCTTCTTTATCAATTCCGTTATTTGCCATAATTATATTCCTCCTTAAAAATATTTATTAACCTATAACTGAACGTCTTTTAGGTTTTTCTTCAGCTTCTGCTGGCTTAGCTGTATCAGCTACTGTGTCTTTTTCACCACGTACGATTTTTTCTGCGTCATATAATTTTTTGAAGTTTTCGTCAAAATCTTTTTTAGTAAGTGGGATTGCTGTTTTCTTTATTGGTAATCTCGAACCACCAAACTCGTCATCAGAATTTGAAATGTGTAATTCATATTTTGCTGTACCGTCTTCACCTATTGATTTAACTGTTCTAGCAATTATACCCATAAGTCCTGACATTTGGTCTCTAAGTTTTTCTTCAAATACTGGTTGGAATTTAGAGATTTCTCTACCGAATTTATTTTTCTCTATAATTTCTTGCTCGTGTGAGATAAACATTACATTATCAAAAGCATTTGCAATAGAGAATATACTTTCCCATAAGAAACTTCTAAGCATTGTGTAACCTTTATAAGCAATTTCTGATTCGTGTTCAACACCATTCTTATCACACCAATAAAATCTTAAATAGTCAATTAAGTATGAAGTTGTGTCTACTATTACCCATTCAGGTTTTATTGTTTTTAATTTTGCAATAGCGTCGTTTAATTCTTTGTAGTTTCTAACTCTTAATATTTTATCAGGAGCGAATGTGTATTCAGCATTACCGTCAGTTGAGATAATATACGCATTTTCAAATTGTGAAGCGAATGTTGTTTTACCAGACATTACTTTACCATAAATCCATAATTTCATATACTGTGTCCTCCTTTCTATTAAATTAAAAATAGACCTTAGTCGTTAAGGTCCACAGCATAAGATTTAGCATTTATATAAATATATGAATATCATATTTCTCTTTACTGCGTTTTTTCCTGTAAAACGACTTACTTGTTCTCTATTTATGTCTGTATTATATATTATAAAAAATAAAAAGTCAATACCTTTATTGACTTTTTTCTAAATTATTTTATTTCATTTAATCTACGTCTGACCTCGTTAAATAAAAACGCTAGAAAGTTGCTACTTACGCCTAATTTTTCCCTATAATATCCTGGGTCAGTATCTGGAATATTTATACTAAATCCGTAAGTACCAAACCCTACGACACCAATCAACAAATCTTGACCAGTAATACCTCTCTGATGAGTACCAAAATCATTTGGGTTGTATACAAATAATACGTCATATTGTGAATATTCTTCTTCTATTTGAATATTCATAAATAGACTACCTCTATTAAGTAATGCTGCGACAACAATACTAGCATAGCCGTCAATTTTATTTTTTATTTCTTCGTCTATTTCCACCGTTGTTATCCTCCTTTTTTAATTTTGTTATCCTACCGTCTATAATGTAATTTCCAGTTTCTGTACGAGGTATATAGATATTACCATTAGTAGGTTTTATAGCACGTCTTTTTCTTAAAAAACCTTGTAATTTCATATACATTTTATAAGCCTCATTAGGAGTAGCGTCTGTAAATTCTATTTTATGGAGCATATCATTTATTCTTTTATCATATTTAGATTGAAGTTCTTTATTTTCTTTTTGTTTTTCCTTTTCTGAAAATACAACACCAGGTTGTTTATTTATTATTTTCATCTGTTATATTTTCGTCCTCTGTTAATTTATCTAATAATACTTCAATCATATCTTTTTGTTCTCTAGCTCTTTTCATAGCTTTTGCTGATACTATTTTAATATTTATTACTACTAAAAATAACATAGCAGTAGACCATATTGAATTCATTATAGACGCTCCTAACTTACGTTCAGGTATTGCTACTTGCAATATTAAACTAATAAATAACATTGTGAATTGCACACAGATTATAATTAAATTTAGTTTAAGTGTAGTATCTCTATTCATATTATGAATTAAATCTATCAACGCTAATTTAATAGCTAATTTTGTATTTTGTTTATCCATTATTTTACCTACCCTTTTATATTTATATAATTACCTTTTTATATAAGGAGTATGGCGGTTTTATCGTTTATTCCGCCTGCAACCCCGTCGCTTGAAGCAACGTAGAGGTCACGCTGTGCGTCTCCGTATGGGACCGTTATAACGACGCCAGCCAACAAAGATAGTGCCTATGTGGAAGAGCACTCATCTGCCCATCTTCAATATGGAGCTACCATATTCCTCGTGCGTCACGGGGGCTGTTCCCTAGAACAAAAATGTGACGTCTCGCTACTAGCCACGCTAAACTCCCTTTTGTTAACGACACAAGGGACCTGCTGTCGCTGCTTTCCCCTCTATATTTTACATTAGGCGGATTAGCAGTAATCTTCTCCAATGGGTTTATAGTTTTCCTTCTAATGGGACAGAGTGAGAGTTCATACCTAGAAGTTACTTACTCTCTTTCATTCATAGTATTGTAGTCGCGAATTCAACTATGAATATATCTAGTTCTCTGCTGGTGGGTACAGAAGGACTCGAACCTTCTACCCCTACATTAAAAGTGTAGTGCTCTACCAGATGAGCTATGTACCCATATAAGTATAAGCAATAATCTTACATATCTCAACTTAGTTTGTACCTCGTTACTCTTTGTGAATAATAGTATAAATACTATGAAGAACTCTCGATTATCTCCAACTATCCGTCCAACTCGAGATAATACCATTTTCTATCTCAATATTCTGGAATATTTTACGAATAGCGCCTAAGCCACGACTTTCAACCAGACCCCAACTCGTCTTGCAATAAGCAAGTTCGCCAGAGTGTCCGCTTAGCTTCACTTTCTCACGACTAAGTTCATCTTGAAACCAACCGTCTAATATATTTCCATCGAATTTCACTTGAAGCCACTTCCAGCTCCTTTCAGTTGTGCATTACAGCGTTGATACTGCGTTCTGCCATAACGATTATTGCTTTGATATTCTATTAGCGCGACCCAAAACACACCACGAGGAGGTTGAATATCTTGTGTTTCATTGTGAGATAGAAAGAATAACAAACTTGCGGACCTACAGTTAGTGGCAACAGTCCGACGTTTCTATAATCATTTCCCTATATTAACTTAATAATATTACATACCACTATTAACATTATTCACTTCTATCTCAATTTGGTGTTACCTCTTTTTTATGTAATATTATTAAGATTGGCGCCGTCCACAGGATTCGAACCTGCAAGTCCTTTCAGACCAACTGCTTTCAAGGCAGCTCCCTCACCACCCGGACAGACGGCATATTAAATTGGTGGGTGGAGAGGGTATCGAACCCACTCGGGTCAAATGACACGTGATTTACAGTCACGCCCCGCTCCTTACGGGACTACCCACCCATATTAACAGTAACCCATTTCTCTACGTTTTTCATTTATGACTTCAACTACGTCTCTAACAACTTCTTCCTCATATTGTTCTTTCCATATTTTTTCACGTTTCCAAAATCGGTAACTATTTATCGTGTTACAAATTCCAATACAATACATAGCTGTTCCAGCTGACCAACAACCGTCACAAGCTCTTTGATTACACCAATCTACAAATTCTTTATATTTCATTTCTTTATTTCCTCTAATTTCTTTATCAACTCGTCTATATCGTCGTCAGTAATACAAATTTCGCATAATCTGTATTCTTTACCTCTTATAGCATACCATATCATTTTAAGTCTCTTTTTGAATTTTTGCCACATTTTGTCTTGCTCACTGTAAAATTTTGAAGTTGCAATCGTGATATAATAGTCATTAGGTAGTCCTAATTCTTTATATTTTGTTACATAAATACCTTCATTACAACCACAGTCGCAATTAACTATGACTAATTTTTCTTTCTTTGTTTCTCCTGATACTACCATAATAACCTCCTAAAATTTATTGGCGCCAAGAGTAGGATTCGAACCTACGGACCGTTTCCGGTCGACACGTTAGCAGTGTGCTGGTTTAGACCACTCACCCATCTTGGCGTATTTGGTAGCGCTATCCAGAGTCGAACTGGACACCCCAGGATGAAAACCTGGTGACTTAACCGACTGTCCCTAGCGCCATATGATGGGGCTAACCAACCCCTGATTTAGTAATGGTACAATATAGTTTTAATCAAAAGTCAATAGTTTATCAAAACTTTTTTGATTTTTTTTTATTTTCTGTAATAATATTTTTTCCAATCATTTATAGCCTCTTCTAGTGTGTCTGGTCCATACTTAAATCGTTTAGTTTCAAAATTTTTAATTGCTTCTGATTTTGATTCGTACCAATGATAATCATAAATATCCCAAGTTTCAAAAACTTTACGATATGCTTTACCACTAGGAATTTCTATTCCTCTTTTTAATTGAGCTCTGACTTTTCGATTTGCTAATTGTTTACCCACTCGTTTTCTTCTGTTCCAATCTTTACAAAATGGGTGTTTTTTATAGCTTCTGCTCATTCTATCGCCTCCTTAGGCACTAGGCCCTAGAAGACGCAACCCTTTCTATTCATATTTTCCTCCTAACCAATAGCATATCCTATCTATACCAAGATTTTTTCTTTTTTATAATACTTCCTAAGTCTTCCGTATTTGGTAGTGTAATATCTTCGGGCGTTATATCGTTTACACTATTGCCAGGTTTTAATTCAATATAATGAATTACATTTTTGTCTGATAACTTTATTACTACACTACCAAAGGCAGGACTTTTTCCTGTTTTACCTAACCCACTTTCAAAATTTATTCTACCCTTAGGTACATATAATTCACATTTGCAATGTAAATCGTGAAATCTAGCGGTAGTCAAAAATTCAATAGGGAATAAAACATATATAGTATTATGAGCTTTATTATAAGTTTCAACCGCCTTTGCTAAAAATTTGTGTTTATCAGTAAATGGAGGGTTAATCCATATACGGTCATATTTTGTCCAGTCTTGTGCAAGACCGTCCGTTTCTATTGTATCATAATGAGGTACTGCGAATTCTTTTGCTTTGCCTTCACAGGTTGCTGGGTCATAATCAAAACCATCAGGGTAAAAAAAGTCTACCACATATTTTGGTGTATAATATTCATTATCCTTTGTAAATACTACGCTCGCTTTTGCCACGTCCTTTTCCCCCTTCTTCACATATAACATTTGCCCAGCCATTGATTACCTCTCCTTTAAATGTTTTAAACTATTTAATAAACCTTTAATACAATCTAAATCTTCAAAATGTTCTTCTTTTAAGAATAACATAACCAATCCTTTTTCCTTTGCTTTTTTTATTCTTCTGCGTATCATTTCTTTATATCGTGCATTACTCACTGATACAGGTTTAATATCAATAGTTATAAGTATTCCGTTGTATTTATCCAATAATTTTGCTTGTACTGGTATACCTTCTAATGCACTTCTATCGTTTGGCGCATATGGAATATCATTTTCTTGTAACCAAGTAAATAATTGCTCTGTATGTTTTTTAATATCTTTTTGCTCATAAGACGCTACATATTGCCCAAGTTCGGGATATTTTTGAAAGTATCCTGGTGACAATCTTGTCTTACCTACTACTTCTGCTAATTCTTTTCTTGTCACTAATCGACCTTGAGCTTTAGCCCATTCAATTAGTTTTTCTCCGTCGTTCAATACAGTATGAGACCCTTTTACCATAGCGTCGTGTCTCAGTTCTATATCGTTTCTTTCTAAAATACGTCTAACAGTTGTTGGATATGTACCGAAGGCACGTGCTATTGCATTCAAGGATTGACCATTTTCATATGCTTCGATTATTCCTTGTGGTTCTATTTTTGCCTTCATTTTATACCTCCTTTACTGCGTCTTCGTATATCTTTCTATTATCATCATTCAAATCACATAGTCTTATATTATCTAATGCTACGGCTCTATCTCCTAATATCTCGTTGACTTTTTCTTTTGGTATATTTTTCTCTGCCATAATTACGTCTAATAATGTGTTTTTTCTACCAAAGAATTCTGAGTCTAATAAGTCATACGCTACGTCAATAAACTCTTTGTGAAGTTTATTAGCAAAAAACCTAAACATATCTGCAATATAAGGTGAGCGTCCCTTACCCAAGTATGTACTCTCGCCGTATAATACACGTCTATATGAAGTTATTTGCATTTCTGGATAGCCATATTCAGTTTTGAATTCCCTATATAGGTGGGCTTTGTTTAGCGTCCTATATTCGGACAAATCTTTCATAACTATTCTCCCTTTCTTTTGATAAAGTCTATAATATAATTATATAATATTTTACGGAATTAGTCAAGAGGTTTCTTGTTTTTCTTTTTCTCTCATTTCTATATTTCCACCGTCTAACATATATAATAAAATAGATAACCAATAAGTAGGTTTGTCTGGGAACCATAGTCCATATTTGGCTTTTACTTTCACACATAATGCTAAGCGCCCTACGTCGTCTACATCTCTTGTTGAAGTGTCGTTATCAATCCATAATTCTAAACGGTCATCTTTACCAGCACGAAATCGAGGCAGCATTCCCCATTTACTTTCACACAATACTATATCTATATCATCAAAACCATAATATTGCAACTTTGAAGTAATCCATTTTGGATTACGGTCAATTTCTTTCATACCGTGATAAACCATTTTAGGAAATATAACTCTATTAAATAACTCCCACGCAAGACATAAACCACTTATTGCACCTAACACTATAACAAAATCGGTCATTATTCTTTTCCTTCTTTCTTTGCGAGTTCGGCTCTTTTCTTTAATAAATAGTCTGAAACTTTTTGTGACATTGGTTGGTCTTTTGTTTTGAAATGATGGCTATCTAAATGTCTTAAATGTTCTACACATATTTTTTCACTCTCGTATTGTTTGTAACCAGCTTCATACAATGCGATATAAAAAGCTACATTTGGTATCGCTATTTCTGGATATAAAGGACAGTCATCTTCATTAAATATCGTGTACGCACAGTATCCTCCCCAATCTCCAGGGTGAATATCCTTATATGAATTTATAGGAGTTGTACCTGCTGTAAAGTTATTAGCACCTTGATTAACGTAAAACTTGAACATACACGCTGTATTTTCTGTGGCTTTACTAAGTTTTACTAATTCACGTACTGCTTCTTCCTCTTTTATTGCGTCGTCGATAGGGAAGTACCAGAATACTTTTTGGTCATCTGGATACATAGCCCTAACTTTTTCTCTTAGTCTATTTCTTGTTGAATACATAATATTATCTTGATTATATTTGTGCTTATCATTAACCAAAACTAACTTTTTACCAGTTACGTCGTATAATTTCTGCACTTGCTCCTCTGTTGTAAATCCTTCAATATCATTAGCATACACGATTACGGGGTCTGCTATATCTGTGTAATTCACACCCACTCTTATCAATTCTTTGAATAATCTTATATAGTTATCTACAAAAACATCTACATATCTTTCTAAATAACCACTCCAACTAACACTACCAAAACAATATTTCATAACTATTCTTCCTTTCTTTTTCGTAATTTTTCTAACACATAATCAATTCCACCGAAATTATTATCGTCTATATATTCATTACAAAAAATCTTTCGTGGATTATTACCAAACCAATCCTTCATATGAGGTAGATTATCGTTCACTGCATTGAATTTAATCCCGTGGTCTTCACACCACATTAACGCTCCTTCTAACGCAATTCCTTCACGCATAGTCACAGGCACTAAATAAGCACCCTTTTTCTGTTCTTCAAGTATATAATCTATAACCTCTTGGATAGGTTCTCCTATATTAGGATAAGGGGACACTATTGTAGCCAGTGTCCCGTCAAAATCAACACCTATTATTCTATTTCTTTTCTTCTTCATTAACAGGTTCCTCCACTTTCTTTTTTCTAGTACGTTTCGGTTTTCTCTTCATAAATAACATTTCTTTGTTATCAAAATAAACTTTGTCGTTACCATTATCTTTTTCGTCTCCTTCAAATTGAGGACGCATAAAAGATATATAAGCGGTTCCGTATTTTTGCACACATTCTCTTGTACGAGCTAATTTTTGACAATCGTTCTTAAAACCTAAATTTATATAATCTAAATCTTCTTTTTTATCTTCTGGTAGATTTTCTAAATCAACTTTCACTTCAAATGCGTCAGCCACTTCAAACTCGTGCTTTTTTGTTCTATGTAAATAAACTCGTAGTATCATTCTATTCTCCACCTTTCAATAAAAATTTATTAGATACAACCTTGAATGAATTAGTCATATCATTAAGTCTGAATACTAAACCTTCTGCTACTTGGTTAGGTGAAGCATTCTCAAAATATGTTTTATATTTAAAGTTGTCTGCATATTTTAATAAATTCTCCACTATTACATCTATACTATCTCCAGTTTTAAAATCAAACTTATCCTTTGAATCTATAATAGGTACTGGTTGTAAATTAAATAATCTACACATATTTAACATTCCAATTAAATCAAGTTTCTTGTAACTATCATATTTTCCTGTTGTACTAGCAAATACATTGAAGATAAACCATTCTTTTTCTTTTAATCCTAATCTATTTGATTGAATACCAGGACCACATAATTCACCTTGGAATACTACATATACACCTGTAGTATCTAAATATTCTCTTGCTTTAGCCTCGATGTCTCCATATTTTTTAACGGTAGTAGTATACATATTTTCATCTTTGTACCATTGTGTTCTTCCTCCAATTAAAAATGCGTCATCAAATAAGCCTGCTGTGCAAGAAGTTCCATCTAATTTTATACTAGCATACCAATCTCCTGACCAACTTTCAATGTATTTTGGTAATACATTTTCAGCACAAACTTGTATTCTTTCTTCGTCTGTTTTTGGTACATACCATTCGTGATTTATAATTTCTCCTAGAGGTCCGTTGTATACTGGTGGTTCATATTTTTCAATATTTAATATTTTAGTTAAATCAGTACCTTCCGTTGGAGCCATTATGTCTATTGGATAAGCTATTCCATTATTATCGTTGATTTGATTATATAATTCTTTTAAATCTTTTATAGGCATAACTAATCCTTGAGATATTTGACCTCTAAATTTATGTGTTGATATTTTATATTTGTTTAATTTTTGTGACCAAGAAGAACCTTTTAACCATTCTAACATTGGTATATCAGGTAATAAACTATCTATTTCAAAATAAATTACAGTATCACCGACTTGGTATTCTCCTTTTTTAGCCACACAGTCCCAGTTTAACACTTGAACCATCTCAATTTTATCAGCACCCTCAATTGGCTTTATCGCTTTTATTTTTTGTACGCTCGCTAATTTTCTGCTCATCTTCGTTCTCCTTTCTAATTATTTTATAATGATAACAACCTGGGCAACCCATTTTCTCCACTCTACAGTGGTCTATATCATATCCTGTACCCGTACATATTCTCATTATAAATACCCCCTCGTATTATCATTTTACTAATTCACGACTAAGATTATTTACAAATTCATTGATTTTTGCTTGCATTAACTCTGCATCTTCCATTTTCGTACAGCAAACCTTAGGTAAATTAAGTTGATACTTGTTACTACCTAATATGGTAATACCATTTGAAAGTGTTATACTAATTGATTTATCTTTTCCTTCTAATGTAGTCATAATCATCACATACCTCCTTCTCTATCCAATGGTGGGCCAAAACCAAGTTGTGTTTTAGTTCCAGATATGTTGGCTAGTCGTTCATAGACTTCTAGCTTTGCTCGTGCTACGGCTAAATTATTTCTTAATTGAGCATTTTCGTTTTCTAACGAAAAAACCTTTTCCATTATTATACTTTCTATTTTGTTGTATGCTTTGTCACTAGCCATACATATCCTCTCCTTTATCGTTTAAGTTTTCTTTCTATTTCCATATCTATAAGTTTATCAATTCTATCTTTTTCTTTTTTAATTGCCTCGTCTAATAACAGTCCCATAGTATAATTTGAAATTGATAGTGTCTTCTTCTTTCTCAATATTCCTATATCAAAACCTATAATATGTTTTGTTTCTATACTAAATTTTACTTTTTCATCAATAGATTGTTCTATATTGTGTTTTATCTCTTTCAATTCGTTAATAGTCATTTGATGTAATGCTATTGAATTTGCTATTTTTTCTTTCATTATTCAGCTCCTATTTATTAAGATTAAATAACATTGTTGGGTCATCACCTAACATTGTTGTTGGGAAACTACCATTCCATTTTTGTATCATTTCTCTTTGAATTTCTAATCTTAATTGTTCTAATGATTTATCTGTTACTGATTGAGATTGTAATTCTCTAACTTTTGCTTCTGCTTCTGCTGTATTTATTTTTTGTTCATTTTGAACTTTTATAATTTCAAGTTGAGCTTTTTCGGCTTGAGCTTTTTGTTCGTTAGTTGTCTTAGCTTCAATAGCCTTATTATATTCGTCTGTAAATCCTATGTTTTCAAGGTTTACTGCACTAATTATAAAATATTCCTCTAAAGCCTTGTTTAATTCTTCTGTTATAGTAGTAGCAACCTCTGCTCTTTTTGTTATCATTTCTTCTGCTGTAAATTGTGCCATACTAGCTTTAAGACTAGATTGTAATGCTGGGTTTAATATTACATCATTATAGTTTGCTCCTACTTTTGAGTATAATTCAGAAGCCTTTTCGGCTTTGATTTGGTAATTTATTGACATTGTTATATTTACGATTTGAAGGTCTTTCGCACTACCTTCTACTGTATTTGAATATTTTTGTGTTCTTATATCTATGTCGTGCACACTTTCAACAAAAGGTTTTACGAAGTGAAATCCTGCGTCTAAATATTTATCTTGAACTTTTGAATATAGTGTTACTACTCCTATGTGTCCTGTTGGTACTATTGTTGTACCTGCAAAAAATATAATCATTCCTATAAATAAAGCTACTACTCCGATTACTAGAGTTGCTGTTTGTTTTCTACTCATAATTTCAATCCTCCTATTAAATTCAATTATTTTTTAAGTTCTTTTAATTCCGTTTCGAGTGTTTCAATCTTCTTATACAATTTATCGACTAAATCATTAAGCATTTTATTATCGCTTTCTTGTGACTTAATTTGTCTTTCTTGCATTTTAATTTTAACTTGTGACGGTACGTCTTCTTTGTATTTATAAAACGCATAAGATAGAGCAATACCAATAATTACACCAATCAGAAATATTGGAAACATAGCCATAATAATTCCTCCTTATAATTTGAATGCTGGTGATTTTTTACTTATATTAAAGTATAAATTACCTGTTTGATCATCTGCTTCACGATTTTGTTTATCAAGATACCAAAAACCGCAGTCAATCATTGCAGCCTTAAATGTGTTATTTGTAACATATCTATTGCCAAAATAAATACCATCACTCGAACGTTCAAATAGATGTTTTAACCCATAAGACGTTGACCCGTTTTGATAAATAGTGCTTACTGGAATTAAATTCGCGTTAATCCAACGTTTTAATGAATCATATAAACCTTTTGTTTCGTCTTTATGATAAGGGCTGTAACAATCAGTTTGAACATCTGCTTCCAATTTTTGTCTTGTCGCACTTCTGTCTTCGCTTGTCACCCAAGTAGTATGCTTACCAGCTTTAACGTCTAATTCAATAAGTTCGTGTTTAGACATTTCCATCAATTCTTTTGCTGTTATTGATTTTATTGGTTCTGTCATTTTAGATACCCTCCTTTCAATAAATAATCTAGTGTTACGGGTTTATAATTATATAACATACACCCTACATTATATCTATTTATATCAGGTCGATTATCTGGTTTATGTGTATGACCGTGTAAGTGAATACTTCCGTGTTCTTTACAATTCCAGCTTTCTATTGGATAATGTGATAAAATTATAAATTTACCGTTTATCTTTAGTTCTTTATAGTGAACCATCTCTTCAAAGTATCTGGGATTAAATGCCCGTTTATTTATATATGTATCGTGATTTCCAATAATTAAATGCTTTTTTCCGTTTAATCGACTCAACACATCTGTTATTAAAAATGGTGTCATATATGAATTTTGAAACGCAAAATCTCCTAAAATATATACTTCGTCGTTTGGCTTAACTACCTCATTCCAGTTTTTTAATAAGACCTATAGTCATATCTTCTACTGCCTCCCAAGGTCTATCTTCATATTCAATAATATTTTTATGACCTAAATGTAGGTCGCTTGTAAAATAAATCATTATCTTTCTCTAACTGAAAGCAAGTGTTCAATCGCTGTTTTTATTTCTTGTCCTGCTTCAGCTTTCCCTTCTTTTTCTATTTTATTTATAAAATCTTTTAGCATAGTTACATAGAAAGTAGTGTCAGTATCTTCGTCTAAAAGGTTACCTAACATTTTATAAACTCTACGCACACGTCTACGAGGTATAAAGTTTTGAAGTTGCTCTCTCATATTATGATTTTCTTTTTCTAATTCTTTTAATTTATCTTCCATATTAGCGTCCTTTCTTTATTCTCCAGGGACAACGTTTGTGCATTTTATCTGGGTTACTATCGTCAAACGTAGTCATAGAATAAAATCGTGTTTCTGGTTTATTAAATTTTATATTTCGTTCACAATTGCAATCTTCACACTCTGTAGCACAATAACTTTTATCATACATACTCATAGTCCTACTAACCCCTCTTTCCATACATAGTCTTTCACATCTTGTAAACTTTTAGCAATAATAAAATGTCCTCCTGCTTTTTTAATTCTCGCTCCCTGTGCTAATTGAATTGCACTTGGTTTTCCTCCTGGGTCTTTGACTTCTATACCGAAGAACAATCCTCCCCAGCAACATAATAAGTCTGGTATACCTGTTTCTTGGTATAAGTCTCCACCGTGAATTTTATAACATAATCCACCCAGACTTGTTATATATTCTTTGATTTCATTTTCAATAGCTTTCTCTTTGTGTGGTTTATAATTCCCCATTCTTATATAACCCCTCTCTTAGTCTAAGCATTAAATCGTCTGCACATTTACATATAACTGGTCCAGCAACACTCATAAAATCAGCTGTTTCTTCTTCGTTTAAAACTCTATCTTGTTGCCCTGTTTCCCATAAATAAACGTGTGTAAGTTCGTGTCTTAACGCTTTTCCTAAAAGAAAGCCGTCTAATTCTTTATCAATATAAATAGTTTGTGAAATATATTCTGTTATTCCGTGTAGTCTAGCCTCCTGGTCAATTGGTCTATTTTCATAAAATATTCTATTCATTTCATCTCTATCTTTGAAGCACAATATCCAAATATTTTTTGGATTAACTGGTGATACAAATTCCATATTATTTATCCTCCTTTTTGAATAACAAACTTCTTACCACACTTGCTAATAAACATAATGCAAATGCTTGTAAGTAACTCAAATGAAAGGATAATTGGAACGCCCAGCATACAAAATTAACAACCGCCCATAGCGGAAACGCCCACAATATACCACAAATAAATAAAATTAAAATAAGTGCAATTATTTTCCCCATTCTTCATTTCTCCTTTGTGCATATCATATCACAATAGGTCTAAATCGTCAATATGTTTGTTGTCTATTTTATAAATTATTTTTAAAATGGAATGTCATCATCAAATCCTCCTGTATAAGTCCAGTCTCTAGCTGGATTGTATTCATAACTAGGAAATTCAATAGCAACTAATTCAAGATATAGTTCTCCATAATCAGCAGGGTCTAAAATTCTTAAATTGACTCCTGGTGAATCATTTATTTCTATCTGTTCAGGAAGCGGTCTACCGTATTCATCAAAACGAGCAATAATTGGCATTTTCTTTCCATACATTCTAGCTCGTTTGCTAGCTTGAATTATATTTTTCCTCACTGCTGGGGTCATACTACATTGAAATTCTTTTATATGAATAGGTGCGACTTCCATCATTAACCTACCTTTTACAGCAGATAAAGTAACGAGTATTCTTTCTGGTAATAAGTCAGGTGTATCTTTGACACAACATACGTACTTTCCTCTGGAGTTTTCTACATTTACCTTCACTTTTGCCTCCTCCTCTTTTCCAATTTTTTTCATAAAATCTTCATAATCTAGCGTAGTTGAATAAGGTTCCCAATGTTTTGATGGATAATATATACTTCTCGCTTCACCAGTTGAACCAGTATAAGTTACAGAAGCACCAGTAATAAATGGGTCTTGGATATATCTCCTGAATGGGTCTCCTATTGAAGTTATTTCCATCGTTTTAGGTTCGATTGTATAGCTACCTAACTCATACTCTGGTGGTCTTACAGTTGTTGACCCAAACGGAGTATGATAGATTTCAGGTTCTTCTTTTTTCTTCTTTTTCATAGTTATTCTCCCTTCTCCATCCACTCTTCAAACATTCTTTCATCAAAATCTTGGCCGTCTTTTAAATTCCTATAAATAGCCGGCTCAACAGAATTCATAATTTGAAGATAATAATATACTGGTTGTTTTGTCTGTCCAATTCTATCTATACGACCTTTCGCCTGTTCAAAGTCTATATGATTTTCTGGTGGTGAGAAGAATATTGCAACATTAGTCTTAGCAAAATCATTGATACCTGCTCCACCTGCTACTACATTTACTACGGCTACACAGTCGTCTTGCTCGTACCAATCTTTTAAGTCTTTATGCGCTCCGTCATAAATAACACAATGTCTTTTTTGTTTGTCACATAGAGCTTTTATAATATAAGTTTCATTTATGAAATTAGTAAATACAACAATACGTCCTTCGTTTCCGTCTAAAAAGTCTTCTAACCATTGAAGTTTTGGGTTATCTTTCAAAAACTTATCTTTTATGAAACCGCTGCAACTTTCTCTACAATATATATGAAACAGAGTGGGTCTATTTGCGATTATAAAGTCTGTATCAATACTTTCTATGTCTCCAATAGCTAAAGCCTCTTCAAGGGCTTTCTCGTCCATTTTAGGCCATACTTTTTTCTCCTTAAAATATTTCATATCAGAAGTCATTTTAAATAACTGGGGTATTTCAATAGGACGGTCATATTCACTTTCGTATTTTTTATAATAAGTATAATCATTTACAGCTGCGTCCATTTTCTCAGTTTCTCTATATCCTACGATTTCATTGAACGGAAAACGAGCTTTCCCTGCTCTAACTAAATTCCAGTTTTGAGCTTCAATACAAAATCTTTGTTTAAAATCTTTTGGTTTAATATTGAATAACGGATTTCCTAAAGCCTTATATTGTGGGTATAAATCTATGTATTTTTTATTTTGTGGAGTAGCACTAAGTATCAGCATATAAGGTTTATATGTTTCACTCAATGCTTGTATGAATTTACTCTGTTTACTATCATAAGTTTTCATTTTATGGCCTTCATCTACTATTACTAAAGCGTCTACCATTTTACATACATATTCAATTTTAGCTTTGTTCTTTTCTCTCCAAGCACTTTGAAAACTAGATACAAACTTCATTTCAATTTCAGGAACTTCGTACTCTAAATCTCTTTTCCAGTCATCTACTTTTGAAACAGGACATATTACTACTACGCCTTTTATCATATGATTTTTATATAATTTTTCAGCAACAGAAAGGGAGGTCACGGTCTTCCCTGTACCTGTATCAAAACCTAAATAAGCTCCTCGTTGGTCTGTATTACTCATTCTATCGTATATGTCGTCTGCGGTAGCTTTTTGATACACATATAAATCAGTTTTCATTAGACTGAGCCTCCTTCTTTCTTTTATAATAATCTCTATAATATTTTCGTCTTTCTTCTTTGTTTTTCTCATAATGTTCTTTATAATATTCTTTTCTTTCGTCTTTATGCTCCTTATAGAATTTGTCGTAATTATCTTTCTTTTCTTTTTGTAATTCTTTACTCTCAGCATAGTGTTTGTTATTACGAGCTTTTATTCTATCTTTATTTTTCTCATAATATTCTTTAAAGTACGCTCGACGTTCTTCTTTCTTTTTTCTATAATATTCACGTTGATACGCTTTTCTATCACTCATTATTTACCTCCTATATCTTCTAATTTTACAGTCGCGGCAACTTGTGTAGTTTTGGTAAATTTCTTTGCGATTTCAGGTTCCTCCTCTTTTAGTTTTTTACTATCTATTGTACTTCTTGTACTAGGAGAAACATATGTTAGTTTTGCTCCACCTACTATTACATTCTTTGGCAAGTTTTGTGTTTCGTGTAGTTTAATAACTTCTGCTTTTAATGGTTCATATACTTCTTTGAATTCTGCCTCTGCTTTTTTCATAGCTTGGTATTTATCATAAAATTCATCAGACGTACAACCCATAGCTTTACGTAGGGCTTCAGCAAAGTCAGATATTACATCACCAACCGCTTCGTCTTTTGTTTCTTCTTCCTCTACGTCTACATACATTTCAGTAATTTCAAATGTTTCTTCATCAATTTTAATTATTTTCTTTTTCATATTTTATGCTCCTCCCAATGATTTTTTATTCTTTGATATACATTACGAGCAGTTAAATGTCCTATAACAGAATCACCTTCTCCATACTCGTATCTTTCCCAAGGTGTAAAACCTCCCATTATTTCTAACCTATCTTGCTCAGCCCCATAAGTTCCAAAACCTTCAATCACACTTATCCATCTATCATCACAACGCTTGAATGAGCCTTTTGGATAACATATTTGATAACGATCCATAAGGTCTGGAGCTATTTTTCTTAACTTTTTAGTTTCTTTTTCGTCATAGCCCCAACCTTCTATCCAGTCAAAAGGAATATCGACGTCTTCTAACATTTTCTTTAATTTATGGATTTCTTTATATTTCTTTGATGTTTCCATTTATAATTACTCTCCTTCTATATTTACTGCATAATCACGTATGTAACCTAGTTTTTCTACATACTTTTTAAACTCTTCAAATTCTTTTTCTGTTTCTTTTTTTACTCTATCTCTTAAATCACCTTGCACAGAAATCACAACTCGAGTTTGATACTCAGCAGAGCAATCGTGTTTATCGGGAGCACTACACATCATATAGTCATCACCGTTTTCGTCTTTTAGCTCTATTATACTGTCTTTATATTTACAACGGTCGCAGTCGTGGCTTGTATAGAAACTATATCCACCTTGAATGTTCACAAATACATCAGCCGGTCCCTCGCTACCAGTTATCTTTGGTGCTTTGTCTAAATATTCTTTGACTTGCTTTTTTAGTTCTGGTTTTTTCGCTACAATACCAGTTTCAACACTCATACAAGCTGTAATATGTGTCCACATACTCATAGTACTACCTCCTATTTTATAAATCCTTGCACTCCTTTTTGTGTTCTTTCAAATGCTCTAGCTTGATTTGCTTTATTTAATTCTAATTGTCTTCTCATTCTTTCTTCTTTAACTAAGTGAGCTATTGAAATTTTATCTTCTAACTTCATATTATAGTTGTATACATTTTCAACTTCTCTTTCACAGTCTGTGTTTAATACCCAAGGTGTTGCATTATATATGTATTTTTCTACACTATAAGCAAGTCTTTTCTTATCAACTTCTGGATAATCAAAGTAATAAATAACTGTCTGCATAAGTGTTACTAAACTTCCAGGTATTTTCTTTTCGTCAATATTCTCTAATAATGGTTTAATAAATTCTAGTCTAGGTATAGCGTTTTCATATTGCTCCTCTGTTAATTGCAAAATACCTTCTTTTATATCTCTATGTTTTGACTTTGATACTCTGTAAACTGCTGTTGAAATTATATCCAAGTTTCCGTTTGCATATTTACTCATAAGTTTTAATAATCTTTGATAATTTTCGTTTCCTTGTTCTGCGTATGACTTGATAAAGTCTGGTAATTTCCAGTTTACCATATTCATATTCATATAAACGCACTCTTTTGTCCCTGCACCTGGAGCTATGATATACTCCACTGGCATTTTTAATCTTTGTAATGCTGTAAGTCTACCTTGACCGTCAATTACTTCCATATTTTCGTTTACTACGATAGGATTATGTATCCATCCTATTTTTTGAATACTATCTACTATCTTACTAATTCTACTCTCTGGTATATCTCTATTTCCCACTAATCTTTTGAATATTGAATAATCTCTTGTAGTGTATACATTATATGCTACACTATCCTCTCTTTCTTTTTCAAACATAATTGTTTTCCTACCTTTCTATCTACTAATTTATATCTTCAAAACAAAATTCTCCGAAGCATTCTTCCTCTCCTTTGTCATTCGTTATCCATACATCAAATGGGTCTCCATAACTTGTTATCTTATGTACGTGATATATTTTACCTTTGGTTATTGTGTCATAATCTTCAATTGCTCTAATAGATATGTCTGCGTCATAATCTACTCCGTCGATATTTCCTAAACATTCTGGTACGTCGGCAAGTCTTCTAAACATCTATCTCACCTCCCTCGTACATTTCGTCTAGCAAAATTTCTTTTTCAACTTCTGTCATACTATCTGGGTCAATATCATACAATATTAGGTCTAAAAATGGGTCCATTATTTTTCACCTCCCATAACAGACGGTGTATATCCGTTTGCTATAAGCCACTCATAACTTCTCTCATATTGCTCTAAACTAATTTTGCTATCAGGCATTAAATACATATTGCATATTGCTTTGTGCATACCCGCTTTGAAAATATTTTCATCTTCTGGTATTTCTATTTCATATTTTTCACAATATGCTTTTACTTTTTCAATGTCTCCGCTAGCAAAGGCTTCATCTCTATCTTTAATAAATTCGTCCATACAACTACCTCCTTTTTATTTATAAACATTATACACAACTTTTAGTAGTTTGTCAATACCTTATCTTAAATTTTTCATTCTTAATAATTCTGATAAAGTTTCATCTTCCATATAAAATGGGTCGTTATTCTTCGTTGTTTCATAACTAAAATTAGAAACAATCTGACCTAATCTCAAATCAGGATTTTCTTCCCAAAATCTTTCCAATTCTTTTAGCACTTTTTGTATTCTTTCCGGGTTTCTCATATTATTTCTCTCCTTTTTTCTTACTAGTTTTCTTTTCAGGTTTTACTCCTAAAAAATCGTTAATACGTTTTTGAGCTTCTGCAATATACCATTCATAATCTATATTATCTAGCTCTCCTATTTTCTTCCCACGTATGTCAGTATTGATAATCAATACGTGTTCTGGTGTACCTTCAACTTTATCAAGTGAGCCTATTTCTTTATCTCTTTTATGTTTAAATAAACCACCAAGAGTTTTATCCACACTCGGGAATATCCTGTTCACTTTCTGTACTACTTCGTCCCCAGATTCTTTTTTCCAAGTTGGAGTGTCATACATATTTCCTAGCTTTTTAATCATTTGATAATCAGTTGCTGGATTTTCTGGATTGCAAATAGTAGTCCTAATATCAGTGCCGTCAAGGAAATAGTTTACCACTGCTTTGGCAAGAATTGATAACGTGTCCTGTTCATTACCGTCATCATATTTTGTTACATACGCTCCTTTAACTTTTACTTTTCCACCACTATCTTTGAATACATAATTGTTAACGTCTTTTTCATATAAGTTATCAGCAACGGTTTTCTCTAAACTAAATCTCCAATCTTTTTCCCAATCTTTACATACTCTGTCGATTATATCTTCTGCGTCGTCTGTTAATAATTCTAATGCAATACCATCAGTATTAGATTGAATTAGTTTGAAGTAGTCGCCGACATTTGTGTCGGTAACCCCATCGTCTGTTGCCCAAGATGGTTTCTTTCTACGTTCAGCATTATGAAGTCTAAATATTAAATCTAATAATGACAACTGTCCTAGCATACACATTTTAGTGTTATATTCTGGGTCATATATCTTTTTGAATTTATCTTTCATACAACCAGACGTAGTGTTCAATATAAGTTTGTATCTTGCTGCTTGGTCTTTTAATGCTTTCTTTTCTTCTTTACTCAATCCTTCGTCGTGCATTTTAGCCTTTATATCCATACGAACTTGAACCATATTTCTAAACGCTTCCACACCGTGTTTATCGATTTGTCTCGATAATAAATCCCATTGTACTAATATGTTAGGGTACAGTGAAGATACGTCCACCCAAATAATTTTCTTTCCGTCTTCTGGTCTACATATATAATTTTTAATTCCTCCGTGTACTCCTCCAAGTGCGAAAGTATGCTCTACTCCTAATATATCCATAACTAAACTCAATTTCGTTTTATCACACTTTTTAGTTTCCCACTTATGCTTTTCTAGTTCACGTAAGGCTTCTAAGAAAAATTCAAAAACTGTTTTTATCTCTGGTACGTCCCAATTACAAGGTAACGTCGATAATTGAAAATTCTTTCTTGCTCTAGTATTTACTCCTCTATTCTGTGATAATAATATAGTTTCTGTTAGTTTTGCGTTTGTTTTACATACATAATTTATAGGTAGTCCAAATTCTTTTACAAGTAGCATTTTAGTTTTGAATGTATTTTTTCTTTGTTTAAATCTTTCTAATGTACCAAATAAGTCAGCTCTGTTATATTTTGCAACGTCTTCTTTTTCTTCTTCGGTTAATTTTCTATCTATATCAAATGGTACAACACTTTCTACGATACTCATTCCAATAAAACCTTCTTGCTGTTTTAATGAGAAAAATGAACCGTCCCCCATAACGTCATAACTTAAAATCGGTGATTGATAAAAGTCTGTAATGCCGTATTTACCCAGCACATTAAATACTGGTATATCATAATCCTGTGCGTGAATAACAGAATTGCTACACTCAAAAACTCTGTCTTCGGTAGTTAATTTACCTGACAAAATCCCGTGTAGCAATATATGATCGTAATGCGCAGAATTATAACCTACCCAAATGTTTTCCAAATTCTTTCTAGTGAACGATCTGATTTCATCAATATCCCACAACTGGGTAACTACTCCAGTCTCCTCATCTAAAACTCCAAGTAACGTGTCATAACGGAAAATTTCAAAATCATATATTAGCATTATTACTCCTTTCTAGCACTGAGGTTATCATATCAGCGCTATTCCATCTATTTATTTTATGACATTTGATATGTTCAGCTCTCGTCAGCATTTCTAAATTATCCAAACTCCAATTTCCTCGATTAAAATCTTTATGATGTATAACCATATTTTTAGGTATCGGTCCATTCGCTTGTTCCCATACATATCTATGTAAATGATGATTTTTACCATCTAAATATATTGCGGGATAGTTTCCATTCATATACACTTTATGCCCATTATATATAGTATCTTTTAATACACATATATCTTGTATGTATTTTATATTTTCTTTCGTAAAAGGTTTCTTTTTGTTAATAAGTTGTATCATTTCATTACGACATTTCATACTACAGCACTTCGCTTTATTTTTTCTGTTTGGAGTTACTTTGAAATCTTTTCCGCATATCACACATTTAAGTACATACATTAAAACCGCCACTCCTTTTCTAATTTATTTTTATATAGCCCAAAAATTTAATATGTTCTTATCATCTAATATATTTTGTAAATATTCAACTAATGTTTTTTCGTCTCCACTCATCAAAGTCCTTACTCCACCAAATTGGTTACATACTTGTACTACGGAAGTCTCACACATATCTTGATAACGCTCTACACTACCAACTTGATGACGTCTTAAATTGTATTTTTCATTTACCCTATCACATAAAATATCAATTTTACTCATTATTTTGCCTCCATACCAAACACTTTTTTAATGGTTTTCTTTTTCTTTTCAAATGCTTTTTGAGCCTGTGCGTCACTTTTATATTTATCACTCGCATAATCTTCAATTGATTTTATAGCAGTTTCATATATACCTTGAACAATGTCTATCTTTTGGTCTAAGTATTCAGGCTCGTCTTTATAACACTCTAGTACATTTCCTAACTCGTAAACCATCTCTGTAGCAAGGGTATCCATTGCAAGTAGTGCGTTATCTTGAAGTTTACGATTAAATTCATTTCCCATACGAATTAGCTCTGCGTTATATTCTTTAGTTAATCTTTCTTCTGTCATTTTGATAGCTCTTTGTATGCCCTCTTGATACATTTCAGGGGTCATACTTTCATAATACTTTTTAATAGCAAAATCTTCACTTGCTTTTTGTAACTTTTTCCAGGTACTACTCATAACTATACATCCTTTCCAAACATTTTAGGGTCGTCTAAATTCTTTTGCAAGAATTCAACCATTGCATTCATAACATCTTGTCTTTGTGAATTTGAAACATATAACATTTTTTTGTCATCACCTTCCCCAAACTCATAAGCGAGTAATGCAAACCCAAAATTCTCTGGAAGTTTCGCTTTTATGTCTTTTGCTATGTCTTGTAATACAGCATTGGCTTGTTCTTCTCTTTCTGTCATTTCTTTTCACCTCTTTCTAATTTTTTAAATCTACCTAATTCGTCTTTAGGTCGTCGACTACTTTCAATTTTATGCCAACAACCACAAGACCTATAATTACTATATGGATATATAAACTGGTCTTTTCGCAACAATATTATATTACCACAATCACATTCACACTTCCATACACTTCGACTTTTACCGTCTTTTCTATATTCCATATGACTAAATCCCAAAACAGTTAAATATCCATATCTGTTCCCAGTTATATCAATTAACTTTTGCAATTTAATTCTCCTTTCCATCTTCGCTACCGTCGTTTTTTAATTCGACAATAGTAGTTTTCTTAGGGTCTTCGTGTAAATTTCTGTCAGCCATCCATTGTTTGAACATATTATAAGCTACGTCTTTGTCTGTTGCATAAAACACTCTTGTAAATGGACGTCTAGTATTGAATATAGTTGATATACTATCAGTAGTGATTTGATAACGTTTCATTGTGCTATCTATTCTATCCCCCGCAAGTAGTATCTTATCGTTAGGGTCTTGTGTATAAGCATTCCAAGCCCTTTGCATTTCTATAATTGTATTTGTTTGATATAGTTTTTTCCAAAAGAATATAGCTCCTTTTAATACACGTCTCCAAGTTAAAAAACCTTTAAATTTTATATCGTCTGCCTCTTGAAAACCGTTAAATTCCCAGTCGTGTTGTAATTTTCTTTCTACCACATTCAAGGCTTGTTCTAAATCGAGCATTGCTTGTTGGCTGTTACTTTTTGCAATAGTCATAAGTATATCTTTCAATTTATTAGTATTTATAAGTACGTCTAGCACGTCCTCTAAACTCTCGTCTGGTATCTCACAACCACATTCTCTTAATATTCTAATAAAACTATCCTGGTCAGATAATGGGTCTAATGCTTTTTTTACAGGTTTAATCATAGGGTGTTGCTCCACCTCTCCCCCATTAGCTTTTGAAGAATAATAAGTATTATTATCAGGCACAGTTAACTCTGGTTCTGGCTCTGCTAGTTTTTCGTGTCTCTTATTTTGTCCTTCTATTGCTCTATCTATTCTCCATTTTTCTTCATCGGATAAATCTAAATAACGAATATACGCTTTTCCTCTAGCTTTCATATTAGCTTTTCTTCTTGTGCATCTTACACATACTCCGTGTGAGTTTAGTTCTTCTACCTCTTTTCCACAGTCTACACATATTTTTTGGTTTGTTTCGGTCTCCATTTTTTTTCTCTCCTTTTTCATTTCCCTATACTTTAATATTTCGGGTTTAATAAATTGAGTTATAGGCTTAAATTTATCTTTCACTTCTAATACCGTAATTGCTACGTGTGTACCTTTATTATATATAACTTCAATGTCCCCGTCTGTAATATACCCTATCTGGTTTGATTTTCTGGTCGTATAACAACAATGTCTATACAGTGCGCAATCGTGAATTAAATCGTCTTTTCCATACCATTTGATACTACTTCTCATAATATTACTCGTATTGTATTTCATATCCACGTCTTTTCTTTCTAATAATCTTTGTCGTGCGTGGGGCGACAATTTCATATCTTTTGGTAACTTCATAACTTCTCCTTTCTTATTATATTATAATATATTGGGGGCAAAGGGTATTGTTTCATAAGTTATAGAAGCGGTCTCACACTTCTAGTTCCTACCCTTTGCATAAGGATTTCTGCGTCCCTATGTCTATATTATACAACAATATTATCAACAAGTCAATAGGTTTGTTGTCTTTTTTCTAAAAAATTTTTTGCGCTCGTGTTTTATATAAAGTCGAGCGTTATTTTAGTTAGTTTACCTAACAATACAACCCTAGAGCCTGTTGCGATAGCGGGTTTTCTAAGGACAAGAGATTTTTTGTCTAAATTTTATAAAATCTATTGAAAATTTTTATAAAAAATGATATGCTATGTGTGAGATATAAAATGAGAAATAGGAGATTGGAATGAAGAATTATAGCGATAGCGAATTTTTTGACGCTCCTTATAGGGGTGTCACTAGCGTTCTGAACGCAATTTTTGGTAATAAATTTGAAAAAATGGATATTCCAGAGAGAATATTGAAAGCCGCAGGAGAAAGAGGTACTGCGGTGCATAAATATATTGAAGATTGGTTAGGTTGGTATGACCGTAGATTCAAACCCGAAGATGAGCTTGAACCTCACTTAGGTCTTGAATATACACAATACGAAGCTCGTTTCAAAGAGTGGTTAGAAGAAAGAATAGATTGGGATATACACCCACTATATACAGAGCAACGTATTATAAATAAGAAGTTAGGTGTAAAAGGAATAATAGACTGTATAGCTATTGTTAATGATAAAATATGTATGATAGACTGGAAAACAAGTAGTAACTTAGATGAATGGTCGACTGAATGCCAACTTCAATTATATTATATGATGTTATTAAAAGGTAATAAAGAGCAAAGAGACTTAGCGAAAAAGATAGACGAATTAAGATGTTTAAGCCTTACTAAAACTGGTTATCGTTGGTTTAAATTTTCAATAGATAAAAAACTAGGTAATGCTATATTAGAATTATGGAATAAACATTTTAGAGAAATCGCAGAGGCAGAGAAAGAAAAAGAGAAAAAAGGTATAGTGAGGGAGCCAGTGATATTATGAAAGTAAAAAATGTTAATTTGGAATGGTATGTACTTCGTTGGGATGTCAATGCTAAAAAAGTGGTAAATTATAATATATTACAATGGAGAAAAGAAGATATAGCAAACGAAGTTAGGAAAAAAAGCATTCATAATAAAAGTATATTACGTGAATATCTAAAAACAGTATTTATGTATGATTACTGGAGCAAAACAGAATGTGAATTTTTTATTTCTGATTTGCACGGAGACAATTATGAAAAGATTGATATATGGAGACAAATTGAACCGAATTTAAACCATATAGTTGAGTATGTAAATTCAAAAATGGAACTAGGACTAGAGTAGGAGGTATACATATGGCAGAGGTCGTTTACAGTAGTATGAAACGAGACGATACCATAAATCCTTACAGTCATAGAAAATTCACAAAAGCAGATTGTATGGAATGGTTAGATAAGTTGGAGGACGAAAGCGTTAATTGCTGGATAATAGACCCACCCTACAACGTCTTAACAGGTAATATGAAGAACAAAAATGGAGCAGCAATATTCCATTCACGATACACAGCACAGGTCTCTCCTAGTGAGAGTGACTTAGAAAAAGGTATGGTAACTCCTAGATTTGAAGTTGCTATTCCGTGGGAAGAAAAATCTAAATTAGAAGACTACAAGAATTATTGCTATACTTGGTATTGTAAAGCTCATCAAAAATTAGCAGACGATAGTTTTATGTTCATATTTTGGAGTATGAAATATTTATATCTGGCGTATCAATTATTTGACGTCAACCGTGTAATATTTTGGCAACAACCGAATATGATAAGTAGTGTAACAGGTGATTTTTCATATGATATAACACCAATTATAGTAGTAAGAAAAGGTAACGCAAGATTAAATAAAAAAGCAAAATTATGGGATAAGACAAGTGTACTAAAATTTGCTAAACCTCAGGGAAATTATAGGGACGATAAACTAGCCCATCCTTGTCAAAAACCTAGAAAATTATTAGAGCATTTGGTATGGCTATCAGACGCCGACAAAGAGGGTTGCGTCATTGGGGACTTCTTCGCAGGTTCAGGAAGTCTCTTACGAGCAGTGAACCAAGCAGACGTTATTCTTTGCGATATGAATGACGAATATTACGATAAATTCTTTGACACCTATGTAACTGATATGAGAGTATATAAATGTGAAAAAGAAAAATGGATAAAATAAGTAATGAGTAGTAGAAAGGTAGGACGATAGTATGTTAAAAATAACTAAACTTGATTTTGAATTAGGAAAAAATACAGAGAAAATCCCTAACGGTCTATGGTATGTAGTCGCAGATTACGTGAAAAGAGGGGAGGATTCTTATGATAGGGCGAAACGTAGATTTGCTGTCACCACTATTGTATCTGAATTGAACGAGATACGTGAGCGTGATGACGTTGAAGAAACTGACTTTCGTCTTATTTTAATGGCTGAAATAAATCAGATATATGCTAATTACAAGAACCTGACCATCTTTGAACAAGATATTATAAAATATATTGTTGAAGTATTCAAAATACTTACAGATGGAGGTGTTTTATAATGAGCAAAACAATAGAGTTTACTTTCTGCGAGTTGCCAGAAACACCTCGTGAATTTAATATTGAAAAATTTAAAGAACACGACCCAGAGCAAATAAAATTATATAACGATAGTAAAGCTCCTAGACGTAAAAAATTATTGAGTTATGAAGATTTGAAAATAGACAGTGGTGACGGTCCTAATTACGCCAGAGTTGTGCCTGATGATTGCGTGTTCATAGATTATGATAACGCTACTGAAGCAGCTGAAATGTATGATATAATTATACGTTCTAAACTAAAATGTTTAATATTAGAGACAGTAAAGGGTTATCATTTTTTATTTAGAAAACCTGATTTTTATAAAAAAGAAATGACTAGAGCGACTAACTGGTTTGGTTATACGTTTGATACTAAAGGTCCAGGTAGTGTTCAAATTATAAAAGTGTGTGGTATGGAGCGTGACGAAAGAGCTAGTTGGAGACCTAGTGAGTTAATCGCACCTAAGGCTATAAACATTGAAGATTTGGATATACTTCCATATTGGTTATGGGGAAAGTTAAAAGATAGTGAATTACATAAAGGCGGAAAGACTGGTGACAGGACAAAAGAAGACGCTGTGACATATACGCTGAAAGATAATCCGTTCACAACTTTGATGAAGATGACGGAAGGCTCAAGACATAACTTCATAGTTGAGCGTTGTAGCTATTTTGGTTTAAGTAATGGTTTTGAAATGAATGAATTTAAAGATTTAATCCAAGCTATACACGACCAATACCTAGTTAAAATTGGTACAGCTATGAGTGATAGTGACTTATTTGGAGACTTACCTAAACGTTGGGAAGACTATGGGGCAATGCTATCTTCCGAGGGTTGGGATTATGACGAAAAAGAAAGACACTGGAAAAAAGTAAAATCAAAAGACGATAAAAAGATAGACGAACGTAGAGCAGCAGAGTATTTATTTGGACAATTTGACTTCTATGGCACAGGAGCAGGAGAAGATGGACTTTTCAAAAAATTATTTTATAAAGAATTGGAAGGTCCTTATGATTATAAGACCGATTTGACAGTACCAAGACAAGCGTTGAAAGACCACAGTGAACAGAATTTCAAAGAAACGTATTTCAAAGAAGTGGAGGTGCAGTTAATGCAAATGTGTGCAGCGAATAATAAAATAATAAGACGTAATGATACTTATGTGATTTGTAAAAATAAAATATTGTCTTGTATAGCACCAGACGCTTATGATTTCTCTTGGCTTGGAACTAGACCTCCAACAGATGTAATATTTAGGTGGAATTGGTATCCGAAAGAATGGGTTGAAGAACACGAAGAAGATTTGGGTAAAAATATAAATTGGTTTATATCTCAATTATCAAGAAACGCAAAAGGTATTCCTCAACCTATAGTTCAAGATTGGCTTTGGGTAATTGCTGGAGCTAGTATGATACCAGCTAATCAACTTCAAAAGATAGTAATACTTGCAGGTGGGGGACAAAACGGAAAATCTCTTTATACTTCTCTAATCAGACTATGTTTGGGTGAAGATATGTTCAACGAAAGTAAGATATTTGATAGTAACCCTCACGATAATAAATTTTGGGGTGAAGACCTAGACCACGGTATTTTATGCGTAATAGACGACTTAAATAGAGTTTATAACAGAGACGCATTTTCATATATTAAAGGTGGGGTAACTGGTACAGATACAGTTTATATAAATGAAAAATTCAAACCTAAAAAGAAACTAGACGTGCTACCTCAGATTATTGCTTGTACTAACTTTGAATTTGAACTATATGATAAATCAGAAGGTATGAGACGTAGAGTAAAGATACTACCTACTGAATTCCACGTTGACGATAGTGTTAAAGATGAGTTATTGCAGTGGAAGCTGGTACTGAACACAATGGATAATGCAGCAGTCGCAGAATACAGAATGAAAGAGAGTGCTTATGGAGACAGAGGCACTAAAGTTATGAAAATGCACACAAGAGAGACTGGTGTATTAGATAGTTTAGACCACGGAAGTTTAGCTTGGTTTGCAAATAAAGCTAGATATATGTATATAGACTGGATGTTAGGAAAACTAAAGCTAGGAGATACTGACGATATGAGAGAAAAATTAGAAGGTACTTTCTCTGGTGGATTTGACGCCGAGCTAGAAGAATTCCTAGAATGGTATGTGGTTGAACGTAAAGAGGATATTTGGACAAAAGAATTATATTTAGAGTATCAAGATTGGCACAGTGAAATGGCAACAGGAGATATTGCTATGAAAGAAAAAGCCTTTTCAATGAAATTAGGAAAAACAATAAGTAAATTAAACGAAAAGGGCTACGTACTAGAAATGAGAAAGACCAGAAACGATAAAGGTATGAGTTTAAATAGATTATTTATAGGAAAGAAAGAAGAAGAAAAATGAAAAATATAATTTTATTATGCGTGATTTGGTTGTGCGGAGGTTTACTATCCGCACTTCTAAAAAACCTAAAAGTGAACGACCGGATTTATATATGGTCTGCATTTTGCCGTTGGTTATTTTACTTGTTTAATAATATATTGGAGGGAAGTGAATATATGCCTAGAGGAAGAAAAAAGAAAAAAGAAGAAGTCTTTGACGCAGAAGAACTAATTGGTACTTTTATGAAAGGCGATAGACTTACAGATGACGAGAGATATAAAAAGACTGTTGATAATATATACAGAAAGCTAAAACCGATTTGGTTACAAGAATGTAAAGACGCAATGTGGTTATTACAAGACGACTACGTTAAAACCGTTGCCGATATAATTTATTTGGACGACCAGATGGGGGGTAATTTAGACCCATCCTCACTTTCTACTGAAAAACAAAATTTATTAGGTTGGAAGCAAGTTCAATCTGTAATAGAAAAATACAGAGCGCAAGATTATAGTTTAGTTGACCAAGACGGAATTAAAGCTATATTAAGTAGTATTATAAAAAATAAAAATGCTCGTGACGCAGATAGATTAAAAGCAATAGAAATGTATACTGGAATGTACTCAGGAGAAGGTATAGAAGGTGTTACATTTGTTAACGATTTATACAAAGGAAAGTTTGAGCCAGACAGTAGTGATGAAGAATCAGATGAATAAAAAGTGAACAGAAGGAGGTGTTTAGCTTGAAAGTATTAAGTTTGTTTTCAGGAATTGGTGCATTTGAATTAGCACTTAAACGAATTGGTATAGATACTGAACTCGTAGGGTTTTCAGAAATTGATAAATATGCTGTGAAATCTTACTGTTCAGTACACGGTGTATCCGAAGATTTGAATTTAGGAGATATATCAAAAATTGATTTGACTAAGCTCAAAGAACTGGGTGACATAGATTTAATCACCCACGGTTCACCTTGCCAGGACTTTAATATAGCAGGTAGACTTGCTGGAGGAGACAAAGGCTCTGGTACACGTTCAAGTCTAATGTGGTGTACTGTTGATATAGTTGAAGCGGTGCGTCCTAAATATGTGGTTTGGGAAAATGTAAAAAATTTATTAAGTAACAAAAATAGACACAATTTCGACGGTTATTTGGAGATTATGGACGAGCTTGGTTATAATTCATACTATAAAGTGTTAAATTCAAAACACTATGGCATTCCTCAAAACAGAGAGTGTGTGTTCACTGTGAGTATAAGAAAAGATATTGACGAAGGCTATGAATTCCCAGAAGAAATTGAACTTACTAAAAAACTTAAAGACGTATTAGAAGAAAGTGTTGACGAGAAATATTATTTGTCGGATAAGCTACTCGCTGGGTTAATAGCAAATACTGAACGCCAGAAAGCGAAGGGAAATGGCTTCACATTTGAAACTACTGATGGAGACTGTGTGGCAAAGACTGTAACTACTAGAGTTGGAGCGTGTAGGTCGGGAGATAACTATATTCAAGTTGTAGGAAAACTAGATATAAAAGGACACGACTGCGTTAAGCGTGTGTATTCTGGGGAGGGTATTGCACCCACCCTTACTGATATGCAAGGAGGAAATCGTCAACCTAAAGTTTTGGTTGGAGATGAACCAATTATTGCGGCGAGCAGGGGACGAAATCCAGATAGACCTGGTGATAGAACTCCTGGTATCCCAACTGAACAGAGATTAGAAATAAATAAACAGGGAATTAGTAATACAATAACAACAGTACAAAAAGATAATTATGTTATAGAGCCTTGTTTGAAAATAAAAGAAGCCACGAAAGCTGGATACAAAGAGGCTTACGCAGGAGACGGTGTTAATATCTCTGGAAGAATGAAGTATCAAAGAGGTAATGTTCAAAAAGAAATGACACAGACGTTAATGGCAAATGGAAGTGAGAGGGGTGTTGTTACCCCAGATATGCGTATTAGAAAACTAACACCAAGGGAATGTTGGCGTCTAATGGGATTTGGAGACGAGGATTTTGATAAAGCTGCATTTACGAAAACAAAAGCTTATATCGAAGGAGGAACAAAGATATGCAATGCGAAATTGAAGGTTGTAAAAGAGAAGCAAAGACACATAGATACGGACACTTATGTCTTATGCACTACAAACAACACAACAGAACAGGATTATCAAGAGAAGATTATGAAAACGCTTTGCATAAGCAAAGAGCAAGTAGAGAAAATTCAAAATGTAAATATTGCGATAGAATTGTTGGAAGAAACGGAGCTAAAGGAATGTGCAATAAGCATTATCAAATGTGGAGATTACATGGAAACGCTTTATACTCTGATAAAAAACCTAGAGCACTATCACACGGCTATTATAGAACTGGAAAAAACGGACAGCACGAGCACAGAAAAATATATGAAGATTACATCGGAAGAAAACTTAGACCTAGTGAAATCATACATCATATCGATTTTAATAAAACAAATAATAGCATCGAAAATTTATGGTGTTATAACTCAAAAAGCGAACATACAAGGGCTCATTGCAATTATAACAGATTACAAAAAGAACTTAATGATAATGAAGCTATTAAATTTAAAAATGGAATTTACTACAAGGTTAAACTCT
>ENA-UONS01000200-UONS01000200.1-human-gut-metagenome-genome-assembly--contig:-CS19-NODE-200-length-75647-cov-7.385094_pt1 | contig 75647 bp, 86 predicted proteins | sample MGYA00242458_ERZ724005 | MGnify/ENA metagenome assembly ERZ724005
CACAACACCTGAGCCGTCTCAGACACCGCAGGAGCCTACCACAACACCTGAGCCGTCTCAGACACCACAGGAACCTACACCAACGCCAGAAGAGCCAACAGATATCATAACTCAGATTATGTTTGGTGGTGTAGATGGCGAGGATGCGATAAAACAGAAGAACATTGATATTGGTGGAACGAAATCCATAAAGTCCCTTCTTTTTGTTCAGCGTTACAGCGAAGAAAGAGGATACTATGTGAGTGATGATAGACGCCCCTCAGATGTCACAGATGAAGAAATGTATCGTGGAATTACATATTCATCCAGTAATCCTGAAGTTGCAACAGTAGATGCCAATGGTGTTGTTACTGGAAAATCACACGGTTATGCAACTATTACTGCAACAGTAACAGATCCAGCGGAAAATTGTTGGCCCACAACCTCATCAACTACATACCATATAGGTGATTATACCTATGCAGAAATTATCGAGGGGTTAAGCGTTGATGAAATCGCTTCCCGCTATGCGCATGATCTGCTCAACGATTTAAGACAGGATGCAAGCAGACGTCCGGCTGTTAGCCAGGGATTCCCGGAGGTACCTGCAAGAGAGTGGTCTGATTCCGCATATCAGAATTCTATTGTAAGGGGATCCAGAAACATTATTTGTTATATGTTAGGTGGATGGCAGGACGGTGAGAAATCTTCTGTGAATCCATTAGCATCTCATGGTGGTACACAGAATGGATATGGCGGCGCCTGGGATTACACAGAGGAAGATTTAGGGGAAGCTGCCAGGGAATTGTTTTATGATGCTCCACACGCAGCTAATCAGACCAGTGCATACGATAAATACAGTGCGACAGCGTTTGTACAGTATCAGAATCGTGCAGGTGTAAACTTAACTTCTATGATTGTAACTATGTCACCATTTTCTTACGAAGTTGAGAAAAATAACTGCCTGACCGCAGATCCGCCTTGTACCTGGATTGATTCTTCCATCATTGATACAAATGTACCACGTGACCAGTATTATGATATTTGCCGTCATTTCAATATGACATTTGGTATGGAAGATGATACTGCTGAAAATGTTCTTTCTATCGAGGATGAAACTGCTGCCTTTGTAGATGGTGATACAGAGCTTGATGGTTTTGGATCCGCAGATGAAAGTGATGGTTTCGTCACAAGTGATGAATCAGAATTCGATGATTCCGAAGAAGAATTCCAGGCTGAATAAAGAAATGTAAATTAAGGGAGCTATCATTGCGATAGTTCCCTTTTGCTGATAATAAAAGAGCTGCTGCCAATGCAACAGCTCAAATTTTTGGAATGATTAATTGGTATAAGGCATAAAAGCTGTGAAATGGTACCATCCATTAGAATCGGTATTTTCCCAGACTTCACTCTTTTTATTCCAGTACATACCAATTATGCGATTATAGATTTGACCATTTTCATCAATAATTGTATAAGATCGAAAGTATTTCGCATAAATCCGTTCTACATCTAATGAACGTCTGTATATATACGATTCATATAATTGAAGATCCTTTCTGATCAATAAAATATCTTTCAACTCTGCAACGGTATTCTGATTGATCAAGTTATTAGAAAGTAATTTTAAAATATAGTTATCATTTTGAAAGATTTTTATGCCAGATAGACAGAATTTTGATAATTCTGTTATTGCCATTCTTAAAATATCTTCCATATCATTTCGACTTATTTTTCCATTTAAGCTTTCAATTTTTTCTTTTACAGTTTCCATTTTTGTTTTTTCTCCTTCTTTTTTTAGGGCGAAGTAACCAAGTTATGAAGTATACCAACAGGAAGAGGGGAAGCATTAGCAGACAAAAATATATTTTTCCCATATACTTCAGTTTAAAAATTTTAGTACAAAATTCAGCGAATTTTACGCACCATGGAAGATATCCTTGTACCCATTCTGCAATAGATGTTCCGAAGGGAGATAGGACATTCTGCCATAGAGCTGCTGCGCCATTTCCAATGGGAATGAAAATGTGTGCCACTAGAAAGTTCCAACATTCCAAAAACATAGTTTTTTTCCTCCTTTTATTCTAAAAAATATGTTCACCTATAATATGTTTTTCTTACACATCGGGCAAATCTGGATAGCTGCTGTAGTGCCCCTATATAAGAAATACATATTAGAAGTGAAACAAATATTCTTGAAAAAAGGAGGATAGGTAAATATGTGAATCAGGAAAAAATCTATAAATTTTAATTGTTGTAGGAACAGCTTAGTCGATGCCAAACTGAGCAGAATTATTTTGGAGGTATTCTATATGTTTAAAGAGATTAGAAGTGAAAAAGATATTATTACAAGTGCAGACTTATTTAAAGAAATTATTGAAGCGGTAAAGAGCGCTGGAAAATGGCCCGATATCATTGATTATGCACTTCCATATGATGAGGTTTACCTTTACGACTATGAATTCGATCCGATTTTTATTTTGAAACCAGGTGGGAGTGAAGGATATTACCTTGATCTCGGGGTCAGAGGCTGTTATAGCCAGACGGAGAAAGTTGATCTTCTTGGTATTGGAACAATCAAGACCCTTTGCGAAGATCCTGAAGGGGTCCGAAAAATGGCAGCTCTTTATGGAGAATGTTTGATTGCATATGAAAAAATTGTTTCTGATAACCTGGATTTGCTTAACCGGAAAGGGTTTGATCTCTATTTCGTAAATGCGAAAGGCGAAAATATCGGTGGTTATTCCGGATACACAACAGAAGCGGAAGCTTTGGAAAAATTCCGTAAGCAAAAAGAACAGGATCCGGTGCGCTATGCCAAAGCGATTATCCGAAATAATCTGACACGCAAAGAACAAAGTTATGAGTAATCAGAAGCCTATAAACAGAAAAGGAGTGCCTTTTATGAGTTCTAAAACAGATATAAAAGAAATTATGAAATCACTCGAAGATGGTATTGCAAATTTAATGAACAGCGAGCAATACATGAATTTTCTGAAAACAATGTCTATATTTCATGGATACTCACTGAATAACACAATTCTTATTATGCTTCAGCGACCAGATGCCTCCTTAGTGGCAGGGTATAAAAAATGGCAGTCTATTGGGCGGCAGGTGAAAAAAGGCGAAAAATCAATTACGATTCTTTGCCCTTGTTCTACTAAGAGAATGGAAAAACTTTTGGATGAAAATGGAAAGCCTGTATTGGATGAGAATGGGAAAGAAAAGAAGGTTGAAGTTCCTATTCCTTATTTTCGTCCGGGAAATGTCTTTGATGTTTCCCAAACGGTGGGAAAGCCTGTTGAAACGCTTAGTCCGAAGGATCTGATGAATTCTGTTGATGGATATGAAAATTTTCTTCAAAGCCTTATTTCTATATCTCCGGTTAAGGTGGTATTTGATAATATCGAAAGCGGAGCGAAGGGAATATATTATCCTAATGAAGAAAAAATTGTAGTGCAGACAGGAATGTCAAATCTGCAGACCTTGAAAACTTTAGTTCATGAATCGGCTCATGCAAGACTCCACAATAACCAAGCGATGGAAAAAACAAAAAAGAACCGTGAAACGGAAGAAGTAGAAGCGGAATCAGTAGCTTATTGTGTATTATCCGCCTTTGGTTTTGATACATCTGATTATAGCTTCCCATATATTGCAGGATGGAGCAGTGGTAAAGATATGAAGGAACTAAAAGGATCCCTGGAAACAATCCGAATTACTTCTGGGCAGTTTATAGATGAAATCCAGAAAGTCTTGGAGCAAAAGGCTGCATAATATGCAATGGCTTACGATGCTTTGCCTGAAGGATATCAAAGAGCAATGCAATCTGACTGCTCTGCCGGACACAAGATCCAGGGGGCTTTCCCGCTTTTTTGTTAGTAATGTACGAAGCGGTGAACTTTGCTTCGGCCTTATTGCAAGAGAAGATGAACCTGGGGAGTACAAGCCTTTTTACAAACCTTTATGTAAGTGGAATTGATACTGGTTACGGGCAAAGAAAACGGGAGCCGATTTTTGGGGAAAAGAACATGATCTTATCGAAAAAGCTGAGAAACCTTTAATTATCTGGTAACATTCACATATTGTTACAGGCAGCCTTCGGGCTGCCTTTTAAAATGACAAAATAACGACAATTATACATATTATAAAAGAAATCCTGTCACAAAACAATCACAGAAAACTTGATTGTAGTTTCAAAGTAATCCAAAGAGTTTCAGAAAGGAATTTTTATGAAAAGAATAATGTTATATTTGCCGTTATTTTTACTTTGTTACAACCACGATATTCATGCAGAAGCATTTAACGGAAAAGAGTTAGAAATAAGTACCGATAATGTATCTGGTTTTTCTGTATCTAAAGCCGAAATTGTATATCCGGACATATCAAATTTCTATCCTGTTCCAGGAACCGCCTATACTATACAGAACGCTATTCTGCGGGATTCTCCTTCTCAAAAAAGTAATTCTAAAGGAAGCATAAATGCCGGAACTGAAGTACAAATATTGGATTATGATGGAGATTGGGCTAAATTAGAAAATGGATATGTTTATGCAGGACTGCTCTCCGAAGTATACACATATCCAAGTCAAATCCATGGAGAGGATTTAGAAAGCCTTAAGTATGCCGGATATTTGTACAGTGACCTCCAAAATCTTCCATCTAAAATCCAAGCCCTGGCAGAAACAACCCCGATAACACTTGTAGCGTCACAGGAGCAATTAAGCAAAGAAGTAAAAGATGTTTTACCCGCCGGAGTATCCGGATATACAACACATTATACGGGAACCTCACAATCAGAAATACGGATATGGGCCAATACAGATACTCTTCAAAGCGAAGCACTTCACGAATTAGGCCATGTGTTTGATTTTTCAAATGAAGTGATTGCTGGAACTGCATATTCAGAAGATGAAGCCTGGCAGCAGATATATCAGCAGGAAAAAGAGAAGTATAGAAGGAACTTTACAGTATCAGAGCATAACATTTCTAATGAGTCTGAATATTTTGCTGATGCTGTCAAATGTTATATTTCAGAAAATGCAAAGCTGAAAAACTCTGTACCAGAAACATACTCATATCTTCAAGCGTGTATTGATTAGCATTTTTTATTCGGACCAGCCAAAGAGAGATGGTTGGTCCGAGAACGTATACAGCTTCATTCAGTCTTTTTTGCGGCAGAGGCCATAATTTTACAGTACATATCTTCAGTAATATATCCTTCATCACGTATTATTCGGATCTTTGTTTCTTCGGGATATCCCATTGCCGTGAGTTCTGCCAGTCTTTTGGCCATTTTAGAAACATTTTGATAGTGTGTTTTATAAGCCCCTAGCTCTTCGGCATCTTCTGATATTTCCATTAAAAGTTCCACATTTTTTTGCGTTTTTGCATCCATTTACTTTCCCTCCCAGTATTTTATCGAGAATTACATTTTATAATATAAAATCTATAATATAATTTCCTTTTTTTCAAGGGGGTATTTATTCATACCCCCTTGAAATGGAGCTGTTTCCTGCATTTTTTCTTTTCTAACATATTATAGGCAGGAACATTTGATGTTCCCAATAATATTTGGAGGGAAAAGCAATGAAAAAAAGAACTGTAATTGCTCTTGCAGCCCTGTCTTTAATGGCTGTATCTGGAACAACTGTTTTTGCAGCAACAAAGCCGGTTATGGAAACAGAAGACACTGCGGACTCGGAACTTTTTATGCCTGGAGAAATCAAAGAGGATGCAGAAGAAGCAGAGTTTGAAGGTAACTGGAAAGCAGTAGAAGTCGGAATTGACAAATCTATTGCATCACTTGATACCATTGGGTTTGATAGCGTATATGCAACAGCAGAAGATGGAAAAGTAAATGTCTATGTGAAAATGACATTACTGGATAACCTGCTTAAAATCGAAGATGCCGACTATGACTATCAGGATGGAACAATTTCTTTTGATATCAGTGATATGGCTGTTGACAGTGGAAAAACCATCCGTGATGCAGTAAAAGAGCTTTCTGATGGTGAAGTTGATGATGAGAAGTTTGTAGTCACAGTAAGTGTTCTGGAAGATGGTAAACTGGCCGCCGATGTCACGATTGGTGATCAGGACTGTACTTTGTACATGGACGAAGCTGCTGCCGAAGAAATTCCGGATGCAGAATAATTTTATCCTATTCCTTGCGCTCCGTCTATTCTTACGGGCGGGGTGCAGGAGCAATCTGCTGTAAAACAAATTCCAGTGGCTTTCCCGCTTGTTTATTTGTAACGTTAGTTCATATTGATTTTTCGAAATATTGAAAAAACGCAAACAGGAAATGAATTTTCCCTCCCATGTGGTGTAGTAGAGCCTATGGAAGGAGCATTTTGTTTAGTATCACAGAAAGGAACTCAAATGGATCACCAGTCAAGAAAAGGAATAAGGCTCAGATCAATGATAATCGCAGGAGGTATCCCGACTGTTACAGTTATGCTGGCAGCTTTCGCTATAGGAGTATGTATCGCTGTCATATTATTTTGATTATTATCAATCTCCCTGACATTAAGCGAATTCGTTGTCAGGGAGATTTTTTTGTGAATTCTCTCGCCTACGCTGACGCTTAGAGACGGAGGCTTCAGCCTCACGGCTTTCTTTTTCTGCATTACCGGGTGTTTTTTTCAGGGATGGCTGTGACCACCCTTTTCGTAGGGGATTCTCCGGAGATTGGATAAAATTGCAAATTTGTCTATTTTTTTGTCATATTCTGGGAAGAGTGCGTGTATAATACGTATAAGAAATACATAAAAAGGAGGAAACAAAGAAATGAGTTATACGACAGGATATGACACCCAATATCGATGCTTTCACTGTAGCCGTAAATATTCAGAAAACGATCTCATAGACTGGAAGTGTCCTAAATGCAATAGATATATTCAGATTGCAGCTCCAGATTTGCTTGAAAATGGTCACGTTTTGATTCGAAAAAAAGCAGCTGATTTACAGATAGGAGAAAGCATTTATCTTACTGGCCAAAAAGACTATGAAATTTTAAACATTAGTAAAAATAAAGACAAAAAACTACGGATTGCTTTAAAAGATTATGGAGATTTGACTGTTGATAAAAACGATTTTTTTAATGTAATTGATGGGGGATATTTCGAAAAAGACTGGGTTTCTGAAAATGAGGAATCGGCTGAATAAGAAAAAGCGGCTAGAATCTTAGCCGCTCTTTCTTATAAAATTTTCTAAAGAATTTTCTTTTTAATAAGTTACATAATTCCTGCTGGATATCACAAAGTTCGTTTCTCTCGGAACAGCTGTTAGTATAAAATTTCCTGAAGAGTTTTTCTTTTTAATAAATTACATAATTCCTGTTGAATATCACAAAGTTCGTTTCTCACGAAACATCTGTTAGATTCACATTTTTTCTCTAGTGGACACTCAAAATTTGGATCGACACATTCTACAATGAACAATTCCGGATTAATAACGGTATATACATCATACAATGTTAATTCACTTAATGGTATATTAAGTGAGAATCCACCCTGTACACCCCGAAATACCTTTACCATATTTGCTTTCTGAAGCTTTTTTATGATTTTGTATGTAAATGCTGGAGAAATGGCTTCTTTCTCACAGATTTCATTGATGGATAAACGAGGGGCTGTAGACAAGGCCATTAAAGCCCTTACTGCATAATCACATTCTCTGGTTATAAGCATAAAAATTCTCCTATTCAAAAATATTTATATGAAATATGTATGATTTTAAAGAAAACAGATATTTTTTTGTTTTTCATACATATTATAGGTGTACCAAGAAAACTCCTGAAAGTTTGGTGCAGGAGAGCATTGGTAACACCTTCCTCTTCAAGGGCCTGCGGGCCCTTTTATTTTTCATATTGCAATCGGAATATTTTTAATCTGCGGCCAGGTCTGGTAGTTTTCCACAATCAGGTCGTCTGTGGTGAAATCATAGAAATTTTTAATCTCCGGATTCAGCTTCACTGTAGGTGCCGGATATGGTGTTCTGGAAATCAGTTCCTTGATTACCGGTATATGTCTGTCATAAATATGGCAGTCAGAAATCACATGAACCAGTTCTCCAGCTTCCATATCACATACCTGGGCAATCATCATTAGAAGAAGGGAATACTGGCATACATTCCAGTTATTTGCTGCCAGAATATCCTGAGAACGCTGGTTGAGAATGGCATTTAAAGTAAGCTTTTCTTTTCCAGGCTCTTTTGTTACATTAAAGGTCATAGAGTAAGCACAAGGATACAGATTCATCTCCTGAAGATCCTGATGCACATAAATATTTGTCATAATACGGCGGCTGTAGGGATTGTTCTTCAGATCAAATAGCACACGATCCACCTGGTCCATCATCCCTTCTTTATACTGATGTTTGATTCCAAGCTGATAGCCATACGCCTTTCCAATAGAACCATCTTCATCTGCCCAGCTGTCCCAGATATGGCTGTGAAGGTCGTGGATATTATTGGATTTCCGCTGCCAGATCCACAAAATCTCATCCATTGCACTTTTCAGGGCCGTCTTACGAAGGGTAAGTGCAGGGAATTCCTTTCTCAGATCATAACGGTTTACCACTCCGAAACGCTTGATGGTATACGCCGGGGTCCCATCTTCCCATACTGGACGAACTTTCTCACCCTCTGTGCTGGTTCCGTTCGCAATGACATCATTACACATTTCTATAAATATATTGTCTGCTAAACTCATGCAAATTCCCCCTAAAACTTTATAACCTTGTTATATGAGAACAGTTCCACCGCTTAGAGACGGAGGAAGTCTCTGGTGCAATAATAAGACAATATTATCACAATTTGCACTTGATAACAACAAAACCGGATTATTTAATAACTGGTCTACTTTCTGTATACCTGACATAAGAGCATAAAAAGCCATTGGACTAGAATCAATGCTGACTCCATACGAATCTAACATATTAAGGTTCAGAAAAATGAATGTTAGAACGTATGGAGGAACCTTATGAGAACAAAATACAAAAGTAAATTCTATTTTACAGCCGGATTTCTGCTTCCGGCAATTATCCTTGCTATTTCCTTTGCATTGATTAAGGTCTGGCCTTTTGGAGACAAGCTGGCATTGATTGTTGACTCTATCCATCAGTATTTGCCCTTTTATACTGACTTCAGGAACAAACTGGTTAATGGAGGATCCCTATTATATTCCTTTTCTGGTGGAATGGGATATAACTTCTGGTCCACGTATGCGTATTATCTTGCAGCGCCATCCAATTTTTTATTATATTTTGTCCCAATGAAGTATGTGTGCGATTTCATGGACTTAATGATCATACTGAGGGTTGGCCTGTGCGGCGGCTGCTTCACCTGGTATCTGCATAAAAAGGATTTCACAAGAAAATTTATGCCGGTGGCATTTGGCACTGCATTTGCTCTAAGCGCCTTGATTCTTGGATACTACTTCAACCTCATGTGGCTGGACAGTATTGCAATGACACCTCTCATTATGTATGGGATTGAGGAAATTATAAATGGTAGAAGTGGAAAGCCATTTTGTTTTTCTTTAGCTTACGGGTTGTGGTGTAACTATTATATTGGCTTTATGCTATGCCTATATGCCTGTTTATATTTTATACTACAATGGGTTTCGCAAAACAGAATTACATGGAAAAAGACCTGGCGTCCTGCGTTAAAGTTTACTGTGTTTTCCTTGCTTTCTGGTGGGATTGCATCGGTGGTCTTAATTCCTGCTTACATAGGATTATCAGCATCTGAATCTGTTGATGGAAATAGTTTTCCGACTGTAATTCGTTTTTACTCTGACCTGGCTGATATTATAAAATCACATATGGTCTTTCTCGAACCAGTCAATATTTCAGATACACAGGTTGGACTAAATGTTTATTGCGGAATCGGAACCATTTTCTTTGTATTTTTGTTCCTGCTGGATAAGAAAATTCTTCTACGAAAAAGAATTGCCTATTTTCTTATGTGCAGTCTGTTCATAACCAGCTTTACATTGAATATTTTAAATTATATCTGGCATGGATTCCATATTCAGAACGGACTTCCAAACAGGTTCTCGTTCCTGTATATTGCCATTTTGCTAGTGATGGCATACGAATCCTCCGGTCATATCAAGACGTTTCCTGTTTGGAGAATTTTGCTGGCGGGATTAATCCCGATTATATTCCTGGCATATTATTTTTTGTATAAAAATACAGATATTGAAATGTGGGTTTATATTGTTTCAGCTGCATTATTTATACTTTATGTAGCAGCAGCACTTTTATATAGGCTGCAACACAAGTTTTCTTTAAAAGCTTTTTCTATTATAATCTCCATAATTTTAATATCAGAAATCACAGGAAACTGTGTATATGGGGTATATTGTAATTCTGGCGATTCCAGAGAATACCATCTGGAAGATCAGGAAGCATACCAGACACTGGTCACGGATAATGATGGATGGTATCGAAGTGAAATTGACCGGCAATGGATGAGGAATGTTACCATGTATGCCGGAGGAAATGGAATCGTAATGTTCAATTCCACCATGTATGCTTCCGTTGTCGATTTTTGTAAGCAGCTGGGAATAGAAGCAAGAACCAATAAAAATGGCTATTATGGCGTGACAAAGCTTATGAATGATATCTTAGGTATAAAATATCTGCTTTCTCCCTCTCATAAAGCGGATACTATGTACCAGTTCGAATATGAGGATGAAAATGATACCCTCATACTGTATAAAAATGATAATGCATTATCTCTTGGGTTTGTGGTAAATGACAATATTGAAAATTGGAATATTTACAGTGGAAATCCATTAGAGGTTCAAAACGATTTTGTGAAACTGGCAACAGGAGAAAGCCCCATCTATAAGTATGATCGTGCAATTAAACTGTACAATGGGGAAAGTTATGGTATCAAAATTCCCGATAACAAACAGGTTTATGTCTATACAGGCGTAAATCTGGATAAAGTTACGATTCAGTCACCGGAGTATGACCGAACTTTTTCAAAAATGAACGATTTCCTGTTTTCATTGAATGGCTCCAGTGATGATAACATTGCAACTCTTTCGGTTGAACTTGGAGATAATCGAAAAGACGGGGAAATAAAGGCATATGTATATGTTTGCAGTAATGAGGATTATCAAAAAGTAATCGATGATTTATCACAAAATCAGATGGAAGACGTAACCGTTTCTGGTAATACGGTAACAGGAAACATTGATACGGATTGCTCCGGGACATTATTGCTCACGGTTCCATATGATACGGGATGGAATATATATGTGGATGGAGTTTCCGCAACGCCAAAACTTATCGGAGAAACTTTTATGGGACTTCATCTGGAAAAAGGTACTCATGCTATAAAGATGGTATATACTCCGTCCGGGCTTCACCAAGGACTATATATTAGCCTTGGGAGTATATTCCTGATATTAGTTGGCGGATATGTTAAAAAGAGAAAAAGATTTTAGAGAGCTGGCAGCAGCTCTCTTTTTTGTGCCGAGGAATTACATATTAGAACTGAAATAAAAGTGCTGAATACTGGAGAATGAATACATGGATTAGGGTGCTTTTGTTTAAAACATTTATAAGGAGGAGCCTTTATGGGTACAACAAAGATTCAAAAAAGAGGGCCTGACACAAATCAAATAACGGGCCAAATGAATTTTGCAGATCTGTTCAATACGGGATTTGGACTTACAACAGATGAAAAAATCATCAAGTATCTTTTTGATACAAGAGAATTTTGCGACTATTGTGGATGGTTCAATGATTTAAAGAATGCCTATTTATCCGGAAAAGATCTTGTAGAGGAGTCGCAAAAGATGTTTGCGACTTGTTCTGAATGGTCGAATGTTATTTTTAAAACACATTCCGACTTGGATTTTTCAGAACTGGATCGGCGCAGGGTTGGGGTAAGGTATATGTGTAACGGAGTCGAAATCAATTACAATGGCGCATATCTTGATAAAAAGGTCTGGAAAAGAATTCGGCTCAACTATAAACAGGTTGCAGCTGAAATCGAAAAACGGATCTGTTTGGCAAGTTAAGCGGAGGGCTTATGAAACGAGCGTATTATTTGAGGATAAAATTTAAGGAAAAATTCGATGGCAGAAAAATATGGTATATAAACGATGGATATATTTGCGACTGTGTAAATACCCCGTTTATAGACAAAGAGAAATGCCACAGCAGGATTGAAGAACTTTATAAAAAAAGAGAGTATCCATATTGCCAGGGAGAGAACATTGAAAGTATTACCTTGCATTGGACTCGTAGATAGGAGAAAAAGATATGAGAAAAGAAATCATTACCTCAATTTCACAGGATGGATTAGATAGCCATACATCGGTTTTTGTTTTTACCGTGCATGATGATTCGATTAATTTAATCGAAAAAATAAAAGAAGCGGCAGCAGCTTATATTAATACTGATATCGGACTTCAGGAATACCAACATAACTGCAAGAACTTTAACTGGGGCGATTTTTTTACAGCAATTCCGAACAGTTTTCTTCTTCCCTATGGGTTTGAAAAAGATACATCTGACGCAGTGGAGCATACTGTCAATTTCGATGAGCAGCTTGCCGGGGAAGATGATCTTCATTTTTCAGATGAAAAGTGGAAAATCCTAAAAAGAGAGCTGTTCATGAATGGAACAGAAGCTCTGGAAGATTTTATTGACAACGAAGTCGATGAGAATCTGGAAAAGGACAGCATCGAAAAGCTTCTGGATGAAATTGCAGATCAGATGCCTGAGGAAGCGTTATATGACTTCTATTCCAAATATTGCCTGGAACAGCAGGTGATGTGCGAACAGCGAAAACAACAGCTTATCAGTGCAATCGAAGATGCGGGGAAATTTATTTCCAGCTCCGATGAACTGGAGGTAGACTATTTTGATGATGTTGAAATCAATGGAGAACACAAGGCGGGTTGGTTTGCCTGCCGCTATGACGGGCATAGTTCTACAAGATTACTTGAAGAGCCACTTATCACGGATGATGAAGTTCTGGAATTTGATATCAATGTAGCAGATGTTTGCAATGAATTACATATAGCCTATTGTGGTTAATAAAAATTAAGGGAGGAACTTTTCATGAAAATGATATGTCCAAAATGTGGAGGAAATGAATTTATAACAACTGCGCACGTAATGCAGGACTGGAAGGTTGATGCAAGTGGTAATTATCTTGAAACAATTAATGGCTGCGTTCAGGTTGACCGTAATCCGGATCCAGATAACATCTGGACTTGTTGCCGATGCGGAAGTGAAGCTATAGACGAAAAGAATTTTATCTATGATAAGAATAATTTTACTATCTATTGCGAAAGTGATCAGCCTTTGTTCATAAATAGACGTAAGGTTGGACAGCAGTGCTACTTGAATATTTCCAAGCAGCCGGATCATATTACTTATATTGTTTATGATAAGGACAGGAACAAATTATATCTCGATTGTCTGACAACAAAAAGAACAGCTGAGACAGCTCCGACTCTTTTGGATGATCTTAAAGACTTATTGGATACATTGTTTGGAATGCAGGGATATAAGATGGTTATAAATCCCAATAAGCTTCATTGGTTTAAGCTTGTAGATTTACTTCCAGACAGCTCCGGTCAGTTGGTGAAATTGTCTTATCTTCAGAATCAGCTTCAGGACAAATCTTTGGAGGAACTTAAGCAGAAGATGGAAAAACCAAATCCTTTGCTTAAGGTAGAATTTAATTTACCTTCGGTATCAACTACAAAATAGTACTTGGTTTGGAGGAAATTTTATGGTTATTAAACAGTATTTTAGAAAAATTCAAGGAGCAGATATTCTAATAACCCGTTCTGTGGATGTTTTTCCTGAATATACTTCTTTTATGAACATTTGGGAAAATAGAAAAACTGTAAAGTCATTTGTGCATATAGGAAGTGAACTGATTCTGGATCAAAAGAAGTATTTTAAAATTGTAGATATTTTAGAAGATACAACCGAAGAGATCCGTAATCAGCCCTATTTCAAACTCATTCCAATCGGCCCTACTCTCGAAGAATATCAGCGAAAATATGATCAAAAGTCTGCTTCCCCAAAACAAGCAGAATACCCGGATTTTTCTTTTACAGTAGAAGCATTATGGTTTCTATATCGTCATGTGGAAATTATAGACGGTATAATTGCTGGCTTGGAAGAATATGAAAGTATTGCTGATTTACCCCGGGAGGTTGATGAATGAAACTTGGAACATTTTTAGAAATGTATGGTAATTGGAATGGGAAAGCTCTCATCAACGATAACAGCATGAATAAGATTGTTCAGGACCGGACTATCAATATTTATGAGCAACGAAAAGATCTGTTGGAGAGAACAGTTCTTACATTCAATTTTTATAACGGTATTATCATAATTATAATTTCTGATTGATATTTTGCCAGATGTTATAACAGGAGGAACTTTTATGAAAAACAAGTTTACAATTACAATGGTTTGTATTATCTCTGCATTTTTTATAGGAAAAAATGTTGGTGCCGCAGGTTCAATGGACAAAAACCACATTGACCCTGCAGAAATAGTTGATTGGAATACCGATGGAAAGGAACTTTCAATTTCTACCGCCGATGGATATGAATACTATGCTTATAAGAAAAAAACGTGTTATGAGAAGGTCAATAAGAAACGCCAGGAGCGCATATTGGCTGAGAAAATGGCAATATCGTGTAATCAAAAGTAGTCTAACCACTTTATTAAAAGGAGCCCTTCGAGGCTCCTTTTTTCTGGAAATGGTTTCTGGAATTACATATTAATTCTGAAATAATTTTTAGAAAAAAGGAGCGTGATTAATATGGCTTATTAGAAAAACTTTTAAAGATCTTATTTTGAAGGAGGCTTTTTATGTTGTGGAGTACGTTATTCCATAAAATTCGAAAACAACCGGCCAAATATATGCATAACAATCATGTATTTGCATTATTGGCTAATCCTAAAACACACAAAGTGGAAAAAGTATATCTGATCCTGAAGTATGATGCCAGTGGACACCCGTATTTTGTGAAAGAATATTGATCATCTAGGAGGGAGTGGAGCATATGGAAATATCAAAACCGTCACCACCGGAAGAGCGGTCAATTCTTCTTTCACAAACAGTATGTGATGCGTTGTGTCAAGCTATTAATGACTATTTATACGATATCATATACGAAAATACAAATCCAGAAAACTACGAAAAAAGTATTTTTGCGTTTGCGGAACTTTTGAAAGCTTTAGGTGAAGAAACTAACGCAATAATGTACCTGGCAGATTATCAGAAACGACTAGAAAGTATTGAGTAAAGGAGGAACTTATATGCTGGTAGGAGATCTGGTTTATAATGATGCGCTCGACTTGGAGTGCAATTATCTGATCTATGAAAATTCATCCAAAAATGTTCTTGTAAATACAAAGAAAAATGGCTTCCATAAGCCGTTAGCATCTATTTTGGATATGACAATTCAAAATATCACTATATCCAACGATATTTTGATTATTACAGCAGTCAAATAGCGGGAGGATTTTATATGAGTCAATGCCACATTTATCAGCTCCCGGCAGAAGCTGGTTATGCTTTTCGTGGTTGGAATGAAGCGAAAGATAGGTTTTCCATAAAAGATTATATTAAGGTCTATAGTTGTGAGTTGTGGGATCAGGTAATCATAGGTGGAAAAGCGGAAAAGTGCAATACAAATGATCTTCAGGTACTTGAAGAATTATTTGCTTTGTACAACTGGATTCCCCCATCCGACTATACCGGACGTTCTTTGTCTGTCAGTGATGTAATTGAAATTGTCAGAAAAGAAGGATCCAAATATTACTATTGCGATTGCTTGGGCTGGAAAGAAATTGAACAAAACTTTTAGGAGGAACCTTTTCATGGCTATTTATCAGCTAACGGTTAATACTGAAAAATATAATGTAAAACAGTGCAGTTCAAAAAACTGGAAACCTGGAACCCAAAATGATTATATGCAAGCAATCAATGGTATCCAGCGGGATTTGAAAAACATCCAGGAAGTGGAATGGCAGTTAGAGTTATTTCAGGGCAACTTCCGTATGGGCATGAATGATACAGAAAAGCTTGGTTCATACAACCGATTTTTAGAGGAAAATATAATCACCTATCACGATAAAATATGTGATCTTGATCGGAAACAGTTTTTGTCTGGATATGGATGTATGCCTGGAACTTATAAACCTGCGAAAGATCTGGAGGATTTAAAGCAGTGTGGATACGTTAAAATTTTATTTAAGTCTTTCTATGATATCAGACATTATGATATATCTATGGACGGCTGTTATTTAGAAATCAGGGAAGTTCTGGATCAGGACGATAAAAAGTTGATTCGAAAGTACCTGGACGAAATTTATAACGAAAGTGAAATTCTTCCTGAAAATTTCGGTAATGAAATCCTTCAGGAAGTAGCAAATTGTTTACAGGAAGATCACTATGAAATTACTAAGAAAAATGTTCTGAATGAAATGCTGTGGTGTTATATGTGCAATATGCAGTAGAACAGAACATCAATTTAATCTACGGAGGAAAATATATATGAGTAGTTATTGGGCTGCATTATCAGGAATTGTCTTAAAATTATCAGATGAGGAATTTGAAGATATGCTTTTGGTGTATCTTCGGAAAACTTACAAGAAAGATGCAACAGCAACTGATGTTGCTGATTATCAGGAACTCATTTCAGATTATGGTGAGCGAGAATCCTATTTCCTTACTGCTACCAAAAAGAATGATATAATCAATGAGTTACCAGAGTTATCAGATACATTTGGATTATCAAATGAACAAGTTGAAAAATTTCATGATAGTGTATTTTCATTTGATAGATATTCCGATGATCAGTATTCTGGTGGAATTATTTATCCTATAAAGGGATTGGAAAACAATATCTTTGAGGATGTGGCAGAGGACTCTTATCTATTATTTTCGAATAAACCAGCAATGTCCCTGGAAATTTTATCGGGTAGAAGCTATAAAACCCTAGATGAGCTGGTTCAGGACTATAAAGACACAATAGGAGAGTATCTGCCAGAAGATTTTGATTGGGAAAGTCACATAGGATTTTTTCAGTGTGCTGCCTACGCTTAATCGATACTTACTCAATCAATAATAAGTAGTTGGAAATGGAGGAAATTTTATGAAGATTATGGCATTATGTACTGTTGACAAAGAGAAGTTAAAAAAGCAGAAAAATTTATCTGCTGAAGCAAATCATGAAAATGTAATACCTGAGGAATTTTCTCAGCTTCGCCGAGCAGGTATTGTTTTTGACAACTGTGTTGAAGTCGATACAGCGAAGGTCGATGATGAATACCAGGCATACGTTTGGAGTATTGAACAAAAAAGGTACATTCCTTGGGGGCGAGGACTGTGGTCTGAAAGACTTTGCAGAGCCAGACTTGTTGAAGCGATAAATAAAGGCTGGATTAAGTCTGATCACTTTGATTTGAGCAAATACAAAATCTGCAAAAGGACAGTTTATTTCGTTGCAACAGAATGGGTGGATCTGTAAAAGGAGGAACTTTCTATGAATATTTATATTGAAGATGACCTATTACAGGTCTTGAAAAACTGTTGGACTGAAATTCCGAAAGAGGTTCTGGCTGAAGCTGTTTCTAAGGCAAATCTTTCGGATGAAGAAATAAGAGCCTTTATCAATGGGGTTAAGCCTGAAACCGTGTGTATGAACGTTGATAACAATGGTCTGAAGAGAAACATCCGATTTTTAGAAAAATGTGAAATTTCTCTTGAAAATCATGATTATATCAAGGAGTTTCACAACGGGCTCTATAACCTGACTGTATCAATGACCAGTATGGAATATGCTAAATTCCTCACGGAAGCCCATGCTAAAGCTCGTAGCATTACAGCTTTATTTGGAGCAGATAGTAATTTACATGAAGACATTATGACAGAAAATCTATATTCTGTTCCCAAGGATGAACTGCTTTACATTTTGAAAAAATGCTGGTCCCAAATCCCTGATAATACTCTAAAAAACGCCATAAAGAAAACCAACTTAACAGAAAATAATATAAAAACTTTTATCAAGGGATCTACACTCGTGGAAGTGTGTAAAAATGTTGATTTGGAAGAACTGGACAGATACCAGCAGATTCTAAAAAAATGTGGGATTTTTTTCAAAAATCATGATTATGTAAAAAAGTTTCACAGTGGTGTATATGATCTGAGTGTTGTTTTAAATGATGATGAATATGCAAAACTTCTTTCTGCTTATCATATTCATTCGGAATCACCGCTGCAAAAATCTTCTTGGTATAACAAACTTCTGGAGAAACTTCCAACTTCTCCAGAAGTGGCAATACGGGGATATTGGAAAAATGATGAAGATGAGATTATGTGTAAAACGGAGGCAGCAGCTAATGCTTTAGCTGATTTTTTAACAGCCGCCGGGCTGGATATCTGTGCCTGCTGTTATAATGCCGATTTAGACGTTGCTACAGAGGATAACTTTTACGGTTGGTGGGCTGTATATTGCGTTTGAGTAAAAAACTCTTACGAATGTATAAAACTCAAATAAGCTATATAAAGAAGGCGGCCTACGGGCTGCCTTTTACTATGTGTTTGACACAGCCAGACTACGGTGCGGAAAAAGGCTGCGAAAATACATATTAGATATGAAATGAGCTTTTAGAAAATTGGAGGTGTTAAATCATGTGAACTAGATAAGAAACCTATTATTCATAATCCTACGGAGGAAATCTTTTATGAAAACGAATAAGCAAATCTATTTGATGATGGAAAATGTGGGGCGGGAATTATATCAAACAATAAATTCCCTGGATCAAATCGTAATAACTAAGGCGGAATTTGATAAATGTTTTTCCGGTGTTGAAATACCGACCATTTTGAATTCATTTCCAGTTCTGAAAAAAGGAGTTTTTATCCAGAAGGTTGATAATTTTTCTGACTTTTTGATTTTTGAAGTTGCAGACATAAAAGATACGGGATACAAATTGTACTGTAAATCATTCCAGGTGAAAAATGAGACCGATTTTCCACTATGGGCATACAATGTTGAAGCAGTCGTTTCTTTGGAGGATGCAGAAGAGATTGAAGTTAAATTTTTCAATTTTACCAATGCTCAGACTGTGGTATATACAAAGCAGAAACGCTATTCGGTGGCAGACGATTTTGTCTCCCAATATATTAGCCGATACACTTTAAATATCTGGACTTTTATTAAAGTGATGCAATGGATCAATTATCTAAGTGAAAATCCGGAGATTAAAGTAATCGAAAAAAAGGAAAGCAACAGAAATGGGAATAAGAAAAAAGTTCCCAAAAAATCAGTTTCTGCTGCCGATCCACGAATAGTAAAAATCAATGGAATAAAAATCGTATCCTCTAATGATAGACTGGTCCGGAAACTGAATAGCAAAAAAAGGCAGAGATTAAGAGAAACCTGGAATGTAAGAGGACACTACCGACATTATAAAAATGGAAAAAAAGTCTATATCAATCCTTATACCAAAGGGAAAAAAGATGGCAAAACATCTCGAAAATCCTACCATCTCTAGTTCATCAAAAAAAGAGAGCATTAAAAGCTCTCTTTTTTTTGCCGGTTTTTCTGAAGCTTGTCTTCATACTCATCCTTGGCTTCCCACACTTCATCAATTTCATCTGAATCAGGGACTGGATAAGCCGTCCGAACAGCAAGTAAACGTCCTTTTACCGGGGATGCAGAAAGTATGATGCGGATTGCGCTCATCTTAAATGGCCTGGTAGTGTCTGTACGTTGTACATATCCATAGCCAATGACTTTTCCTAATGGCATATGTAAAACCAGATCGGTTTTTAACGGATTCCATTTTTCAATATCTCTGGTATTTTTCAAGATACAATCATGGATTAGATTCAGGACTTCATCAAGCGGTTCGGAAAATTTTGTACAAAGGATAATTTCATCCTTTTCTATCTTTATCCGACACAGACGTTGGAGAAGATCCCCATCCGTTACCAGTATATGCTTCCGTTCCATATGATCAGGGTTGTATGCACGAAACAATTCCTTTACTTGTAATTCTTCAATTTCCCGGTATAACTGTTTTGACAATTCCATATTGTCTCCTTTCCATTCCTCTGCGGAATAAAAAAAGAGCCGGCTTCACATACAAAGTCGGTTCTTTCTACAAATAACATTCAGCAACTTTCTCAACAACATAGGCAGGGGTTTCATTTAAAATAAGTTCCATATTAATTTTGTTGTATGGTACATACTTAATTCCATATTTTTCTGAATCCCGGTCCGATCTTGAAAATACAATCATTTTGTGAAAAGTTTCTGATGATGCATTCGTCTTGCATCGCAGAACACCTTTTTCATCTCGAAAAAATCTACAGGAATAGCAACCCCGTAACAGATTTCTGCGAAGATAAGGGCGGATATCTGCACTGACTTTGTATGTCTTCATATGATTTTCCTCCTTCATATCAGTAAATAGCTTCACCCTTAATATGTAATTCAAAGAAAAACGTCTTGTATGAGAATTGGAGGCCATGCAGAAAAATCGTACATATTAAAGAAAAAGGAGGAATTTCTTATGAAGGAATATTGGATAATGCCAGAAATAAAAAAATATGTTCGCAGAGTTTTAACCCGGAGCTTCTGTACCTATACTTTTCATGCTAGTACCGGATGTATCTGTACCGATATAAAACTCAATACTTTCCGCAAAATCTGCTGCCGGGCATATTGTGAAAAAATCTCTGGAAATGGGAACATGAAAGTCACCGAAGAAGAAGCCAAAAACCTGTTCTTCATCGAAAGTATGCAACATATTACAGGATGCAGCAGCTATGAGATTATAAGAACAGAAGATATTCCTGAACTGTTTCACGTAGTCAAAGCTTAATAACGGGAGGATAAATGTGAAAATATTGAGTTGCGGGGCAGGTATCAATAACCCACAACTAAAGTCGCAGACTTGCTGATGCAGGTTCCACTTTAACTGCGGGTTATCGAGCAGAGACATGATGCCTGTGTTCTCCTTTTGCGAGATGGCACCTGTAGGTATTTCCAGCCCCCAGCACTGCAAAACAGGCACCAAGTCTAGGAAAACAGTTATATCATCATGCACAGGCTTACCACCGGTGCGGGGAGTACCGTATTCCCCGTGGCACTGCATGATACCTAATGAAAGGAGGCATCTGATGCCGTATATCTATGTCATTGGCATGGATGGGAAACCGCAGATGCCTACTAAAAGGAGGAGACACGTCCAGAAGCTTCTGGATACCGGGAAAGCACGAATTACCGAACGTGTTCCTTTTACCATACAGTTACTTTATGACAATGATCCCGTCCTCCAGCCGGTGATCCTGGCAGAGGATCCGGGACGTACCAATATCGGGTTGGCGGCCCTCGACCTGAAAGGAAACCTCCTGCTATCTGCAGCCGTGGAGACCAGGAATAAGGAGATCGCAAAGCTGATGGAGAAACGCCGCCAGTGCCGCCGGGCTTCCCGGAACGGAGAGCGTAAGGCAAGGCAGCGGCTGGCAAAAAAGTACGGGACAATGATCCGGGGCGGTATGAGGATGCGGAAGCTGCCACAGTATGCAGCTGATGCGTTTATTATCTGCAAGGTCATCCGGAATACCCAGGCCCGTTTCTGCAACCGCCGGAGGCCGGACGGATGGCTGACGCCGTCTGCCAGACACCTTGTACAGACACATATCAACCTGGTACATAAGGTACAGAAGTACCTGCCGGTAACGGATGTGGCTATTGAGGTCAACCGGTTCGCTTTTATGCAGCTGGAAGACCCAGCCATATGCGGTGTGGACTTCCAGACCGGCCCGCTGAAAGGATATGATGACCGGGACGCAGCCGTCTATGACCTGCAGGATGGAAAGTGCCTTATGTGTAAACATGAAATCACCCAGTACCACCACATCGTCCCACGGTCAAGGAACGGTTCCAACACCATAGGGAACATTGCAGGATTGTGTGACCAGTGCCATGACCGGGTGCATAAGGATGCAGACTTTGCAGAGCAGATGAAAGAGAAGAAGGAAGGCATGGATAAGAAGTACGGGGCTTTGAGTGTCCTGAACCAGGCCATTCCGTTTATCTGTAAACAGCTGGAAACAGAATTTGGCAGGGGACACGTCCATTACTGTACTGGAAGGGAGACTTCTTTAGTACGGCAATCCACCGGCTATCAGAAAACCAGGAAAAACCAGCTCCATGAAGTGGATGCCTGGTGTATCGGAGCCCTGGCATTAGCGGAGATACCTGAGAACGTACCGGACTTCAAAGAAATCCATCTTATCAGACAGTTCCGCAGACAGGACCGGAGCCTGGTAAATGCCCAGACAGAGAGAGTCTATAAGCTGGGCGGGAAAATGGTCGCAAAGAACCGTAAGAAAAGGACTGGACAGGAAATATATGCCCTGGAGGACTGGTATAACCGACAGGTGGAAACATACGGGAAGCAGGAAGCAGATTGTATGCGGAGCCGGCTCAAAATAACAAAAAGCAGAAGAAGATACAACAACCCGAACCGGATGATGCCGGGTGCGGTATTTCTGTACGAAGGAGTACGGTACGTTATGAGGGGACAGCACTGTAATGGGGCTTACCTTCAGGCAGTCGGCATGGGGAACAGGGACTTCCCTGCAAGAAAATGTAAGATATTAACAAGGAACACGGGATTGGTGTTTGTTTCATAAGCCAGTCCCCATACTGGAAATGGCATTCTCTTCCCATGACTGAAGTCTTGAGTTTCCGAGCGCTTTTTAGAAAGAGGTTACTATTTTGCCAAAGGCGGAGAACTTCCGAAAATGTATTAGCGCTTCACTACGTTTTTGACCGTCTACTGAGGACGGATAAAAGGAGGACTTATGGAAAAATTAAGCACACAAATTTCAAATATCAAACAATACCTGGAAGAATGTCATTCTGGGGCAAAAATGGCCGGGAACATAGAAGATCAGCTTCGGATAGGGCGAGCCTTGGTTGCTTTGGAAGCAGATCCCTATACAGAAATTTTTCTGGAAAATGTTCTGGAGGAAATAATAAACAGATAATAGTCACATATAAGATCCGGCACCGGAGCATACGGCTTCAATGATTTTTACTTTCAATCACTTACATATTATATACGAAATTAAAATTATGAAGACCGGAGTAATTTATCTATCCGGCGAAAGGAGCCTATATGAATGATTTATCTATTACAGGAAGGATGACTGCAGATGCCATATTTACGAAAGGACAGGAACCAAGCAAAAACCGATGTACATTTGTTGTTGCTGTAACAGATCCACAGAATTCACAAAATACAGACTTTTTTTATGTCACAGCCTGGGGATCTAAAGCAGAATACATACGAAAAGGAATGGAATCTGGTCGTTATAGGAAAGGCTGTACAGTTGAAGTAAATGGGCCAATCCACTTGAATGAGTATGAGACTCAGAACAGAGAAAAACGTTACCAGCTTCAAGTAATTGCAGAACGTACATTCTCTGAAAAGAAAAAAAATCAGCAGGATTCTTCTGGAAATCAGAATAATGCAGGTCAGAGTTCTTATCCTCAGCCAAATGATTACGGACAGTATCCGACAGGACCAAATGGAAATCAAAATGGAAACGGAAATTCTAATTACGGGTATGGAAATTCCGGAAATTCATCCCAGCGTGGTAGTTATAATAACAACCGAAATGGAAATAACAGACAGAATGCACCACATTATAACAATCAGGGATCTCAGCCGCCACAGAGCGGCAGAACTTATAACGCCAATGGTTTCCAGGGGAATTCTCAGAATGGGCGGAATAATCCCGGGAATCAGTTTGGAGGCGGATTTACACCAGGAAATTATAATTACTAATTTAGCCGGATTAAAAGGAGCGCATTGCCGCTCCTTTTTTGCTGAATTTTTTTAAATAAAACATATTATAGAAAATTGAAGAAAGGAGGGGCTTTTGTGAAAAAAGCAGTTCTAACAGCAGTTGCATTGACTGCAGCAATTTCATTTTCTGGCTGCGGCCTTGAACCGCCCAAAGAAAATCCAGCGGAAACAGAAACAGAAGCAGAACAGATAATACCGCAGACAGAAACGGAAACACAGACTGAGACAGAAAGTGAAACAGAAACAGAGACAGAAAAACAGCTTTCACTCAAAGATATCCAGGTTTCTATTCCAAAGACAAATCGGACTGGAAATGTAAAGCTGCAACTTGAAGACTCTACAGGATCAAAAGATATTGCACACACGTTTGTGGCTACGTCTACTGCATTTCAATCCACTGACGGAGAAGAGAACGGGGCTTATATGGATCAGTCCTCTGTTATGTATGAAGCAAAAGGGAAATGGCAATTAACTGATGGGAATTTTCAGGACATTTTTAATTTTGTGTATGCAGACGAGTGTGAAAAAAAGGAAGATACCACTATCAATGATGTTCCCTGTTATCACATCGCTTATGAATGCGATGAAAATATTGGGATTTTGTCAGCTTATTGCAATATGAACGGCTATACCGATATTATCTGTGGAACTACATCACTTGATTATTATGTGAGCAAAGAAACAAAAGACATTTTAAGAGTAGATATTACCATGTCATTTGCCGGAACCGCCGCTGATAAAACAAATATTACCGGAGAAATATCTGGAAGCATGATCGTAACTGGTACAACTGATGAAAACATAGTTCGTCCAGAACCAGAGAAAGCGGAAGTGGATACAGCTGAGACAGCCTATACTGCCGGGGAGATTTTTTCTGATAATAATTCCTACCAGAATCAATACTTTGGAATTCAGGTAATGGGCCGGGAACTATTCTACTTTGATAGGGATAAAACCGAAGAGTTAAAAATAACTTATCAGGAATCCGGAAGCAAATATCAGGAAGAGGCCTATGGAAACGGTGACGGTATAATCCTGAATATTTCGTCAATCCCAAGTAAGGGCGCATCTACAGAAGATGTTATTCAGACCTATCTTACCGACAGCTTCGCTGAAAATGTTGAAACTGGAGAAAACATTACGTTTGCAGATAAAAATTATGCAACGTCCACAGCTATTATTAATGCAACCAAGACAAAAACCTATGCAACAGGTGTGGATGGAAGAGTATTGTTGATCACCCTTTATTATACAGATGATGCCAGTATAGACATTTTCCAGAAAAATAACATCAGTAAAATTGGTGAAGATCCGACCTGGGAACCTGCTTCATGGGTGATGGAAGGGAAATATCAAGTCACCACACCGTCCGGCTATACAATCAGCCAAAACGACAGCGGTGACCTGTATACCTGTATGCAGTCTGCTTCAGACGAAATCAATATCTTTGCTATAGAAAATAGCAATCTTGACACTGAAATTGCAAACGAAACCCAGACAGCCAATGGCGTCACTAGAGAAATAAAAATCCAGGAAGCAGTTGACTTAGCAGATGGAACCCAGATGCAGTATTACGTGGTCAATAATTCAGAGCCCAACATTTCCTATTATACCTATATTGGACTCATTCAAAAAGACAGTGCAGTAATTAAATTCTATGTGGTAAGTTCAGCAGACTCTGCTGATTACAAAAGTATATATACGGAGCTGGCAAACAGCACTACCGTACTCACAAGTGAAACTGATGCTCCAGCTGAGGCAGAAGAGCAGACAGAAACACAACCAGAATAATTTTGGAGGTATTTATCATGAGAAAAAAAGCAGTAAAAGCAATGTTAGGTTTATGTATGGCAGTCACAGTGATTAGTTCATCTGTTCCATGCTTCGCAGAAGATGCAGCTCAGGCTGAGACACAGATGGATGTATCTGAAACTGTACCGGAAGAAACCGTGGAAGAATCTGAAAGTGATTTCATCGAAGGATCCGCTCTCCTTTCAGATTATGGATATGAAAAGGGCACTATCACCGAAGCTGGCTGGATGAGTAGTTTCCTTAATATGCAGTATGTCCCAAAAGACGGCATAACTATGGCAATCACCGAGAACGAGAAGCTTGCAGAATACTACGGTAGAAATGGCGAAGATAAAAAAGTTGCTGACAGCGAAATGGCTGCCATGGACAAAGACGGTGGATACATTCAGATGTCTGTTGAGGTAAACCCGAACCATGAATCAGCAACAGATATCCTGGCAAAATTTAAGACAGAAGAAAAGCTGGAACTTAATGGTAAAGACAAAGAAATGAAACTTGCCGGCAAAACTTTCCTGACAGTTTCTGGAGTTATTGACAAAGAGCGTTATCTTTTAGCTGTTTGCACCGATCAGGATAATGTTGTCCTGGCAATGAAGGTTAAATATAAGGATTCTTCCGCAAGAAAGGACCTTATGAATGGTTTCGCTGAATTAGATGAAACAGGAGAAACAGCTCCGGAGAACGTTGTAGAAACAGAAGCTACTGAAACTGAATCCTCTGCAAATACTACTATGCCAGAAGAATTTGAGGATTCCACTGTAATTGGTGATGAAACCGTCGCCGAATGATGAAGAAATCTATAAAAGAACTTCTGATAATGGCAGCAGTAGGAATAACAACTTTGACAGGATGCCTTGCAAAAGGAACACCGGCTGATGATTGGATCGTCAGCCGGTATGATTCTCTGGCAGATCTAAAGGCATATCTTGAAAAGTTAGACGATACGGTAACACTGTATCTGACTTCAGGCATTGACAGCGATACCTATTTGGCCAATTTGAAGGAACTAGATACAGAATTCTACCAGCTGGAAGTAAGCATACCAGATGATACCATAAAACCAGGTTCTATGACAGAAACCACAGCGGCGGCCCAGGAAGCTTATGATGACATATGGTATAATATGGAAGCTTTGTTGGAGACTATGCAGACGGATCGCAAAGTGCAAAACAAAGATGCATTATCCTATTTATATCTTGCATACCAGACTAAGTTGTCTGAAGATTTTTCCAAGTATGCCGCCGGATATAATGAAGTTATCAAAAAGAGGGAAAAAGATGGCAGTTGATTATGTTTCATACAGCGGAAAATCAAATGTTGGTTTTAACATGAAAACAAACGAAGATTATATTCTGTTTAATGAATCTGATTTTGGAGATTGCTTATTTACCAGCATTGCAGATGGATCCGGTGCAAAAAATGGCACTTTTCGTCCATCTTCCATTGCAGTACATCAAACCGAAACATTTTTAAAACGGTTATATAACAAAAATACTCAGCTTCTGCTTGATAATTCCAAGCTTTTTATGGAACAGGCTTTTTTATCTGCTAATGATGTTTTGATCGGTTTTAAGCTTGGAGATGAAGAGGGGCGTTTAAATTATGCAACAGCAATGACCTGCGCCTTTTTAGAGCGAAATGGAAAGCTTACCTTTGGTCATGCTGGAAATACACGCCTGTATATCATTCGGGACCAAAAGGTTTTACAGCTGACCAAGGATCATACAGAAGGGCAGAAACTGGTTGATTCCGGGGTAATATCAGAGGAAAGTTATTATACTGCGATTGAACGTTTAATGCTATATAACGGAATTGGAATTTCTGCTACTCCAATTGTACAGGTTGGACAAATACAATTAAAAAAGAATGACGTGATCGTAATGACAACAGATGGAATTCATTATGCTTATCGAAAGGAAGCATTTTTCGATATTTTGATGAATACCCAAACAATGGATGAGGCTGCCGAGCAGATGGTTGAAACGGCCTTGCAGTTGAAGGTATATCCAGATAATATTAGCGTGAATGTAATCTGGTATCATGGTTCCGAATAAGTTATATTCCCTAAAAAATGCCAGGAGTTGATGAAATCATCATTTCCTGGCATTTTTCTTTTATGCTGTTTCTTCTTTGTCTGTTTTCAGAAGATTGTTTCCATTGTTCCCCTGGTACTTTGCATCTCCAAATGCCAGGATCAGAATGAAAATGAAATTCAGTAAAACAAGTCCGATGGTGAATCCAGTACTCTTGCCAAAGCTAATGGAGATATGGTTCATCAATCTGACCATCCATACAAACTGCAGAATACTTAACATTGTGGTCAGAATACCAACAAATGCGTTACTGCTGGAAAACGGTGACAGCAAGATAAAACAACCGATTGCCGCAATGTAAATCCAGAAGTTTCTTGTATCCCAAGAAATTTCAAACAGCTTGTACACGTTGTAAATTGGAATAATTCCTTCCCAGCCTTCTTTTCCGGCCTTAACAAAAATTTTCCAATACGCTACAAGGGAAACTACGGCTAATCCAATTACTAAAATAACAAAGAAAAGCGTGTATCCCATAATAGCTGCGATAAGAGAATCACTCATTATGTCCCCTCCTTTCCTCTGCGCCTTTCCGCAGATATTTGATTATAATATGTTATTTGTTCAAAAAAACAGCAACGTTATGAATGCAGACAAAATTTGAGAAATCATACATATTTTATAAGAAAAAATTTTTAGAAAGGAAATATGGTGTTATATCCATAGAAGGAAAATGCTAAAGAGATTAAAGAAATTAATTTTGATCGGAGTTATCTCCGTAACAACATTGCTGTCAAACACGGTTATTTTTGCCTCAGACAATACAGCAGAAGTGGAAACTCAGCAAACAGAGACGGTTGAAAGTGAAACTCCTGAAACGGAACCACCGCAGACAGATCAGACAGAAACAACTTCTCCTGAAACTGATCCGCCACAGTCAGAAACTTCTCCTGCAACAGATGCATCACAACCGACCTCTCCAGATCAGACAGAAACGCCTGATGCTACTGAGCTTCCATCAGAAACCGAAACTTCATCAGAAACCGAAACACCACCAGAATCTTCTGGTGAAACAGAAACATCATCTGAAACACAGGAATCAGAATCTCAATCAGAATCCCAGTCTGAGACCGAGACAGAGAAAAAGGAAGATGAACAGAAAAAAGCAGAAGAGGAAGGTATTAAAAATTCCCCTTATGCAACAAATGAAGAACTTCTTGCACACCAAAATATCGTTTCCGTACCGGCCCATGTCAAAACGTTTGGTTATACAAAAGTTGACAACGCTGCCATGTGCATTTTAAGGCCAGGAATTAAAATTCATGAGGAGAAATCAAAATCCTCCCGTACCGTAGGAGAAACAGAAGAAAAGTGTTATGCATATATTCTTGCTGATAGTGAGGAAGATTGGGTGTATATCGAATCCGGATCTGTCCGTGGATTTGTGAATGCCAAAGATATTCTTTCTGGAAAAGCAGCAGAGTATATCATAAATCGTGATGGCGGATATCCCTTTGCCATGCAGACGCTATCTAATATTGAAAATAAGGCAGTCTCTTATACGACAACAACAGCAATGGATGTCCTGGTCGAGAAACATTATGCCGTTGCCCAAAAGGATACGGGAATTTTTGATTCTACGGAAAAAGATGCAACTGAGATTGGTAAATTAAGCAGTAATGGATTGGCCTACATTCTTTCAGATTGTGGTGACTATTATTTTGTAGAATCAGGATCCGTCAGAGGCTTTTTAAAGAAAAATACGGTTTCTGTAGGCGCTGATATTGACAGCCAGATTTCAGCCGTAACAGAAGTAAATTATGCGACAGCACAGGAAGAAGTTTCCGCTGATCATAATAAAGCATATTATTATACCCTTACCACAGTCCAGGATCCAAAAGAAGCTTATCGGGAAGCAATCGTAAATTTTGCACTCCAATTTGTGGGAAATCCTTATGTCTGGGGTGGAACAAGTCTTACTAATGGGGCTGATTGCTCTGGATTTGTTCAAAGTGTATATTCTAATTTTGGCTATGGTATTCCACGGGTTGCTTGTGACCAGGCCGAATATGGCACACAGATTAATATCTCGGATGCAGAGCCGGGGGATCTGATTTTTTATGCTAAGAGCGGTTATGTATATCATGTCTCTATGTATATTGGAAATGGACAGGTCGTACAGGCATACAGTTCAAATGCCGGCATCATCAAAAGTGATATCGGCCCCAATGCAGTCTGGGCTACAAAAGTATTTCGCTAAACATTGAGGCAGGGGTCTTCCCTGCCTATGTTATATCTTTCATATGATAGGAGCAATTTTTATGACTTACAACTTTTTGTCCCAAACAAATTCGTCAGAATTTAATCTGTATGAATATGTGGATGATGAATCTTTAATGATAGAAGCCACTATGGGAGCCAGAATGGAATATATAACAAATCCATATTCCTATATTCTTACTGAGGATTTTGAGTCTGTTCGTAGTATTTTAAAATCATATATGGATCCACATAGTCCATTATTGCAATCACATACAGAAAGAATTAATTGCCTCGCAGCGTCCCTTCAGAAAAAAAACTATGAATTTATTCGTGATTATAATAACCTGCTGCCAACTTCTGTTGAAGATTCATTCAAGATAAGAAGTACTATTGCGTATATCCTTCAAAAAAATAAGAATATAAAAAGAAAGCTTACGAGGAAAAGCAATATTTGTTCCACTGAAAGAAACAGATTTTCAAAAGACAAATATTATACCGGAGAAAAATGCAAATTTGATATTCCTCATAATGAGTTTGAACATTATCAAAAAATTTATATCCTACTTGCACAGGCAGAAGAAACACCCCAAATAAAGCAGTTTTTACATTCTGTGATATCTGAAGAATATACAGAATTGAATGTCCAAGAAATAGATGCAAAAGCTTTGGCACAACTTTTCGTAGATACGTATGTCCAATCTATTTCTCAGCGGCTTGAAAACACTTATTTATTAGAATATCTGGCAGCATTATATTTATTATACGATTTTTCAACAGAGGAGGAAATACGCCAGGATCTTGAGCTTTGTTTCCGCATATTTCAGGCATTAAATAGCGAAGCTTATCAAAAAAAGGGGAAACAATACGCTAAAGAGATTAACGGTATATTGGTACAATTCTTTAAAAATCGATACCAGGATGTGGGGATTACTAACACTGAGCTGACACAGCAAGCAGTACTGGAGAAGTATTTATGTAAATTACTTAATATTTGTGAACTTAAGAAAACACAATATGTAAAAGCAGTATATATTTACGAACAATGCACATTGCAAGAAAAAGAACAGCTTTTAGATGGATTTTTCTTGCAGGGCATCTTATATCACCATAATAAAGAGTACATAAAAAATATGTTGAAACAGATTCCCCTTATTACTGAAAAAATGCTGGAGGAGGGATCCGTATTCAATAGACGACAGGTACAGTATATGCAAGAATGGGAGAATTTTCTACTATTCATAATAGAATGGAATAACCGAAGAATACAGGCCGGCTTATCGCCAGCCCCTGACTCCCAAATAGTATGTCCGGTTAATGGTGATACGCAGAAAAAGCTTGTGGAATACCAGCAAAAGATCCATGCTTTAGAGCAGCAACGCCGACAGGAAAAGAAATTGGAAGCAGATAAATCAGCACTGCTAAATTCTCTTTCTGCAAAGGAAAAGGAAATCCAACGGTTAAAAAAAGAACTGGAGGAGAACAGTAAAGATAAAAAGGAGCTTATTGGTCTTAGGAATTTTCTATATCAAGCAGCAGAAGCGCCGGAAAATGACACCCATGAGGTTGATATAAAAATAATGACGGATTATCTGAACCAAAATGTTCGTGGAATTATTCACGGCGGCCATCCCAACTTACTAAACAAATTGAAACAGCTTCTGCCCGAATGGAAAGTTTACCAGCCAGAGCAAAAATGTCCAGCCCAAAGCATTATAAACGCAGATATTGTAGTAATCTATTCCAATCACATTGATCATTCATCCTATAATGATACAATCCGTAAAATCCGGGATAGCAATAGTAAAATCCTGTATCTTAATGCCACAAATATTAAAAGTTTCATAGGCAGCCTGTACAAGGAATGCCGGAAAGAGGAAGCATGAGAAAAAAATTTATTGGTATTTTATGTATATTTGCAGCCGCAGTCCTGGCCGCAGTGCTTGTTTTTAAGTATCTCCCAATATTTTATGATTATGAAAACAGTAAGGAATTATATTCTGATCTGCAAAACAAGTATACCGAAGAAAATAATGCAGACCAACCAACGCTGGACGCTTTATTGACTGGAATTGAACATCGAAACAAAGAATTCGATCCGATTGATGTTGACAGTGAAAAACTTCAAGACCAAAATCCGGATTATATAGGCTGGATATATATTCCTAAAACGGATATTTCTTATCCAGTTGTTGCAAGCGCAGACAACAGTGATTATCTTCATGCGGATTTTAACAGGGCCTATAGTTTCCCTGGGACAATTTTTATGGACTGCCAAGATACAAAAGGCATTTTGAACCATCACACAATATTGTATGGTCATAATATGACTAACGGAACTATGTTTGCTCAAATCAAATCATACCGGGATCAGGAATTTGCAGATGAGCATCCGGTATTTTGGTTTATAACCCCGAAATATAAGCTTCTGTATCAGGTCTTTTCAGTTTGCAGTCCAAGTCCGTTTGACCGGCAGCAATATGGCATTGATGGGATTGATTATAAAAGTAATGCGGAATTCAATACAGCAATCGAACAGATGAAAAAAAGTTCGGTAATTCAATCTGATAAAGAAGTATTGGATACGGATTATATCATGTCTCTGTCTACCTGTACTGGGAATAGTTCTGTCCGTTGCATTGTCCACGGTGTTCTTTTGGGGGCTTTGGAAGAATAGCTGAGACACGAAAAAAATAACATATTATTATCAAAATTTAGGAGGTTTTGTTATGGGAAGCAAAAAATTAACAGCAGTATTACTGGCTACCGTCCTTGGAATTAGTACAGCACCAATAAATGCATGGGCTGATTCCTATACAGATGTCGAGGCGGTCGCAGTCACAAGGGCGATTGAAAACTTCTGTACCAACTATGCAACCAATTTATCTGACATTTCCAACCATATCAAGAGCAGTTCAGAACTTCAGCTGATGCTTGGGGACGGTGGGCAGGAAATTTTAAATTCCTTTTCTCCAGTTGATGTTTCTTGGCTGAATGATGTAACTATCGGCATTGGTACCGGAATGAAAAAAAACAATTTGACCCAGTCACTGGATCTAAGAGTAAACGGAACCAAAATCTGTACGCTTAATTATTATATAGATTTTGATAGTTCCAAAATATATCTGAATATTCCAGAACTCCATGATGGATATATACAGATGGACCTTACAGACGTTTATGATGGTACTGAAGAAAGTGGAACAGATGGGCTTCATATACAGATGGAACTGGCGGATGCCGTAAATAACTATTTTTCCATCTTGGAAAACCTTCCGGAAGCTAATTCGTTACAGAACGTGCTTACACGATACAGCAAAATAATTTTGGACAACATTGAAGATCAGGGTTCTACATCGGAAACTGTTTCAGCAGGTGCTGTTCAGCAGGACTTAACCGTATCTGAGGGACATATTACTCAAAAGAGTGCAAAGTCATTGCTCCAGGCTGTTTTAAGCACAGCCAAAACGGATTCAGAATTAGAATCCATTGTAGAAAACTGGACAGCCATTATGAATAATCCAGATTATACATATGATGCTTTCGTGGATTCTATTGCAGAGCTGGAAGGTGCCTTGGTTGACGATGATACTGATGCAGCAGGTCTAACATTAAGAGCATGGACAGATGATGCAGGAAATGTGGTAGGGCAGCAGTTGTTGTGGAAAGACGGAAACATTGAGCAGAATTTCATTAAATATTTAAAAACCAGTGCTGGAACAGAAAATGGATATTTACTTAAACTTGCCGATGATGAAGATGGAATCCTTCTTGAAGGATCCGGGAAGATCGCTGATGATCTGTTGAATGGAACCTATACCCTTACCATGGACGGAAGTGAAATCGCCATAATTGATGTAGCAGATTATGACACTGCAGCAATAAAAGACGGTGTATGGAACGGAACATATATCATTTCTGGCTCCGCTTATGAAACAGAGGATGGAGAAGAAACCGATACTTTAAACAAAATGCAGCTTATTTTCGGATCCGATGGAATGGATAATAAGAATCTTTCAGTAAGATGTTCTTTGGTTAATAATGGAGCATATCTTGGTACACTGTTTTTTACTTCTGATATGGAAAATGGCATTGAATCCGTTGATCCGGCATCACTTAATGATGTATATGACTTTAATGATCCAGACCAAGCAGCTGCATATACAGAATCAATAAATCTGGATGCCATTGAAGCAGGTCTTACTGATGCCGGTATGCCTGAGGGATGGCTGGATTCCATAATTTCCTCCTTCAGCAGCCTGGAAGAAGATATTTCTTCAGAAGCACCGGAAGATGAGCTTATTAAATTAGAACCAGCCGCTTAAGTTTGCAAATTTTTTAATGTGAAAAAAGCCCCTGCCAAAACAGGGGCTTTTCATATCAGCTGATAGAATACTGCTAACTATTTCTCATCTTCAATATAAACCGGATCCTTAACTTCTGGTACCACATCAAATCCATCTGTTACAAGTGCGTGTTTTACAATCTGATCATTAGACAAATCCTGGTCCAAAGCTTTTGCACTTAGCATTTCATTTTTATAGATGGTTTTCTCCCCATCATCAGCAACCGCAAAAGTCATAAAAACCGGAATTCTATGTTCCGCACATACAACCAAAATTTTTCGAACATAATCATGGATTTTTTTTTCATATATCTCTTTTTCTGAATAATTCATAGAAACTCCTCCTGTGAACATTTGCTAAGATATTTATCGATAATCTCTTCAGGAACCTCATCATTACAATACTCCAAAGGCTCCGGGCATTCTTCGATAATGCTTCCTGCGTTTTCCTGTAATGCTACGGAATCTCGTACAAGCATTTCGATTTCATTATACTTCTCCAGCATAGAATCAATCAGACTTTTTCTTTTATCCACAATCCATGTAAGTAGTTTTTCCTTCTGAACATCAAAAAGTGCCAGAAACTTTTCCTTATCTTCCAAGGAAAGGGTTAAGCCCAGCATTTTTTCAATCCCTGTTCCCTCTTCATTTAACAGAAGACTGAAAAATTCTGTCAAAAGCTGATCCGCAAAATAATCATAGCCACGGATAAACTCATGGTCAAAATCATTTAATTCATTTTCAGGAGAATTGACATGGATAATATCATTCACTTAAATTTCCCCCTTTCTCAATTCATCCCATTAGGTTTGCAAACATTGCAAATGCATCATCTCCATCATCACCATCGAAAGCAGAAGAATCAGGAATGGAATCTACTTCCTTAATTTTCTGATCTGGGATTGCAGGAACAGTATCTGTTTTTTCAGATTGTTCATGTGGAAAAGGTGGAACATCTGCTGCCTGATGAGATTCCAGTATTGTATGCTTTTCGTTTTCTGGAATTTTGACAATATTTTTATCTTCACTTTTCCTTTTAGAAGGGATGTGAACTGTAAGCTCTTTTATATGCACTTCAATCGGAGACGATCCAATAAAAACCGAGTATGGAAATTTATCGTACCCGGCTCGTAATAGGGTTTTTACAATATCACATCTGGCACTGGCTTTAATAGTCTTCATAAAAGCAATCGCATCATCATCTCTGCCTTCCAATAAATTTAAGTTTACAATGATTGGCCGGTCCACAGCCCGGACATATTTTTCAATATCCTCAGGAACAGGGAACTTTGGTACCTCAGCTCCTTTTTTTCCATAGGAGCCAAGACACCTTCTTACTTCGGCAGTAAATCCTCGGCCTTTTTTCAGACGGATTGCAATGAGGTCTGCATCTGCGGGGTAGTACAAACGTAAGGTGAACTGATGCATAATCATCACCCCCTATTATTTTCGAAAGCGGCGTTTGAGCATCCCTACCAGATAGTAGTAATATCCACGTACATTAGAGTAAGTGTTGGATAACTGCGTATCGTTGCAATTTGCACTCAGAATGGTAAGGCTACTCATATTCCGAAAATAGTCCTTGATAATGGGGAACCAAGCATTTCCAGTGCCGCCGGTAACAATAAGGTATTCATGGTTTTGCAGATAGTTATACAAAGAAGTTACTTTCTGTATTGCTTCAATGCATACTTCTCTGGTATTTTTCTCCAGTTCCGTATCAAATGGAATGTTCTGGCTTGACATCTGGCGCCTGTTAAAAGTTGTAATATAGCCCTTTTTGAGTGCATCCTGCATTCCAAGAATCGTAATATTTGTTACGTGGCTTTTTTTCATATCCGCAATCGTTCTCTTGAAGATTTCATGCATTCCAAGGAAATCAAAGGTATGGGAATTTTGGAACACTCCGCCTGAAATATTGTAAATGTCAAAAGTTTTAAAGCCAGGATCAAAGACAAGAGTGCTTGATTTCAGGACACGTACCCCGGCCTGTCCCTGTTTACCGTCCTTGTCCGTAATTGCAGAGAATAAGGAACCCATTGGCTGATCCATAATATAAATGTTCTCCATGCTGATAGAAAATTTGAACCGCCTAAATGGATTACTTCCAATTTTCAGATCAAACTCATAGTCCCCAGCTAAAGCTTCTTTAAATGCTTCAGAATCCAGTTCTTTGTATTCCGGGGGAAGCCCTGTCTGAATCATAATTGGTTCCCCATTATACTTACGGCAGTAATTAGACTGTAACGCAATCCCAAGGCCGACCTTCATAAGGGCACGAAAAACAGGAGAGAAGTAACGGTTTCTTTCATACATTTCTGATTCATAATTCATAGCATTTTCTGGAGAAATGATATCATGGGCTTTCTCTCCAATGATCCACAATCCCTCTGCATCTTTAAGCAGGATATCGTGTTCTGTGCAATCAAGTAATGTAGAAAAAGAAGTGGTCGGGACAGCGCAGTTTGGGTAACAAAAAATCTTATTTGGAGAAATACCTTTAACGCTGGAAAATCCATAGTCAATGCCAATGGGCCACAAATCCGGGACAGTTGCCATCGCCCGGTTCATAATTTCTGTTTTGGTTGCATAATCACTCAGCAACATACTTTACCTCCTTTTAGAACAATTCATGTCAATGGTGACATTATTAACTCCAGAATAATTTCACCCTAGAAATTTATTCACATTAAATATGTCAGATATGAAAAAACTTAGGCGATTTTCATACAAGAGATATTTTCCATCATAATTACTGACTTTTCTAATTTCTGGCATATTAGCAGTATACAAATTCTTAAAGGGAGAAAAATTTTTCATGAAGAAGTTATCCATATTAATATGTCTGGCAGGTACTTTAGCATTATCTGGATGTACAAAAATACAATCTTCCTCACCAGAAGATGGCTATAATACAGAATTTGCTATGTCTGCTACTGAATACAGCATTTTTCTGTCAAAGCAGATAGTGATTGCTGAAAACGTACTTATGACAAGGATGTCTATGGCAGATAAATTAGCAGAAGGAAATTACGATATTTCTTCCGAAATAGAAAATACAGAACAGTCTATTTCTAAAATACAGGATGTAAAAGATGAAATTTTTGTCACGCTTCCTGCGGAAAATATGAGTTCTGACAGGGAGGCTATCCTTTCTATTCTGGAAGATTCCCTGAGTGCTTTGGAAGATTATGAAAATAAACTGGTAGCAGGAGAAACAGCTTCTTTAAAAACATCTGCTGCCGAAATAAAAAATTGTTACATTGCATTAAGCGGAGAAGCAAATATTTATGCAAAGTGAGGTTGGTTAAGCAATGGCAGAGAAAAATTATGGCTTTTTTGCCGGAAAAATATCATCTGTAAAAAAATATATGAAGGAAAATGAAGTTGTCCGAATTGATATAGACCTGATCACTTACCGTAAAAAGAAAGACCGATGGGAGGAATGGGATAAAATTGAAAACCTTGCAATTCTGGTGAGTGAAAAAGAACAGATTCAATATCTTATAAAGGAGAATGCAAGTGAAGGAAATATGCTTTCTGTTTTCGCTGTTGTTTCCAGTATTCCGGTCATAAAGGCTACACGATGTCCGGAATGTGGGCAGATCAACCGTTTTTCGGGCAGCACGACTTTTATAAAGCCGCTTTTTTTAGAATTGTTTGGATCACGGATCGTCCAGGAAATTATTCCCCTCACAAAATCGCAAGCCCAGGAACCGGAAAAATACATTCAGTCAAAAACATCAGAAAAAGTTACAGATATAGAATTGATAAATGATGCCAACGGCATTTACTATTATAGGATCACAAAAGAAGTAAGTTATTCTGACTCCGACATCAAAAACTGGATGGAGTGGGCTGGAAGCTATAGTAACTGGGTATTGATCCATGGGAAAGTCACCAGGGAGCCCAGATACAATCCCATTGAAGCGGTTGGCGGAAGAGTGTGCAACTATCCGGTCAGTGTACGGCGGCGTCTTATCGTTGAAGAAGATAATCCTGAGAATGATACGGACTGCCTATGGGTACGCTCCCTTGGAAACCAGGCTGATGAGGATGCCGCACATATCCATGTAAAGGACCGTGTTTCTGTGGACGGCTACGTGCAGGAAAGAAAAATATGTGCCGGAGAGAACCGGGGGCAAAAACCCGAATGCCTTGTATGTGACCGATATAATAAGGAACTAAAAAGCTGTACTGGAAATGGTCATGGTGTAAAAAGACAATGTGAATCCTGCGGAACAATTTATTCAACGAAAGATCGTGTTATGGAAATTCTGGCAGATTCCACAGAATATATGGAAGACAGCAGGATAGAGGAAAATATTGCGCTTATCTATGGAAGAATAAAATATCTGGAATTGACCCCAAAATTTGTGGCAGCAGTTGTAGAAGTTCCGGGACGATTGATTAATCAGAAAACCGGGCATCCTGATTATACGGATATCAATATATATTCAAAAGACCAAACATTGATCCAATATTTTAATGATAATAATATCTGCAAAAATGATCTTTTGGAAGTGTGGGGAAGACTGATTGTTCTTGACCAGGCAGACACTGCAAAATGTCAGAACTGTAATTGGAAAAATATTATCTATACGTCCATTTACAATATTATTCCTTCTGTTGTAATGATGCATGAAATTCATCCGAAATGTACAGAACGAATTTTATTAAGTACAGAAGATATTGCCACAAAAAGAACACCGGAACAATGGAAGCAGCTGGTCAATGAAAGAAAAATCAGTACCTATCCATTAGTTAAAATATCATTTCCACCCGCCCAAAATAACCAGTATTCAATTATCGCTTGTTCGCAGCTACCACCGCAAAAAGATGAGATACTGGCCGAATATAGAAGAGTTAATGAAGTCGGAAACAGGATCCTTATTTCTGGCAATGTTCTTGAACTGCCAGAAAAGAAACATTCTTCTTGTACCTACCAAATAGATACACAGAAAAAGACAATCCTATACGGGGCTACGGGCCAGCCAGGACATCCTACAATAAGAACTTTTGGCCGTCAGGCAGCACTTGATCAGAAAGTGCTTGAAAACAATACACGTATATTCGTAGACGGATATATCCATACCAAAAAAGAAGAGTGCCGCTGCCAAATGTGTTCCTCATACCTGATGGATATAGAAGCTGGTAAAGAGATAAATAAAAGCATTCAGGTTTCTGAAATATATGCTTACCATGTCGAATACATTTCCGGTATCAATGACATATTTACAGAAGAAACCCTGTACCAGCCAGGAAATTGGGAAGGCGGTGAAGAATAATGCCGGGAATCTTGGATCAAAGACTTGGAGAAAAAACAGAACAGGATATCGAACCGACAACAGCCAGTCCACCAGAGCCAGATACCAACAGTAGAAGCGAAGATTACATGACAGAGGAAGATATACGTGAAATAGATGCTATTGAAAAGATGATGTCTGAGGAATCCTTTCAGCTTGAAAAAAAGAGAGGAAAACTATTCCGAAGGCTGTCAACGGTTTTCCTTACTATTGCCTGTACTTATCTGGTAATCCTTATTTATGGTTCTTTTATTACAGAATTTTATTATGATGGCTCTGGCAAAATAGCACCTGTTATTATGACCGTATCTGATATTTCTGCCAAGAACGAATACAATAATATAATCGGAATGTATCTGCAGACCAGAAGTCTGTATGAGACATTACTTACTCTGGATTACCGGATGGCAGCTGGAGCTGAAGATACCATGGCTATTGCTCCAGAATATGAGAAAACCCTGGATACCGTTTCGTCTTTGACCACACAGATTGATGCAGCTATTATTGATTCCAAGTATACGCAAGTCAAAAATATGCTGCTTACATGGGTACAGACACACGCTGCGGCCTATTGCCAGTATATGAGTGCAGCCATTACACAAAATGACAGTAATGCGGCAGCCGAAGCAATAGCTGCCCGCCAGGTTTTGAATGATAATTTTCAGCTTATTACTCAGAATGTTATTACGTTGGGCGAAGATATCAAAGGATATGATCTGGCAGATATAAAAAACTGGTCGCCGGAGGGATATGTCCAGGAAACGATTGAAGGTATCAAAACAGAATCTTCTACCAGTATTGCGCAGACCGAAACATCTTCAGAAATAACCGCAGAAACATCGGAGTCAGAATCGGATTCTCAAACAGAAGGAGTACCGGCTGGCCTCCAGTCAGATTTTTCGCTACAATAGGGAGAAAATTATGTCTGAATCACTACAAACATTAAAAGGAAAATATCAATTAAGCCTCGCTTCAGTGCGAGAACTACAGCATGAAAATGAATTAAAAGATGAAAAGATAGCCCGCATTCAGGAAGAACACATACAGCTGGAAAAAAGTGTAAAAACCCTCTGTGAAACAATTCTAAAAAAAGGGCGGGAAAAAGAAGGGGAACAGGCATGGTTTAAGCTATCGCTCTCTAAAATGATTGTGCTGGCTCAAACCAGCATTGAAGAATATTTCCCCTCTGTAACGGGATCCATCAATAAACTGATTGCAAGCAATAGCGGGTATGTAGAAAAAATTATCCAGCTACAGGAGGAACTTAAGCAAAAGAATGAAGAAATCAAAAGGCTGACACTAATTCAAAAAGCTGCGGCTAAATCTACGGATCCTGCCACCCCCGAAGAAAGTAAGCCAGCGCCAGTGCCTAAAATCTCTATTGAAGAGGAACAAGGTGATGGAATAGCTGCTTTTGTTGGAGAATCTATAGATGCTTATGCGGATGGTGGAATGGTAATGGAGTTTCCACAAAATATTCCGGTAAAAAATTCAAAAGCCACGAAGGACAAGAGTAAAAAGTTTGTTCAAAGGGCAGCTGCAAATAAAGCCGACAAAATACAGGAGCTTGCAGAAAGCCTTACCATCCAGCAGAAAATTGCCATAGAGATACTTGGAAAAACAGGGCTATCCCTGGTACCTCAAATGAAGGAGTACATGAAAAAAGCCATGCCGGATTCCCGTGAATGCCGGATAACAGCAGGGCTTAATACATCCTGTATTGAAACCGGACCGGATTCTAAAAAATACGATACTGGTAATTATCTCTTTGAGAAAAAATGTGCAAATGTTCCAGGGAATAATAAGCTGAATGTTTACCGGCTTACCCAGATTGGATCAGATGTATATAAGTACCTTTTTAAAGAAGATCCTGTTGAGTCAGAAATGACGATTATATTAAAAAACCATTCGTCAATCGAACATGGTTTCGGAATTGTGAATGTTGCGAAAGAAATCATTAATTCCAAATATATCGGCAATATGAACGCTGATGTACAGTATTTGACCCGTGGAAAGGAATTTTCCGTAAAAACAGGTGAAAACACTTCCTATATTCCGGATATCGTTATAAAATATAAAGGAAAAAACGGGCGTGATATCCTTGAATATATTGAATACGAAACAGGTAAAGGGAATACAAAAGACGATTTTATGAAAAAATGCAATAAAATTGCTTCTTTTACAAACATAATATATATTATTATCCCTTCCGAAGAAATCAAAACAACTGTTTTAGATAAAATCAACTACTGGAAAGACGCTGTCATGAAAAGCGATGAGTGGCCTGGACAGGGCAGTTCTATTGAAGTGAAGCTGCTTACCTATTACGGACTTAAAAACCAAAGTGATGCAAAACACTTTCGTGATATTAAATGGGATACAATAACGGTAAACAAAAGGAGAGAACGAAAATGATAAATTTTGCTATCGGTATCATAATTTTAGCGGCAGCAGGTATTCTGGTAACAGTAGCCAGCGTACAGAAAGCAAACGATTCCCTGCTCCGTAAAATAGAAGATGAAGAGCAGATGGAATGGATCCGGCAGTATTGCAATAAGAAAGAAGGGAAAAAATGACTTATCAGCAGATTTTAGAATCCTTCCTTGCATTCAACATCAACGCATTCAACAACCTTCTTTATATAATCCAGTCCAATTTATGGATTGTATTATCGATCATTGGAGCAACTGCAATTATTGTGATGAATGTACGGGAAGAAATAGAAGACTATGTAACCGAGGAACAAAACATTATCTAGCTTTAGTTGGAAGGCCAGGAGTAAATTATGCAGGACAGAAAAAATTTCACATATGTAAAAAAAGCCAGTGCAAAAGAACGTGGCAGACTTGTAAATGCAGTTGTCTTTCCTGTCGCCATATTTTTCTTTTCTATTGTCGCAATCAGTATTTTTAAGAATTTTGGACGGATCCTAATGGCGCCGCTTATTGGAGCTATGTGGATTGTTGGAGCTGCCTGTGCCATATATATGCCGTCCCACAGAAAAGATATTATAAAGGAAACGCTCACATTCATTGCCACCTACAATGCAACCTTGTTAGGATTGCGGGAACTGATTGCAATAACTTCAGGTGTTTCTTCCCAAATGTTAATGGCAACTTTCGGGCAGCCGCTGGCCACAGCTTCCGCTAATACCATTCCGGGATATTTGCAATCAATGTTATACATATCTGCTGCCATGATTCCCTTTGGCTTCCTGGGCATGGAATTAAAGCGTGTTTTGCAATTACATAGAAATCATAATAAAAATAAAGAAATTGAAAGATTGAGGAGGCTACATTCCTAATTTTCTGAATTATTATGACAATTCAAACAATTTACAAATAGGAGAACTCACAACACTTAATGCTGAAAGTTCTCCTATTTTTATTTTACAAAATTTTTCCATTGAGATCATGTTAAAAAATTCAATTCAGCATCTGAAATTTGTATGCTTCAATTCGTTTTTTATAATTCTCCCAATTATCTCCATATTTCTTTTCAAAATAGGCCATAGCATTTTCTTTTTTATATTCTTCTAATGTTTTCTGAGATTCCTCATATTTCTTTTGTGTCGAAAATCTTGCATATACAGCAATATGGGACTCAGCGCTTATAATATCAGCTTTTTTTAAGTTTAAATTGGAATTTTCCATAACACACCTTCTTCAAAATTTATACTTTTATTTAAACATATTTGACTTTTATTTGCAATATACATCAAATAAAAGACGTTTATTTAATGTTTTCCACATAATTTAATTTTATCCAAAACTTCTTGTATGAACATCAACAAATATTTTTTCAATCCTACATATTACTACTGCACAAAAAAATAACCAAAGGAGGAAATAAACTGATATGGCAGTTCCTGAAATATTGCGATACCGCAACTCCATCGATTATGAAGTTTCTGGAGATTATGCATTATTTTCAGATCCGATAACAAGAGCCAGCGGAGAAAAATGCAGCTATCATTTGCCGACTTATTCCGCATTAGTTGGAATTACCAGCAGCATCTATTGGAAACCAACATTTATGTGGGTAATAGACTACGTAAGAATTATGAATCCGATCATAACTGAAAAAAGAGGAGTAAAAATCCATGATTACAATACAAATACCGTAGATCTTTTTTACTATATGTATTTAAAAGATGTCCGGTATCAAGTAAGAGCCCATATGATTCCGAATGTAAATCATCCAGAGTTCGCAAATGATTGGAATGAGAACAAACATCATAACATCGCCAAACGGTCCGTTAAAAGCGGAAGTAGACGTAATCCTTTCCTGGGTACCAGCGAATGCTTTGCATTTGTTGATGAGTGCGTGTTTGGAGAGGGTGAAAGTTATTATGACAATCTTCCAGGGCAAATAGAGTATGGAAATATGTTCCATAGCTTTACATTTCCAGACCAGGCAATCCGAGAAGATGAAAAGGGAAAATTAATTGTAAACTTTTGGAATCCGGTCCTTCAGCCTGGAGGAATTGTGAAATTCATTCGTCCTGAGGAATGCAAGTCCAAGAAGTTCATTCGTAATATGCCTTTGACCCAATTTGAAATAAAAAATCCAGACGAAATTACAAATTTGGAAAAATACTAAGAGCTTTGATGTACCCCAAAACAATAAAAAGGAGTGTGAGTATACAAAATGAACTGGCCTTTGGAATTATTAAAGCTCTATGAAAAACACAAAGAAAAAGCGGGTACTTATACTACAGTAGACAATCGAAAAGTTCCATTTCTTCCATTATTTCACGATACTGTAAATGCAGTATATGAAATCGTCCTTACTGAAAACGGCGAGCTTTCTGAAATTAAAGATGTTCCACCTGATGATGCCGTAACGATTGTTCCTGTATATGTTGCTTTCCGCACAAGTGACTGCTGTCCCAATGCTCTATGTGACAACGTGAAATATATTGCAAGCACTTCCAAATATCATCATGCGTATATGGAAAAACTAAAGCTTTGGCACGATTCAGACTATTCCCATCCTACGGTGGATGCGGTCTATTCCTATCTGAGTAAAGAAACCGTAGAAGCTGATCTGGAATACTTTGAATCACAAAAACCTAAAAAACGGAAGAACAATAACGTTAATGAAAAAGAAAAAAAACTGGTAAAAACCGGTTCATTTATACGGTTCACAATTTTGTACCAGTCCCCAGAAAAGAAAGAATCGCATTGCTGGCTGGATCGTACCCTTCACAAACAATTTATTTCTTACCATAACAGCCTGGACGCAAAGGTAGGACTGGATTATCTAACAGGTGAGATAACAAAACTTGGAAATCGCTTTCCACGAAAACTCCGTCCCCTCCCTGGAGGAGATCAAACTACATTGATATCGGCCAATAACGCCCTTGTTTTTACCGGACTATTTCAAACCAAAGAAGAAGCACTTTCCATTGGAATAGAAAATGCCTATAAGGTATTTAACACTTTGAAATGGCTGCTGCAGACAACAGGAAAGCTATACGGGACTATGGCAGTAGCAGTTTGGAACGCTGGGGATTATCCAATTCCTGAATGGGATAAGGATACTTATAAACTTGCATATGAAGCTGAAAACACTGCCAATGAAGAAATTTTACAGTCCTTACGATCCGATCCGCAATTTGCTGAAAAGCAAATCCTACGTATGCTGGATGGCTACCGTCAAATTATGCCACTAGGAACTCTTATGACCCTTATGGCTCTTGATAGTTCAAGTGCTTCAGCAAAAGGAAGATGTTCTATTGTAAACTACATTAACCTGGACGGAAAAATATTTTTGGACAATATTGCCAAATGGCACATTCAGGCCGGATGGCGTCAAACAAAGTGGATTCCTAATAATCAAACTTCCAAATGGAAATCTATTACATATATTGGGGTTCCAGGTATGCAGGAAATTGCCAATCTGGTGTATGGAAGGGAAATAGAAGAAAACGGGAAAGTATTTATTGGTTTTCGTTCTAGTGATGAAACTAATAAGAATTACTTTTACAAAAAAACAGCCGAAAAATTGATTCCTTCTATATGGCAAAATAATCCACTTCCATACGATATGGTAAAAACAATCATTAACAAGGCAATGTATCCATTAGCATTTAAAAAAGCTGAAAACTGGGAGAGAGTAGTCAGATTAGCCTGTTCTTTCTATAAAAAACATATTTACGATAAAACTGGAGAGGTAATAAAAATGGCACTTGACACTGAAAACAAGGACAGAAGCTACTTATTTGGAAGACTTCTGGCAGTTGCTGATTATGCAGAAAAAATAACTTTTAAACCAGAAGTCGAACCAAAGAGAATAACTAATTCGCAGCGGTATATGAATCGTTTTGTACTAAAGCCGGCGCAAACGTGGAGCATTATTCGTCTTAACTTGACCCCATATTTAAGAAAACTTGCTCCTGAATTTCGAGAAAATGTCATAAACTCATTGTTCTACGAAATTTCGGCAATGATGACTGAAGAGCAGTTCCAGAGCGAAGAGCGTCTGTCACCATTATTTCTTCTTGGTTATGATTGTCAAATGCAGAGCCTGAAAAAATTGCCAAAAAAATCTCAGATATTATAACTATAAATACAATTTCATTTAAAAGGAGAATAACTATGATTAAAACCAAACTTTCTAAACAGCTTCTTGACCACGCAATCACATTTGTCATTTTCATTACTGTTTGGGACGCTAACCCGAATGGTGATCCACTTAATGGAAATCGTCCACGTACAGATTTGGATGGGCTTGGCCGCATATCACGTGAATGTATTTTACGCAAAATACGAAATTTTTTGCAGGAAGGAGGTCATTCAATTTACTATCAGAACCCAGATAAGGAGAATTTTGATGATATTGAATCTCTTCTTCAAAGAGTTGAAGCCAATGGAAACCTTGCAGCATTAATGAAAACCAATTCACGTAAAAAATTCAAAGAGGAAAGCTGCGAACTTTGGCTTGACGTAAGATTATTTGGTGCAACTTTTGCATTCACTGGTTTTACGGATAGCGTCCATGAAGCGGTTAGCATATCCGATGCAAAATCATTGTCTCCTGTAGACATTGAAACTATGCAGATTTCTAAAATACAACCAGCCGAACCTGGCAGAAAATCTGATACATTAGGGACAAGACATTCTGTTCCCTTCGCAGTATATCAGGTCTTTGGCTCCATTAGTCCATCCCTCTCACGCAAAAACGGAGTCACACTGGACGATGTCCAGGCGCTTAAATCAGCCATTTTGAATATGTTCCAGAATGACGCTTCCTCTGCAAGGCCAGACGGTTCCATGGAAGTAAGTTGCCTGTATTGGTGGGAACATAAAGAGCAAATCCAGCGGCTAATACGACAAAAATCAGAAACGCTTTTAACATTACCAAAGTAGCTAACAATAAGCGCTTTGAGGATTATAAAATTGAATGGAAATTGGACAACTGTGTCCAGCCAGAAATTATCAGGAACTAAGCTGTTTGGTGCGAAACCTAAGTACACAGAAAAAAGCTCGGGGTTTCGCACCAGCATTTTCAATGATATTGAAACTATTTCTAGCTTTCCCGTTTAGTACATTAACATTAATTCTGGAAAACGACTGACTTTTCAAGAATATTACATATTAATTATGCAATCCTTCTTGAAAAAGAAGATATATTTGCCATCACACTCCACTTGGAGTGTGTGAGTTGAAACATATTTGCTGCATAACTCGTCGAGAGGGTCATACCATCACACTCCACTTGGAGTGTGTGAGTTGAAACAACCGAATATTATGTTCCTTGAAATATTGCAGTTCCAATCACACTCCACTTGGAGTGTGTGAGTTGAAACATAGCCACCATATTCGCTGCCAATTTTTCCAATATCACACTCCACTTGGAGTGTGTGAGTTGAAACAAGAATAAGACATATTATAGCTGTAACCAAAAACGTCACACTCCACTTGGAGTGTGTGAGTTGAAACTCTCAACGTTGATAATTCTATTATACCCATGCGTCACACTCCACTTGGAGTGTGTGAGTTGAAACAGCATCCCTTTAGGTACCGAATACAATCTTGACGTCACACTCCACTTGGAGTGTATGAGTTGAAACATATACGATAGCGGAAACTCTTTCAAAGGATAAGTCACACTCCACTTGGAGTGCGTGAGTTGAAATGGAATTGATACGTACAAAGCGATCAAGCGCAACCAAGTCACACCCTATAAGAATGTGTAAATTAAAACACTACCATATTTTTTACAACCTCCTTGTGGCAATGTCATATTCTTATGGGATGTGTGAGTTGAAACGTCTATAACAGATTTGATAGATGAAATGACTGAAACTAGGTCTTATCTTTTTTTTAGATAAGGCCTTTTTTGTGTTGTGGGAATGACATATTAACTCTGAAAAGAGATAGGGCAATGCCGGCCCGAATTAATGCCTGTGGAGATGATAGATTACAAAGTCTGTGAAGCAGGAAGCCTATTGGTATCAGGCAATGGCAATCATATATTTAACGAGAAAGGAGTGTAGTGATGTTATCTGTTCATCGTATAAAAAAAGCACTAAATCCTGTGCATAATACTATTCCAGAAGATGATTTCCGGATTCTGGAATCCTGGACGGAAACCGATGATAATGTCGATGCCAGAAAAGCAAAAATGAAATATTTTTGCTATAAAATAGCATCTATTGATCCAGAAACCGGTAAAAAGAACATACTTTATAAAGCAATAAAATTTGCGAGAATTGACCGGCTTCCAAAGTCTGCAAGACAAAGTACTTCCTTTATGGATATGCAGACGCAGGTTTTATCGAGCGTATATGAACAAGGGTATAATTTGATTACTCTCATAGCCAATGTAATCCGGCCAACAGCGGAAGGCCTTATGTATCTTTATGGTGTACAGGGCGTTTCCGATGACCTTGATGAAGCCAAACGAAGAGCTGATTCTGATTTTTGGGGCTTTGTAGGCAGTATGCTTGGTACCTTCCGGGTTTTGCAGCTCCATGCGATTACTGCTGAGGAAGGGGCATGGCTTGCTGAAAAAATGAGGGCCATGAAATATATGACTGCAGTGAGGGGAATTCCCAAAGCAAATACAGCCGGAGAGGATATGGGAAACAAAGGTATTGGTGGAACAAACCTTAACCCTGACAGTCAGGGAACCCTTGAAGAAATCATCACCGCAATGGCTGATTATGAGTATGTAATTGAGATTCTGTCTACTCCGGTATATCAGCGGACCCTAATGGCATGGAATGCGCAAACCCAAAAACAAATGACCGAATGGTATGGGCAGCTACAGGGAACTAAATCATTAAATTTTAATTTATCTATCCCTATGACCTATATGACCTCAACTGGAAATTCACAAGGGTGGTCAAAAAATTATACTGACTCCAATACCGTCAGTTATACCCACGGAGAATCTTATACAAAAGGATATAGTGAAAATGTTGGTAACAGCATATCACAATCCTTAGGAGAATCTTTCGGTTTATCAAAAGGAAATTCTGTTACAGATTCTACAAGCCAGAGCCATTCCATCAGCCAAGGCGTTACAAAAGGGCAAACGGTTGGCATCACGGAAGGAATTACAAGAGGACAGACCATAGGGCAGACAATCGGGTATACACAGGGTATCACGAAAGGATATACGCAAGGTATTACCAGGGGAGAATCTTCTTCACTTGCTATGTCCCAGTCTTACGGAAACAGCCTTGGCTCATCCGTGGGATCCAGCAGAGGGGTGTCACTGGGACAAAGCAGCAGTGAGAGTATGAACCAGTCATACAGTTCCGGAGTTTCCCGCAATGAAAGTAATAGCTCCGGCTCCTCCAGTAACATAGGACAAAGCTTTGGAAGCAGTTTATCCCAGAGCATGAATAAATCCTATGGGGAATCTTCCAATGTGAGTCATTCAACGGGGGTTAATACCAGTGACAGTTATGGAACCTCCAAAAATCAAAGCGTTGGCGGAAGCCATACAGACGGTACCAGTCAGTCTGTCGGTACTTCGGACAGTGTTGGAAGATCTTACAATAAGGGGAATTCCACAAGTACATCCTTAGGTTTTAATACAGGCAATTCTGTTTCAGGATCAAATTCAGAATCAAATGGATTTTCTGCTGGTTTGAACATAAAAGGAGTTCAAATTACTCCAATATCACACAATAATAGTTCCGGTACAACTATGGGATCCTCAAATGGATTAAATAGCGGTACAAATCAGGGCTATTCAGAAAGTTCCGGAACAAGTGCAAGCCATGGAACAAGTACCTCAAACGGAACTTCCAGTTCTGATGGAAGTTCATGGGGCGTATCCACAGGTTCTTCACAGAGCCATTCCGCCGGAACATCGGAATCTTATTCTGCCGGACAGGGAACCAGTTACAGTGAAGGATATGGTGCGTCTTACGGTACTACTCAGGGTCTGTCTTACAGCAATGGACAAAGCAGCAGTCATAGCAGCGGTATTGGAACCAGCAACAGTGCATCTTCCGGATATGGAAGCAGTACTGGAAAAACTTACGGTGAAAATGCCGGTACCTCCCAGAGCCAGAATGTAGGCCAGTCTTATTCCGCTTCGATTAGCCAGAATAAAGGATCCTCATTAAGTTCCTCTATGTCGCAATCTGTAAGCCAGAGCGAGTCGGTGTCACGTTCCAACAGCCAGAGCGAATCCTTATCACGCTCCTATAGCCAATCTAATAGTGAGAGTGTAAGTCAGTCTCAGTCTGAGTCAACAGGAACAAGTACTGGAAGATCCATAGGACAGTCAGAAAGTGAATCCTATACTCAGAGTGTATCGAATGGTACAGGACAGAGCTGGGGTTCTTCTAACAGTGTGAGTAATGGTGAATCTTACGGAAGCAGCGAAGGAAAGAGTACAGGAACCAGTATCGGAAATACCGGATCTTATACAACCGGAACCAGCGGCTCCATGGGACTTGGACCATCCATTGGATACAGCAAGTCCTATCAGTGGCTGGATCAGACCGTTAAAGACATTCTCGAATTGCTTGAATACCAGAATGAGCGTCTGAAAAAAGCCTTAAGGGGAAACGGTGCTTTTTATGTATATGCCTATATTGCTTGCCCAGACCTGGATGCTTTGTCCGTTGCCCAGGCAGCCGCAAAATCCACCTGGCAGAATGAATATGCTTTGACTCAGCCAATTCAGGTACTTGACCTCAGGGACGAAGAGCAGCAGCACCTGTTGTATCATTTCCGGGCCTTTTCCGCAGATGTTACCCGTGAGAATATCGCAGGTGTCAGTGATTATAAATATGCTACCGTTCTTTTACCAAACGAATACGTTGCCTATACACATCTGCCCCGTGTTTCAGAAGGCGGAATTGACACGAATATTGATGATGTCCCGAAATTCCGTGTACCAGGGCTTATGCGTGGCAATATCTATATGGGAACACAGCTTAATTCTGAAAGATATACCTTTAAAAGTGGTTATCGTACTCAATTTGACTACAGAATCAACATTGACGAATTAATGCATGGAGTATTCACAGGTGCATCCCGATCTGGAAAGACAGTAGCTGCAATGCGCTTCATTCGTGAGCTGGCCAATTCCCGGAGAACTGCAACCGGAAAGAGATTACGTATCGTAATCATGGATCCGAAACAGGACTGGCGTGGAATCGCACGATTTGTTGAGCCTGAAAGATTCCGTTTTTACAGTCTTGGAAACACGCATTTTCATCCAATCAGTTTGAATCCATGTAAAATACCATATGGAGTAGAGCCTCAGCATTGGATTGACGGAATCATCAACATCTATTGTCGTGCCTACGGACTCCTGGAACGAGGCAAGCAGATGCTGTCAGACGTATTTTATGAGTTATATACGGAGGCCGGCGTCTTCCCTGCAAACGGTGAATCTTTCGATGAGGAATATATGGCGCAGTTCGATGACTGGAAAGCAGAAATTTCAAAGAGGTCTGCAAAGGTAACTTTCCATAAATTGTACAAAAAAATGGATCACAAAAACAAAGAGTTTTCAGGCGGCGGGAAGCGGGCTGGAAATGATACTCTTGATGCATATTCCCGTCTTTTGGAACGTTTATCCTGTTTTGCAAGAGCATATTCTATTGAGTATCGCTTGTTCTCGCAAGAAGACAGATTTGAAGACATTAACTCAACTGGCCTGGGGCTGGCTGTGGATGAGCTGATTGGAGCTGATGATGTAACTGTGTTCGAAAGCTTTGGTCTTGAATCGACTTTTGCAAACTTTATTTTTGGAATCATCACTTCAGGTTTTTACAAATTTGCCAAGGGATTTGAAAGGGGATACCTGAATCCAAGCCAGTATGAAACCGTTCTCGTAATCGAGGAAGCCAACAAAGTTCTTACCGGAAACGACACTGCGGGTACCGGCAGTAGTGGAATGGCATCACTTTCCGGCCAGTCTGAGTTTGAGGAAATTCTGGATCAGTCTGCCGGCTACGGATTATTTATAATTGCGATCACCCAGAAAATTTCTATGATGCCTTCTTCAATCGTTGCCAACTGCGGTATGTTTTTCCTTGGAAAAATTTCACAGCCAGAGGATGTTGATTTGGCGGTTCGTATGATTGGGCGTGAAGGTCGTATTGATGATAGAGATGTCGTAAAGTGGCTGCCTAAATCGCCTACCGGCTGGTTTATATGCCGCTCAAACAGGGGCTATGATTTCCGTGATGCGGAACCGGTATTAGTACAGATTGAGCCGCTTAATAATGCAACAATATCCAATGCCGAACTGGATGAGATTCTTACTAAGCGAAATATTGTGAGAACCCTGGCAGAAAATACCGCAAAAATCAGAAGGGCGGCAGCGGGATAATATGTTAAAAGTAAGAAAAGATCAGCTGATAAATGAAGATAAGATTGAGTCTATTTGCCTATACGGATCGGAGCCCTTGGTCCGTATAGTCCAAATAGCAAGAGCCAATAATGTAATTCATAGTTTTATAGGAAATCACGGCTATAAAAGCTTAATTGTTATGGATGATGGCTTTTTATTTCTCTGCCCCAATTATCCGGAAATATATTTTAGCAGACTGGATCTAACCGATTATCTGATCGTGGATGCTAAAAAGTATGCTATTCGGAAATCATGTATCCGTGAAATATCCTCCAATCCAAGCAAAAGCCAGCATCAGGATATTATTAAGGCAAAAAATGAAAAGCGCTTTTATAATTTATCAGGACATAAAAAGACAAAATATTATATTTTTACAGTAAGTGGACGTATCTACGGAGTTCCTTATATTCGTAAATTATCGCAGGAAACAGATCCTGCTAATCCTCAAAATAACGCCTCACTTTCAACGACATAAAAAATAGCACAATAACCCATGACTACAGTCACGGGCTCCGAACACTTCTTAGAAAGGGGAATTTTTATGAAAAAAAAGTACATTTTAGCAGTAGCTTTTTGCTTACTGGTTTCTGCCTCTGCAGTTCAGGCTGCTGATAATTCTTCGGAAACATCATTTCAGATGTCTACTGAAAGCTTTGAAAATATGGATAATTCTGCTTTAGGCTTAAATGAAAATGGAGTTACAGAATCAGAAACCAATATTTCCTCTGAGACTTCTAGCTCCAATATGGCATCTTCGTTAGAGTCATCCTTTAACGATATGGTGGCCTCCATGAATAGTAACCTTCCTACTCTGGAAACTGAAAGTATGGAATCTTTACGTGGGCAGCTTACAGAAAGTATGAAAGAAAATGCAACACTGACATTATCAAGCCTTTTTGGAACATCCTTTTCCGGGCTGAATTCCAAGCTGTTTAGCATATCCGGAATGCCAGATATTGATACAGAGGAATTAAACGTACAATACGCAAGTATGAGAGAGGCGTTTGAAAAAGCATCTTTGGGAATATCCGGAAGTACAGGATCCGTTTCCAGCGGTGATGGACAGTTATCCGGCAATATCTCCGGTGAAACATCTTCTAGTTCTATGGAAGAACGTTTCAATGAATTGAGAAATTCAGAAGAATATAAAACAGTAAATGGAGAAATTTCTTTGGCCAACGTATTTGGAAGCTTGGAGACTAAACTTCCTTCTCAAAATTAATTTCCACTAATGTCGCTAAGGCTGTGTCTGTTATGGCACAGCTTTTTTTTCGGCTATCTAACATATTTAAAGAAAATGGAAAGGAGGCTATGATGTCGAAAAATAAACTAATCACATCATTAATCATTGGCGCAATTTTGTTCTCGTCCCTGGCAGCATTTTTGATTTATCATTATATGGCACCGGCAAGAAGTACAATCTATATGTTCAATGATTCTTATTCATCTGGAGAGCAGGTCACTTCTGATATGTTGACGCCTGTACAGGTTGATTCGCAGATTGTTATGGCAGGGAAAACCACAGGCGTAAGCTCCGCTTTCGTAACACCATCAGAATACCAGGATATAATCAGATCCGGAGATTCTTTAAGAATGGACGTAACGGAAGGAATGCCGCTGACCACCGGAATGCTTTCTGTTTCAGGCGGTTCAAAAGTTGAAATGAGCATGAAATCAGATGCTATTGCCGTTACGGTACCTGTTAATGAGTATACTGGCATAACTAATGATCTAAAAGAAGGCGCACGTGTTAATATCTATGCGAACCTTGATTCCACGGTTGCATTGATCCAGCAGAATAAACGAGTTCTCGAAGTTTTCAAAAGCAATGACGGTGTAATTACAGGGGTTGCCGTGGAAGAAAACATCCAGGAATCAATGGAATTAATTTACGCAGTTACAAATGGCAGTATTTATCTTGGTTTGGTAGATTCCACCGGTTATCAGGCTTCAGAAGGTGCAGCCCCGACATATTCCCCTTATTCTGAATCATACTCAGAAATACCAATGGAAACAGAAGTACAGACAGAAGCTGAACCAGAGACAGAAACTGAGCCAGAAACAGAATCTGAACCGGCAACAGAAACCGAAGCAGTTCCTGAAGTATTTACCCCTTAACAGATGTCCCCGTCCCTGCGGGGATATCTGTTTTTTTTAAAAAATTGCATATTAGCATAGAACACAAAGAAATAATTACTATATTCGTCAGCTTCTCGGCTATTGAATAACCGAGCATGAGGAAAAGCGTGTGAGGTTACCGGTAGCACCCAGAAGGGCGTGCTGACTAGACTTAGTGCAACGGATCCCACTTATAGTGAGGGATACCATTAGCACTACGTCCCGGATATCAACACCCGTCCCGGCTGTGCCCTAGCCGGAGCTGGGTTCAGGCAACGGATGTCTCCCCGGAGAAGGAGACACTGACCTGGTGCAGGAAGTATCCGGAACCTTGTCGAAGGGCGATGACTCCCGTATGGGAGGGCAGGACTTTTGCGTATCTGCCACTATCAAAAAAGGGGGAACCAGCCATGAGTGTGTTCGTGGTCGGGCTGAACGGATGCCGGCTGATGCCTGTATCTGAAAGGAAAGCCCGTTTAATACTGAATGATGGGAAAGCTTCCGTATACCGGAAGGTCCCGTTCACCATAAAACTGAACTATAAGACAGGCAGTACCACACAGCCCGGCTATCTTGGCATTGATACCGGGTCCCCGCACATCGGGGTATCCGTTGTGCGGGAAGGAGGTACGGTCTTACATAAGGAGGAAATCGGCCTCAGGGATTCCATGACAAAAAGGAAACTCCTGGAAGCAAAGGCTTCCTTAAGGAGAGGGAGACGATGCCGGAAGACCCGGTACCGCCACCCGAAATGGAGGCCGAAAACAAAACGTGTCTACTGTGAGGTGCCGGACAAAAAAGGACGGCACTGGCAGAAACAGAAGAACACGTTCACATCAGGGCGGCCGGAAGGATGGCTGCCGCCGTCCCTGCAGTCAAAGACAGACCACCATATCCGGTGGATCAAAAAGCTGCAGGGACTTCTCCCAGAATGGTACCGTCTTTCCATCGAGCTGGGACGTTTCGATCCGGCCCGCATGAAAGATCCGGAAATCCATGGGAACCTGTACCAGAAAGGACCGCAGTACGACTATGAAAATGTCCGTGCCTATGTCCTGGACCGTGACAGGTATACCTGCCAGGTATGCAGGAGGAAGGGCGGAAAGCTGCACGTACACCATGTCCTGTACCGGAGCCAGGGGGCTTCCGATAACCCGCAGTATATGGCCACGGTATGCAGCAGCTGCCATACCACGGAGAACCACCTGCCGGGAGGTATCCTCTACCAGTGGATGCAGGAACAGAAGAAGTTCACAAGGGGCCTCCGGGATGCTACGTTCATGAACATCTTGAGGAAACGTCTCAGGAAGGCATTCACGGATGCAGTGTTTACCTATGGGAACATCACGAAAGTGGACCGGGAAAAGCTGAAGCTTCCAAAGAACCATGGGAATGATGCTACTGCCATCGCCCTGGTAAGGACTGGGATCCTGTCCGTTAAGGATAAGGAGCCGGTCCTCTATATCCAGCAGGTAAGGAGAAAGAAACGTTCCCTTCATGAGGAAACTCCGAGGAAGGGACGGAAAAAACCGAACCGGACAGCTACACGGAACAGTAAGAACACAAAGGCAGTGACCGTCACAAAAAGACGGGACGGAAAGAAAGTATCCGTTACCGCCTGTCTGTTTGACCGTGTGGAACTGAATGGGAAGAAAGGCTGGATCACGGGCTTTACCGGAAAAGCCTGCAGGATCGTAGATACAGAAGGAAACTATGTCGCCGCTACTGATAAGTATACACAGGTAAATATCAGCAGTATCAGGATCCTGCATCATACAGGAAACTGGGTGACTGGATTAAAACGGAATGTTGGCAAAAGATAACAGGCGGGACATAAAAAGTATGTCCCGGACTGTTTTCCTCTCGGCACTTGAAGAACCGAGAATCCAACAGTCGTTTTCTTGAAAGGATTTTTTTATGAAAAAAATAGTTTTTATATCTCTTCAGAAAGATGTTATTGATGAATTAGTTACCTATTCAAGTTTGGATTATGATATGGATTATGAACTTCATTGTTTCGATACCCTCGAAAATATAGAGCAGAAAGTAGAAACACTTCATCCTGACTTAATAGTTTTATCGTTTGATGCATTAATTGAAAAGGAGGTATGGCAATTTGGCTCGATACCTATCGCTTTTCATGCCAGGACAAGGCAAGAACTGCAGGAGGGCGCAAGATATGGCTTCCCGACTGTTGGGGTTGCGATGAGCCCTTTGGATATTAAGGATATTCTCAACAAACATCCATATAAAGTAAATGTAGATGGAAAGGAAATTCCAGAAGTACGATCCTCTGTTAGAACAGCCGCTCCCAGCAGAAAATCAGAGCCACAGAAACAAATACCGAAGCAAAATCCAGAACCACATCCAAGGGAAGAATATACAGCCGAAAATACTACCTTGGAACCGCTTGATGACTCCGATGAATTTGATGAATTTCTTTATACGGATTCAGACAGTACCCCAGAACCTCAGGCTTCAATAAGAAAAGAAGAAAAACCACCTACCACATCTGCTATCCATAAGATAGAAAAAGAAGATATTGTTGTTCAAGCATACAAAAAAGACATTGGTACTGATAAAAAAACAAAGGTAATTACAGTATACTCAGCCAAAGGCGGTGTTGGAAAAACAACGATATCTGCTGAATTAGCAACCTATTTAGCACTGGTGAACGCTGGACGCAGGAAGCTTAGGGTATGTATAGTGGATTATAACATTGACTTTGGGGATGTTCGTTCCACCCTGCATATTGAGAACGACAAGTTCAACTTAACCCACTGGGCAGAAGAAGTACAGGAACTCTTGGAAAAAGGTAAGGCTCCAGAAGAAATCTCTTTTTCCAGAGAAGAAATCGAATCATTCCTTACCGTAAGCAAAAAGAGTGGTCTATATGTCCTTACGGCTCCTCATACGAACGAAGACAGTATGGGGATTGAGTCCGAAGCATTATCCATTATTTTAGACAATCTTATCCGGAACGGAGGGTTTGATTATATTATCTGCGACACAGGAAACAATACTAGAGATTCTACAATGATAGCGTTGGAACACGCTGACTTGATTTTATTGATTATGACACAGAACGTAAATACCGCCAACTGCGATAAAGCATTCATCCAAACCATGAATGCCATTGATTTTGACCTTTCCCACACTAAACTGGTCATTAATACAATAATGCCGAAAAAGTCCACAGGTATTTCAGTCCAGGAAATTGTTGATTTCTTCAAATTCGATTGCATTGGTAAGATTAAATTTAACACGGATGTTATTAATGCAGGAAATCTTGGTGAACCTCTGGCCTTAAACCCTAATCACGAATTTACCAAGCAGCTTCGCAGTATTGTTACATACATTCTGCAAAGCAATGATTTTGACAACAGTGGGAACACTTCACATAAAAAATCTCTATTTGGATCCTTATTCGGATTTTTGAAAAAGAAGTAACCATATAATTTTTTGAAAGGAGGATGTGCATTCTGCCTTAGGTAGAATGCACTTAGTTTGATGGGAATTATTGAGAATAAGCTACGGAGCAAAAAACAGGAAATAAACCAGATTGACCAGAAAGTATCATCCGAACAGATAACCCCGACCCAAAATGAAAGACGAAATATAAATGAACTGATTCAAAGAATTTCTTCGCAGTTCCGGAAGGAATTGACTGATACGACCGTTGACCGGAAAGAACTTGACGAAAAAATAAAAAAGTGTATCCAATCTGAAATTGAAAAATTTCCTGCGTCCTACGAAGAAAAAAGACGTTTAGAAAAATTGGCAATAGCCAATATTATTGGCCTTGGTCCAATCCAGCCGCTGTTGGATAATCCAGAAATAACTGAAATTGTAGTACAGCGTTATGACAATATCGTAGTTGAGAAAAATGGAAAGATTTTTTCTACAAAAACAGTTTTTTCAGATGAACAGGCTTTGCAGAATGTTATAAACCGCATCCTTCAGCCAGTAGGGCGGGCGGTAAACCTTAGCACCCCTAAGGTTGATGCCAGACTTGAAGATGGCTCACGTATCTGTGCAACAATTCCTCCGATTTCGCCTAAAGGTGCAACCCTCACCATCCGAAAGTTTAATAATTCTATGATGGTAGACTCAAAATATTTGGAACTGGGTTCACTTTCAGAACCAATGTTGGAATTTCTGAAAAAATGTGTGCAAGGCAAAACGTCAATTTTTGTCTCTGGAGGAACAGGAACGGGAAAGACAACCTTTCTCAATATGCTTTCAGCCTATATTCCCGAAAACGAACTTCTGATCACTATCGAAGATACGTTGGAGCTTCAACTGAAACAAAAGAATGTGCGTTCCATGGAAACAAGAGAAATTACCAGTTCTACGATGGAGTCTATTGATATGGCGGCCCTCGTAAAATCTTCTTTGAGAATGAGGCCGGATCGAATAATCGTGGGGGAAACAAGAGATGGAGCGGTCGTTTCGCTTTTATCCGCTATGAGTACCGGACACGAAGGATCCATGAGTACCGGGCACGCCAATTCCCCTGACAATTTAGTCCGAGTACGCATTCCGACCATGATGGAAATGGATAAGGGCTCTTCTTTTTCCGAAAGAGCCAAATCTTTAATGATTGCAGAAGCTCTTCAATTAATTGTGCAGCTCCGGAGGCTCCCGGATGGAAAACGTATTGTTTCTAATATCTGCTCAGTGGAAGGAGTTGATAAATTCGGAAATATTATGTTGAAGGATATTTTTATTTATGACTATAGTGATAAAAAATTCAAATATACCGGTTTTTTTCCTAAAAAAATTGCCGAACACCTTGAATCAAATGGTGTTGCTTTAACCAAAAATATACTGGATCCGGAGGTGGTTTGATGGAATTTTTACATATTTACTTACTCTTGGCTGCTGCAATAGCGTGCCTAACAGCGATTGCTATAACTAAAGTGATTCATAAAACAACTTTATTGCCTGGAAATACACCAACGTTTATACAGGATTATTTAAGAAAACTTGAACGCAATTTGGATCGAAGCAGGACCGGTATCACAGTGCAGCAATTTTTTGTGCTTCAGATTGGATGTCCGGCAATTCTGGCTTTTTTGTCCGCACTCATATCAACAGATCGGTCTTTAATGTTGGTTCTTATTATACTTGGTGCCATGCTTCCCAATATGTTCCTGCTTCTGCAGAAAAGTAACGAGGACAAGAAATTTGAAGACCGGTTTGTCCGGGCGCTTACCCAGATGGCGTCCTCCCTTCACGCTGGAATGACGGTCGAACAAGCCGTAGATTCTGTAGTAGACTGCGAATTGCTGCATGAGAGCATCCGGGACGAATTTCGGCTGCTTTCTTCCAAGCTAAAGCTTGGCACTTCTATATCAGATGCATTTTTCGAATTTGCACAAAAAACAGAAAACAAAGATGTTCATGATGTGGCAACTGCAATAACAATTATGACAGCTGTTGGTGGCGATGCCGGAGTGGCAATCGAAAAGCTACAGAAAAATATTGAGGATCGTTTAATGTACCGAAAAAAACGAGAAAGCATGATGACTGAATCTAAGATTATTGTTTTATTTGCAGATCTTATGCCAATCGTTATTTTAATTGGCACCTATTTGTTTATGCCAGACACCATCCAGTCTTATTTTCAATCCCCAATATTAACAGTAGCTTTTATTATCATTATATCCATTCTGCTTATTGGATCCATAGTTGTACATAAGATGCTTGGAAACAAAATTGATGTTAATTAATTCCTGATTCTGTCGAAAGGAGAATAAATGCGATACGATATTATTTCTTCGATTATTGCTTCTGTGATAGCAATTATATTATTTTTAATTGCAATAGCTGTGATCCTGTATGAGAAACAAAAGAAGAGTGCCGCTCTTAATAAAAAAGCGGATGAAGATTGGCTGTTTTCAAATTTTCAAAGATCCATATACAATTTATTTTTTAAAAAGAGTTCCAGTGAATCATTGTGCGGAATTTCCAGATCCGAATATAAAAGATATTGCCGTATCCTGCATGAACCGGAGCAGTATGAAAACATAATCGCACTCCGAATTGAAGCAGTAGCAATTTCCTTTATTTTTTTAGTCCTTGCATATAGTTTATCTTTTTACAGTATCATTATCGAAGTTATCTGCTTCTTAATTGCATTGACCATATTTTACATCATGTGGGCGTTGCCATACAATAAATTGAAATCCAAGGCAGATGAAAAATTGTTTAAAATTCAGGATGATCTTCCAAGATTTCTTTCCTTGCTGGAAAAAGCAATGGATCTCCCAATCGACCGGGCAATGCTGGTTACGGCTTCTCATTTCCAGTCACCGCTTTCGGAAGATCTGATTGACAGCATAAATAAAGTTTCTCTTGGTGCAAACGGATGGACCGAAACTTTGGTGGATCTCGCAAGAACCTATAAAATTGAAGACTTCAGCGACCTCATTCTGGAAATTGTCAATTCCTATGAGCAAGGAGTCAATGTTAGGGAATTAGTAAACAGAAAGGCTACAGATGTAGAACAGACACGGCTTTTCGCAGTAGAAGCCCATGATTCAAAAATCAAAACTCTTATATTTTTACCTATCATTGCCTTAAAAATAGTACCTTTGATGCTGCTCATATGTCTTCCTATGATAGGAGATTTTATTTAAGTGGGTGTATTTTCTCCCACTTTAGGATACATATCCATATCCAGAAGAATCTTACATATTAATAGTGAGGCCCGGCACGATATGACATATTAAGTATAACAGAAAGGAGGTATTTCCATGAACTATTTAAAGAGCTTTTTTTGTGAAGATGATGGCGTGGAAACAATCGAATTTATCGCCCTCATTGCTGTAGCAGCAGTCCTTGTTGGAGTTATTATTTCGATTGGTTCCACAATGACAAGTTCTGCTAAATCAGCCCAGGAAGATATGAGTTCTGCTCTTGGAAATCTAAAAAATATTGGACAGGGTAATTAACAATGCAGATAAGGCCTTCTGTAAAGCGGCAGAAGGCCTTATCTGTTATAGTTCTTAGAAAGGAGCGCTTGAATGGATTACATAAAACACTTTATTAAAGAAGAAGATGCAGTCGAAGCAATGGAATGGATGGCTATCGTTGCAGTGGCAGCTGTTTTAATCACTATTGCTGCAAAATGCGGGGCAGCCATAAAAAGTAAGTTGATAGCGATTGCTCAGTCCATATGATCACTTTTCTTTTCACAGGCGGTATTTTGATTTTTTCAGCCATCACAGATTTAAAATACCGCAAAGTCTATAATTTTATAACCTTTCCATCCATGTTGCTGGGATTAATCTTAGCTGGTTTTCCCTTTGCTGGTGAAAGTTATTATCGCTTGCTCTGGATGGTGGTACTGCTTATTATAGGGACATTTAGAGTTATGGGAATGGGAGATTTAAAGCTCTGCATGGCAATCGTGGCCTTACGGGGGGCTGAAGAAGCTGCTGGCATGGTGTTAGTTGGAATACTGTTGCTCCTGACATTCAGTTTTATTACCAATAAAGCTGCAACTTTAAGAATGCTGAAGGATACTTATTATACTCTTTTTTACAAAACAGGCATCATACACAGAAAAAGGATCGAATATCCTTTCGCCTTTTTCCTCGCCCTTGGGTATTTTCTCTATATGCTTATAAGGTGGTGTTTTCATGCATAAGTGGACCCAAAAAGATTTCTGGAAAAAAGGGGCTTCAGAAATATTGAGTTTTATCGTACTTGCTCCGGTAATGCTGATTCTTTTTGCTCTTTTGGCAAGTATTGTACAGTCGGAAAGCTTAAAGGAAAAACTGGAATATACTACGTATGTAGCAGCCAGGGCCGCAGCTCTTTCAGAGTCTCTACCAGCCGCACAGGCAAATGCCGAACAGGCCGCTAAAGTTGACTTGGCTTCTTATGGCGCAGACTATGACCCAAACAGCTTAAGAGTAACTGTTTATCCTGATTCGAGTTCAAAATGGACCAAAGGCAGCTATTTTAAATGTGAGGTATCTGTCAATTTTCGAGGTGTCACCTCGCTGGTAAATCGAAAAAAAGGATTTAGTCTTGTAATGGCGGTTGAACACGAAATCCCCTCCAATGTCCAAGCAGGGACAGCTCCGTGATGGTGAGGTATTTTATGAAAAAAAATTTTTTTGAAAAAGGATCCGGAGATATTGTTGGCTTTTTGGCTATGCTACCAGTTACCATTTTTATGCTGGTCATTCTGATAAGCATGGTACAGCTTGGAAGTATTAAGGAAAGGCTCGAATACACGGCATATTTAGCCTGTCGGAAAGCAGTTGTAGCTTCTGATACTGACCAAGATGGTAAATATATCGATGATGCTAAAAAAATAGCACTCCAAACCGCACGGGACGATTTGGCTAAATCAAAATTAAAATATGTTCCAGGATCCGTAAAAGTAGATTTAAAACTGGTTTCAGCAGATGCTAACTCCTCTAATAGTTCTACAGCTAAATGGGAAAAGGGTAATTATATTCAATGTACAGTATCCGTAAAGGTTAAATCTGTTACCCCCTTTTTAAGCGGAAGAAAATCAGCAACAATCGTAATGATGATTGAGAAACCTGCCACAGAGGGTAGTTCATACCCTTGGTTTGACAATATTTCATGATGACATAAGGAAGTGACTACATATAAAAAAGCTTTATTTACTCTTAAAAAAAATCAAACGTATTGATTGGCAGCGAGGAGCAGCTTCGGCAATGTATTATATTGCTCTGATGTGGCTGATTGTTCTGGCCTCCGTTCTTTTTACCGCATATTTTAAGTCCTACTCCAGTATCGGTAAATCGCAAATGTATGCTGATCTGATTGCGGATGGAACAGCTTATGCAGGTAATAACGGATGGGGGCTTGATGAAAAAGCAGCTAAAAATGCTTCCAGAATACTGATTCAAAAAAACAAAAAGGCAATGAAAGATATTTCGCCTGAAATCACTTACTCCAGCACAGACAGTAATGGCCAAAAAGCAGCACTTGCAAAAGGCGAAAACAAAAATAACACAGTAAATGTAAAGGCCCGCTTAAAAACACTGGTTTCTAACCAATCCATTGAAAAAACAAAAAAAGCCAGTACCCGCATCACCTATAGCGGAGGTTTAAAAGTGGTAAAGGAAGCTTATAAACATTCCTATGAATATAATCCGGCCAGTCAAACTTATTATTTCTGGGGCGGCGGACATGGTGCTGATGATGAAAGCTGGGAACAAAATGCGGATTGTTCCGGTTTTGTGTCCGGCGTATTCCGGAAATGCGGTTATTATATTCCTTCCAGTGCCTGTACTGGGGATATGGAAAGCATGGGAGAACTTGTCGGAGTAGGAGATATCTCTGTATTATCTAAGGCAAACCCAGGAGATATCATTCTTATATGGTGGTCTAACGCAGCAGGTTCTTCAGACCATGTAGGAATTTATGCCGGAGAAAAAAATGGTGTTTATTATATGATTCATTCCCGTGGTGGTCCAACCAGATCAGGCGGCGGACCAGAAAGAGGAGTACATATCACAGTGGGACCTTATTCTGCGGCTAAAGTAATGGTAAGACGAATTGTTGATACCACGGCAACAGTTGCCAAAGTTACAATTTCCAACACCTTACCCAATGGCATGACACGATATGAAGGTACTATTAGTGAAGGCTTACAGGCAGCTGGATATGGAAAAGTGCAGATTGCAGCAATTCTTGGAAATTTCTCCCAGGAATCCGGAAATTATCCTTATGCATCAGAGGCAATCCAAACAGGGCTTCTTCCAGGAGAAACCTATGAAAGCTATGCAAAGAAAATTCAAAATGGTTACGTCACAAAAGAAGATTGGCTACAAACTAATTTATCCCATACAGGTTATGGAATAGTACAGTGGTCCTGGACGAAAGATGATCATGTACGTAAGCCAGGACTTTGGGATTATGCTCAAAGTGTCGGCTCTAATGTAACAGATATCTACGTACAAACCCAGTATTTAATACTTGAAATGACGAATGGAAGTCAAAGTGCATTTTTTAATGATTCCCATTTTCGATCCCTGACCGATGTACAGGAAGCCACGAAATACTTCTGTGAAACATTTGAAAGAGCTGGAATTCCCAATCTAAGCAACCGTATTTTACAGGCTCAAAAATATTATCAAAAATTAATATCAGGTTAATCATCAAAGCTGTATGTGATTCAAAATATTCGCATACAGCTTTTTATAATATAAAAGAAATTCCTTTCACAGCTATTTATTTTACCTTAAAAAGTTCCTCCTGCATGAAATACATATTAGACATGAAACGAATTACAGAATAAAAGGAGGAAAAAAATAATGAAACTGATTATTATACCACCATAAAATCAACATTAATCTTTTGAGCGAATAAATTACTGGAGGAACCTTATATGAATAAAGATATGCTTTTAGATAATTGGCACGAATCTGGATCCAGCCAAGTAAAGCTGAAGAAAACTCTGCAGCTTATAACCCAAAGTACAGTTTTGTTGCCATACGATACAGATGAAATAAGAATTTTGACAGTTGCCGATCAGACTAAAGATGGAATACGTGGTTTTATGCACAATAGTAAGAGCGGCACCCAGAATATGCTGATCCGAAACAGCAAATTAAAGAGGGAAGGAATAACAGAATCATTGGAAAATGAAACCTTGAATTATTCGTACCTTCTTTTCCGATTGGGAGATGGGTTGTTTTTCGCCAGTCCCAAAGTCCTAAAGACATTATGTCAGCGTGCAGGCAGCAATTTAGGAGCCGCTGGGCTACGATCGGAAATGAATATTCGTTTTCACCGAGACGCAGGTTACGTTGCATATATGGGATTAAAGCCAGAATCCTGCGGCATTCTTTTTCGTAAACAGGGAAAAACGAAAAAGATGTTTGCAGTATTTTCAGAACGCTATAAAGTCATCCCTCAGGATCTGGTTTATAATTATGTTCTAGCTGCTTTCAAGAAAAAAATGGGGACTGTATCCTTACACCATTATGAAATTGATAATTTCGAAACTGAAATTTGTCTCGATTTTCCAGATTACCAGGTAGCTGATGTAGTACCGGGAATAAGGATCCATATGTCGGATGTGGGGGATTCTTCATTTATAATAGATGCTTATGTGCGTATTGGAAACGGATTTGCTTACATTCCCAAAGCATCCTACTCCAAGTCACATACGTTGAAAGTTTCAGTTGAAAATCTTGCAGATGAAGCGGTAAAAGCAATGGACGGAGTTTACGATAATTTCTTGAATCGAGCTAAACAGTTACATACTTTTACAGTTCCTAGTTCCATCATTTCTGATGTATCTAATTTCTGTGGATTCCGAAAAGGTCTGGGCGGTGCCACCCTGGAAAAGGAGCTTCTTAATTCCATTACGGAAGAAATTGAACCTGACAAAACTTATTCTGCCTTTAAAATTGTCTCTCTGTTCTTTGAAAAATGCGCCATTTTAGAAAAAAACAGAACTAGCGTTTATATATCTGCTTTAAGAAATCTTTTAGCAGATACATTTTTCTTTAAATATGAAAATTGATGCTGGAGATTCCATCATTGTAAATGGCTTCATCCGAGACATATCATTCACACCTACAAATGATAACGTTTCCATAAGTTTTACGGATTCTGATATTGTGTTTGAATTTCGCAATGGAAAAAGGAAACGGGCAGACATGATTCGGAAGATGAGGCTGCATAAGGGTGAAAAGATCATGGCTATTGGCGCAAAAAGTAAAGCCAGTCCCTTATGCGTATTTGGATGGGATGTAAAACGAAAAGGCATCGTCAAGAATAAAAATTATCTGATGGTTCAGGGTAAGGTAATTCAAAATGATGGCTTTACAGTCCAAATTGATAATGGCAAAAAAAGCATTAGGATTGAATGCCCTATGCCAATCGCAAACAAATCAGCAACCATCTCTTGCATAAAAGTTAATGAACGGCTTATTGCATTTGATGTAGCTTAAGGAGGAACCCCGCATGACTTTCAGAGAAGCTTTAAACATATCCCAAGAGATGCCATTGAATTATGAAAATATTGTTAATGCATTAGGATATGAAGATGTGAAGCATTGTATTCCCATTGGATTGAACCGGCTTATCCAGGCTGCACATATAGATCCCAGCCTTGATATTATTCCGAAAATCACCTGGGAATATCCAGCCGGATTCAGTGATTATAATACCCCCGGAAAATATACTTTTATAAGCAGCGATCTGACAAACCTTTATGAAAAAAAACTAAATGTAACTGATTTCACTTGTCAAGAAAGCGTTTCCATAATCAAAACTTGTGCAAAAATGATGGTTCGGGACGCTTTAAATAAAATGTAGAGAGGTAATTTTATGAACACAGTAAAAATTAAAAGCGAACGCTTGGGAAAAGAGTATGATGTTGAATTGTTTGAAAAAGATGGAACCTTAATCATACGACATACAGCACTGGAAAATATGTACTGGAACCTGCCAGATGAAAAGAGACCTTCTTTTTCTATCGAACCATTTGACGTAAGCAAAATGCCCGGAATTCCTCCGCTTTTCGCTGTTAAATGCATTTTAAAAAAAGAAAATATCGTAATTGAGCAGATTGGTGAAATGACCTGTGAATCATGGGTTAATTCCAACCCTGTCACAAAAGATTTTCCTCTTACGACCTGCAAAAATCGAGCGTTTGACAGAGCTTTTATCCGATATATGCAGTTTAATATAAGTGCATTTAATGCAAGAGTATTATACTCCACTGAAGAAATACCACTCACCCCTGAGATGAATAATATTTCCCTGATGGACAAGAATCTTGGCCCTGCACATCCAGCCTCTGCTGAAAATGCCTCTGGACACAATTCGCTTCCGACAAGTGATCCGAACATTCCAGATATAAATTTTCCTTATTCAGGTATGAATACAACACCAGCAACTGATGACTTTTCCGGTTATCCAAATGATAATTTCTCAGATGAAATTCCGTGGCCCGGTATGGATGAATTCATTCCTGATGGAATGCCGATGCCTCCTATGCCGGAATATGACCAGAATCCCAATTCCCTTAACATAAGAAATGTTACCTTTGATTCGCAAAGGCGCAGAGTATGCATTGACACATCTGATGGAATAATATACTTCGATCCAGACAATAATAATTGGTTCAGTTCAACCGTAAATGTTAATACCATCGATCTACAGGGACTGTACCAGGACGCAAGCAATTATATCCAACAGGATTTATCTTCCTATCGTGGTTGAGTAACAGTTTCAAAAAAGCCCCGGTTCAAACCGAGGCTTTTTTTAATATTTCCAATAGGGTGCATATGCTTCTTTTACTTTTGCCACTCTTGTTTTGTCTATCTTACGAATTGATTGAATTATGTAATTATATGAGTACGGCAAGTTCTTCTTTAGGTAGGCAGGATCCGTTATATACAGGCCATAGCACTCAGCAAAAAATTCAGAACTGTTTTGGCAAACGTATGGTTTGTTGAGTTTCGTGTAATTATCCTTTTCCCTGCTATAAATAGCCAAAAACTCATTATTTCTGTCTACATTACCAGCTATAAATCCAACAAAATGTCCTAATTCATGATATATTACATGATTTGTCAAGTATTCCTCTTTTCGCAGGGTAATTAGCTGTTTGGCTATGTTACATCTTCCTGCATAATTGTTTATAGATGTGTCTACTTTTACTTTAAAATTTAAAGCCTGAAAAGCAACTGCCACATATCCAATTTTTGCTTGAACAGATGCTGGAAGATCGGTTATGTAAGATTTTGAAGCATTACCACTACTGGATGAAGCAGAATTATATACTGTCACAGTGGTTTTCTTCGTCACTATTATTTTTATTCGATATCTGGTGCCTTTTTTGTACTTATATTTATAAGAAACAGTGGTAGTAGTTGTCACCGTTTTTTTAGAATTTCTACTTATTCTTGTACTCTTTTTTCCCCTAGTCTTTGTGGTATATGTTTTTGTACTTCTTTTCTTCAGCTTTTGCCGGACTTTTTGAGTTGTTGTGGAAGTCTTTGTTATGGGCTGGGTACTGGCGGCCCAAACATTGAGTCCAGAAAAAGTAATCAATGTAAAAAACAGTACCAAAAGAGTTGAAACCATCCATGCTTTCATTTTATTCATCAATTTTTACCTCAATCTGTTTTTTTTTAATATTTTTTAATATGTGTTTCTAAAGAATGACTATGGTGAAAGCTGATAACACTTTGAACAGTACTGTTTTTAGTCAGTTCATACATATTAAGTACAAATCTTCAGATTGAAACTGAATATTTCATCACAAAAAGGGAATTTTTTACATATGGCCATTTCCCTAATTCATTGACAGAAAAGGAGATAACGTATATGAACTTTGACCAGGTTATATTATCAATGATTAATGACAAAATGCTTCAGAATAACCGCATAAGCCCTGAACTTCATCAGAATATCCAGAGAGATATTTTGCTTATGACAACGCCAGTAAGTTCCAATACAGAATTAACTGAAACAGTTGATAATGAGTCTGATAATTGCTATACTGAAAAAGTGATGTGATTATCCTATAGTGAAAGGAGTACTATGGATATTTACACAACACGTGAAGTCCTAAAAAATAATTTAACATCTATTTTTGACCTGAATCTGCGTGTAGCTTACTATGCCAGGGTCAGTACAGAAAAAGAAGAGCAAAAAGTATCACTAGAGCATCAGCAGGATTATTATAGGGAATATATTCAATCAAAAAATAACTGGATATTTGTCGATGGGTATATTGATGATGGTGTTTCTGCAATCAGTACCACCAAGCGAGAAGAATTTCAACGGATGGTTTTAGATGCCAAAGCCGGCAAAATAGACCTGATCATTACCAAAGAAATCACACGTTTCGCTCGAAATGTCCTCGATAGTATAAAATATACCCGAGAGTTATTGTCAAACGGTACCGCAGTATGGTTTCAGAACGATGCCATCAATACCTTGGATGAAGATTCTGAATTCCGGTTGACTGTCATGTCTGGTATTGCCCAAGAGGATAGCCGAAAGATGTCTAGCCGAATTCGATTCGGTCAGGCCCGGTCCATTGAAAAAGGTGTTGTGCTTGGAAATTCGCATATTTACGGGTGGGATAAACATAATGGCCGATTATTCATCAATGAAGAAGAAGCGAAAATGATTCGGCTCATATTTGAAAAATATGCGTCTGGCGAATGGTCAACAAATGCCCTGGAAAAATGGCTCTGGGAATTGGGATACCGTAATTATAAGGGTGGAAAAATAAGCAGCCGTGTAATCGGTAATATCATAAGAAATCCCAAGTACAAGGGATATTATGTTGGAGGAAAGGTTAAAATAGTTGACCTTTTCACTAAAAAACAAAAGTTCCTTCCAGAAGATCAGTGGGTCATGTATAAGGATGATGGTTCAAGAGTTCCTGCGATTGTAGACGAGAAGTTATGGAATTCTGCAAATAAAATCCTTGAAGAGCGGGGGGCAACAATAAAAAACCGCCACACCTCTTTCAAACATGACAACATATTTACAGGTATAATCCGCTGCGCTAATGATGGAGCAACTTTTTGGCTTAAGGTCAGAACCATACATGGAAAAGAATGCCATACATGGATTTGCAGCCACAAAATAAAAAATGGAGCAGCTTCCTGTAAATCTATTGCAATCAAGGAAGAAGATTTGTTAAATATTCTTTCAAATTCATTCAATATGATTGCTTATAACACTAACGACTATGCAGTAAGATATGCTGAATTTTATAAAAAAGAATCTTACCGGCTTACAAATGATGCTCAAAATATAGAAGAAATTGAACAGGATATTATTAAATTAGAAAAGAAAAGGGAAAAGTTACTAGATTTCAGTATGGCTGGATACATAACCAATGCAGAATTTGTATCCAGGAATGAAGGTTTTACCAAAGCTATTACCAATAAAAAGCTGGAGATAGAGCGGATCAAAGAAACTCACCCCATTCCCCAGGAAGAAATTCTTGCGTTATTGGCTGAGACAAGTAAAATAGCACAGGAATATGCTAATTCCAATCCGAAAGATATAACACGTGCCAAAGTGGAAAATTTGATCGATACAATCATAATAAAATCATTGGGAGAGAAAAAAGCGGAGGTATCTATTCTTTATAAAAATGGATTACCCCGCAAAAAAATGACTCCTGCGGGCAGTTTGGAAACTATCTCAGCTAACATGGTTCAAGAAAAACCATATATTAGTGAAAACGGTACTGAATATCTTGTCTTTTCAGCAATAAAAGAAAATAAATAAGCGTAACTGGCAGCAGGATTACATTCTACTGCCAGTTTATGTCGAATTGTTTGGCGAATATTATATGCATCGTGTTCGAAAAACACCTCTTTTTTCTCTACTTAAATCGGTGGTTGTTCAGAAATCATCTTATTAACCATATAACCACCTACACTACCATTCTGTTTGGAAGTAAGGTTTCCGTTGTATCCGTCTGTAAGCGGCACACCCAGCTCATTTGCAACCTCAAATTTGAAACGATTTAATGCGCCCTTTGCTTCTGGTACAGCTGCTTTGTTAGAAGAAGTATTGTTTGACATAATCATTTTCCTCCTTGGTTAATTGTTGTTTTGTTTGATGTTACATTGCTAGTATGTACTCTGAAAATGAAAATACACTGGGAATAAATGGGGTGATCAAAAAAAAGACAACAAAAAAAATATGCCGGATAGCAAAATGTTTTAACTTGACGCTACATTCTCAGTGTAGAAATTCTTATATTGGGAGCATATCTTATTACAAGAACAAAAAATTGCATACACAAAAATAGAGATAGGAAACGGGACTTCGTACTTATAATATGAAATCTCCCTATCCGGAAGAATTTAACAGGCAGTCCATTGGACATACTGCCAGCTTGCATTTTGCACCGACCCAGAAAGCAGCGGATGCACTGCTGAAAGAGGGTAAGGATCCAGAGCAGATTTTTGTCACAGGAAATACAGGAATTGATGCTTTGCACTATACGGTGCGAAATGATTTTTATCACCCGGAAACAGAATGGGCAAAAGGCAGCAGACTGATTGCTGTGACAGCACACAGAAGGGAAAATCTGGGAGAACCCATGCGTGATATGTTCCGGGCTATACGCAGGATTGTAGAGGAATTTACAGATGTGAAGGTGATTTATCCTGTACATTTGAATCCACAGGTCAGAAAAATCGCAGATGAGGAATTCGGTGGATGTGAGAGAATACACCTGATCGAACCACTGGATGTGGTAGAATTTCATAACCTGATGAAAGCCAGTTATCTGATCATGACTGATAGTGGCGGAATTCAGGAAGAAGCTCCGGCATTGGGAAAACCTGTGCTGGTCATGCGAGATACAACAGAACGTCCGGAAGGTGTGGAAGCAGGAACCTTAAAGCTTGCAGGCACGAAAATGGAGGATATTTACAGAGAATGCAGGCAGCTTCTTACAGAACCTGAAATTTACAGAAGGATGAGTGAGGCCAGAAATCCTTATGGTGATGGGACTGCAAGTATCAAAATCAGAAAAATCCTGGAGAATATAGATGCATGAGCATAAACACAATCAATGCAAAAGAAAAGTAAAACATCGAAAGAACGTGATGAAACTTATTATATTTTGCATAACTGTGGGAATTTCACTTATGTTCATTTATTATCAGAACCTGAGAAAAGAAATAGATGCCCGGCAGAAATGGCTGGAAACAGTCTTGACCGGAGAAAAAAAGTGGATTCTTGAAAATCAGGGGCCTGAGGGTGAATTTTACATGAATGGAAGTAAAGCCGGAGATGTTAATCCATACTTTGCATGTATGGCTGCACTGGGGCTTCTGGCAGAAACAAAGAACTGCCCCATTACTGAAACAGAGAAAAAAGCTGTTGGCAGGTATCTGGACTGGCATACCGGGATTTTGCTGGAAACAGATGGAAAAATGGGAATCTACAGGAAAGAGAGTGGGAAACTTATTTATAAAGAAAAGGCTGATTCCGAAGACGGGTATCTTGGTATGTATCTTTTTCTTATGGGAAAATATCTGGAAAAGACAGAAAGTACAGACCTGCCGGAATACTGGAAAAAGGGAATCAGCCTTGCATTAAAAAAGATTCAAAGCCTGATGCAGGATGGAATTACACAGGTCTCAGAAGAAAATACAACAGTTTATCTGATGGATAATCTGGAAGTATGGAAAGGCCTGTACGAATTAGAACATGCAGGTCTAAAGGATGTGCGGGCAATCCGTGAAATGCGTAATAAGCTACAGGCACAGATAGAAAAGCTATTCTGGGATGATGCAAATCAAAGATGGAGAATTATTGAAAACAGTGATCTGTATCACCAGAAAGAATTTTATCCGGATGGAGTTGCTCAGATTTATCCGCTGATTTATGAATTTCCGGTAAAAGAGAAGAAAAAGCAAAAGATATTATATAAGCAGTTTACGGAAAGGTTTCAGTGGCAGAAGCTGACTAAAAAAAGAAATGGCTTTTTGTGGGCAATGACAGGAATGGCTGCTGCGCAGATGGGGGATATCAATAACCTTTTGGAAATGATAAGAAATTATGAAGCAGAATACTGTGAGAACCGAAAATATCCGCTATACACAGGCGAAGCAGGATGGATTTGTATGGAATGTGAGAAATTGTATAGTTTATATGAAAGAAAAATAAAATCAGGATTTCTGTTTTACAATTTAATATCTAAAAAACTACTGAGGTCAGATTTCCTGCAACGGATAATGATCTCAGTTTTTTATACCCGGGAATCGGCATTGAAAAGAGCCGGTTCTTTTTGTTTATAGAATACGTTATTTAAAAACAAATTCTTAACAAATAATGTGTTTACATTGATTAAAATGATCACAGATGGAAATCCAGAACAGCTATAAAATTGACACATTTCTCATAAAAAGAAACCTATTTTGTTTTAAGGGATTTTTGTAAAATATCATTACAAGAAAATGCAAAGGAAAAGAAAAGAGTGAGGTACTGTAAATTACAAATTGCCTGTTTTATTATGTATTTGATGCATTATCTTCCCGCAGATGTTATAAAGAGCCAATGCCATTGAAGCAGTGCTTTGAAATTATAAAGCAGGTACTAAGAGCTAAAGCGGACAGAACAGGAACGGATGGAACTGATTCGTAACAGAACATTGGAAATACGGAGAAAAGAGCAGAAGCGCAGACAGCGTACCCAGGATTTTGGATGCGTGGCAGCCTGTGTGATCCTGATCGCCTGCCTGGGGATTTTGATGCCGCAGGTGGCAAACCAGCCGGCATATGCAATGGATGGCTTTTTCGCGGGCGCCGCCAGTATCTTTGGAAATAACAGTGCACAGGGGTATATCCTGATGGGAACAATCTGTTTTCTGTTAGGTGTCTGCGTGACGGTTTTATTATACCGTCTGCACCGGAAAAACAGGGAGAAACAGTCTGATGAATTTTGAAATCGTAGATAATATATTTCAGATTCTGGTGTTGTTTTGCGTAATGATTGCCTCTGCCGTAACTGCCTGTAAAAAAAAGAGCAGGGACTTTCTGCTCCTTGCAGGCAGCTACGGCTGCTTTATGATGGGAACGCTCTATTATGTCCTGTATCTTATCATTATGGGAAAGGTACCGCAGATTTTTTATGTGGCGGAAATTTCCTGGCTGGCTGCATATTTGTTCTTTTTATCGCTCTCTTTGTCACGAAGGAATCTGCACGGAAAGCTTTTTGGTGTTGTCTCTGTTTTGGGGGCAGTTGTGATCGTGTGTCTGGTTATGGCTTTTCAGATATTTGGACCGTCCCTGTTTTTTTCAGGCTGCTTTGGAATTACTGCAGGTACCATTGTCCTTCGGTGTATGGAAGTGCTAAGAAGAGAAAAGGAACATCATTTTCTGGACGGAATTATGCTGTCAGTGGCATGGCTGCAGGTATTATTGTATATTGTGTCTGAATTTATTAAGGATTATACGAGATTTAATCTTTACTTTGCGGTAGACATTACGCTGACTCTTACAATGGCATATCTGTTTTTTGCCCTGCGAAAAGAGGTGGAACGAGGATGAGCTACTATATTGAAAATATTTTTCTATGTCTTGCAGTTCCGCTTATTTTGAGTCTTTTATTCAGAAAAAGGAGACAACAAACTTTTACGGTATTTGTGATCCTGGGAATGGGAAGCTGTCTTTTGTCCGCTTATGTGAGCAGTTTTTTTGCAGGCTCTTACGGGGCAGATACTGCGGTGGCGGTGATGGAGATCACGCCCGTGTGCGAGGAAGTGGTGAAATTTCTTCCCCTTTTGTTTTATCTGCTGGTGTTTGAACCTGACAAGCACGAAATCGTATCCCCGGCTATTGGAATTGCCGTTGGATTCGCTACTTTTGAAAATGTATGTTATCTCACAGAAAACGGGGCAGCAGATTTTTCCTATGTGCTGATCCGTGGCGTATCAGCTGGTTCCCTTCATCTTTTGTGCGGAATTGCACTTGGCTGCGGAATCGCCTATGTGTTTCAGAAAAAATGGATCATGGTCACTGGCACGATCGGGGCGCTTGGGGCATGTGTGGTTTTCCATGGGATTTATAATATACTGATCACAGCAAACAGCAGATGGAACCTGATCGGCTATCTGTTCCCGATATTTTTGATCTTTGCCCTTCTGGCGGTTAAAAAGTTCCGGCTTTATCGGAAAATTGAGTTTAAATAAAATGTTCTGTCGCGAAAAAGTGTTTTTATTTGAAAGGTGACGGTGAAAGAGCCGGATAAAGCCAAACGCATTAATCTGGCAAAAAACTTCTTCGTCTGCCTTTGTTTCCTTATTTGTTACTGTTCACTGGTGACATTCCGCGAGGTGTTTTTTGTGAACGTAGTTCACAGAAAACCCGAGAAGTGCGGCGCGAAATCATGCGAATGCATGATTTCTGTGCATCGCGAAGCGTGTTACTGTGAACGGAGTGAACAGTAACCCTTATTTTGCAGGTTTTATCAAGCATTTGAAAACGCATTGTATTACAGGAAAAAATCCGCTATAATAGAAACAAAGGTTGCTGATAGGAATCATTGCAAAACATA